>Ga0181612_143444_pt1 | contig 10508 bp, 6 predicted proteins | sample HoacroProtozoa21_FD_119630 | JGI IMG/M metagenome (GOLD analysis project Ga0181612, IMG submission 119630) | Hoatzin crop microbial communities from Cojedes, Venezuel. Combined Assembly of Gp0051906, Gp0051904, Gp0051908
TAAGACTGCAGCAGACAACGTGGATGTGTTTGAAAAGGTTTGTCTCCTCTGCTCTATCTGCCTGAGTGATTCTGTATATGACATTATCTTCATGCTGTCTGCAACTGGGCTATTCTTATTTGATAGTCTTGATAATAAAGGGCATATGCATATACATTTTTCATATGGGCCTAGTGTAGTGAAAGCCTGTATAGTTTTCATACCAGCTGAGGATTGCCTCTGTACAGATCTGTTTCTGACCTGTGTATTGAAGACTAGTTCTGAAGTAATTGCTGGTTTTATACCAAAGACAAAGTAGGTACATTTACTGTTAGAAAAGTAGGGTATTTGTTTTTTCCTTCTCTGCCAAGAAAACTTATAAACAGTTGGTAAGAAGTGAGTTATAAGAGTAAGAAAGGGTTATTTTTTTCAAGCTGTATTTCTTGATGAGGCAGAACAGATGGAAAAATATGTGGCAACTTAGTTCATAAGACAGGAAGAATCAGGAGGTACATATGAGACCAAAGTAACATTAACTGCTATCTTAGGAGTAGACAGTAAGTCAGAGTAATGCTACATACAACTGACTCTACAGGAGCAATTTTTAATTGCCTATATTCAAATAGCCTGTGACACAGAATTTAACGATTCTAGTGTTTCAAACAATGTCCCACTGTATGAGATCCTGATTCCCTTTAGGTGTATAACACCTTACATTTCTCTCTACACGATAAGTCAACATCTCTTCCTTGTCCTACATGCCTGTTAAGGCATTTGTTCCATCCTAATTCAGAGGAAAAAGTTTTGACACCTGAATCATCAAGAGAAATTTGTTTATTTATGTCCCATTCAAGTGCTCTCTAGGTGAGTTCCTTGACAGGATCACAGCAGTTGCTTCAAATGGCAGGAGAGTTTAAGGTTAAGCCTCTCAGATCATAGACAGGTATTTGAATAAATGTTTTCATTTCAAATATGTTGAAAAGCCATAAACTTTCATATAAATTAGGGACAACTTCTACATGTTCTAGTTCAAGGGAAAAATTGAGTTTATGCACATCTACATGGATTGGGGCAGCACTCTTGAAAAGCCTGCTCTGAAACAGCTGGTCACACAAGAAAGCATATTGTGTTTCACTGCTGAATGGTCACTGGTTAATGGTTTGCTGCTGCTTCGGTCCTGCTGATTTGCTTATTAAACCTTGTGACAAGTTTCTGACAGGAATTCTGTGAATTGGACTTCGGAAAACCTTCAAGACTCAACCCTTATGCACAACTGTGACCACCACGTTCCACCAGATTCCAATCATGTATGCATTTCAGAGACTATTTGTTACAAAAGAAAATAGCTGGGATTGTACAAAAATTCAGGCTGGAAAGGACCTCAGGAAGTTTATCAATTAAGGTGATGCCACTAAAAAGTTACAGGATGAAGAAAATGCTAAAAATCTGAGGGCAAAGTCTTGGCAGATAAATGGATTAACAGTTGCTTCACTGAAAAAAAGTTTGTTTCGTAATTTATTAATTAATTTGAAAATAATTTTGGCTATTGATCTCTAGTGGAATCTGACTCCCAGCTAGCTTTGTTCGTAGGGGGACATAGGATAACAGAAGTAGGAGATGATCCCAAAAGGCCTCCAGCTGCACGTCCTGCTGAAGCAAGGTTAGCTGTGAGATCAGAACAGATCTGAGGTGAGTCCACCAGATCAGTCCAGTGCTTTGCAGACACATCTGGAAAACCTCCAAAGACAGGACTGACATTCTCGTTAAATATGTACCATAGCACTGCTGAATAGTGGAAGTCACATTGTGTGATTTCTTTCCCTGAAATCAGTTAAAAAACCCTAATAATTTGTGTTTCATGACCTTGTCTTTTTCTGAAGAATGGAAAGGATATATTGCTGCTTTTTGTACTTGCTCCATTCAGTGATTAGCAAGCTAAAAATGTCTACTGCCTGTATAGGACAGTTTTTCTATAAGAATTTGAAGATATTCTGCAGAATTTATTTGTAAAGCTGGTTTTGCTTCATTTAATTTTAGAGATATACTCTAGTTCCATTTAAATGAACTCAAAAACCAAATATTTTGAGAATATTAATGGATTTCTAACTAATTATATGTTAATTGAAATCTTACTTCTGCCACTAAAAGCAAGGTGTCATATGAGATAGTTCCTTTTCTATCAAAAACATAATTTTCTAACACGCATTACAGTATGAAGACACTATCTTTTTGTTTGATTCCTTCTTATTACACATTAATTCTATTAGGAAACTGAGCATTCTGGTATGAACTAAGTTAGATAAAATAAGAAATGATCTGTACTCCAGTTGAAAGTCATATGCTACTGAACCGTGGTTGCCTTAGATCTTGGAAATGTCTATTAGCTTGCATGCTAAAAAAACCCATACAAAGAAACAATTAAAAATACAATAATTTAGTGTTCATGGAAGCTGCTAGATTGACAGTTCTGACAAATTAAATCTTTCTTTTTTCAAAGGGGAAATGGTTATCACATGGAAAGTGAGGATATAAATTTATATACATAATCTGCTAATATGCTTCAAACCTCACCTCGAGGAGGAAGAAATAGTTCTGTTTACACGCCATCCTGTCCACAAGGTACACTGAAAAAAGCAGCTAATTTTGCTGGTGGTTTTCATAATCCACTAAGAGAGAGTCCATTAACTAGGAACGGCTGAATGATTAATTTTTCATTTCAGTGGCTAAAAGGGGACAAATGTTTGGATATAATAGAATTAAAAACATGTCAGCTGTTTTCATAAGAAGGATTTTTTTTCACCTCAGTAATATAAAAACATATTCTCTTTTGAAACTGATAATAAGTGACAGAGAAATTAAGTTCCACATTCATAATATCCATCACTTCTGCTGTAGTTTTATGATTAGCCAGTTCGCCTATTGAGAGACCTATGTTCAGATTTTCCTCTGCAAAAGCTGAGTGAGGCCATGTATCCAGGAAAATTTTCCATTTCCTCCTGTGGCTTGGGGAGTAAGTAGTTTGGAATTCAGTGTTTCAGTAATTTTCCCCTTGAGAGTCACTGACTGTAACTCATGGAAGTAGTTCACATAAGGAGACACAGAGCAACACACCTCAGCAGTCTCCACACAACGGCACTTGCATTGACAATCACTAGCAGGATACAATAACCTGAGAAGAAGATTCTGAAGCCAGAGTTAAGATCTGAGTTTAGGCTCTGAGCCTTGGAAAGACTGATTTAATTACAATGCTGTTGGCTAAATAAATCTGTCTATGTTGGCAATATCTGTGAATACAGCTCTTCACTTCCTCAGCTTTTCTTCCAAGTGAGTTAAAATGTTTCTGAATTGCTGAGTCAGTTTATCTCAGAAGGACTGGAGGTTCACCTTTTTAATTTCGGATGTTACTGCTAGGTTAAACTGTAGTTTTGGCACCTGCAAGAAGCATTCTTTTCCCAAAAATTTTTGGGAAAAAAATCACATATTGTGTTATCTCTACCATTAATCGATTATAGTCTAAATTTGGGGAGAAGAAGATATGAGAAATATTTTGAGTCTTACGTCTCGTGTACTTCTGCTGTTAGAGATTTGTAGGCAGACAGTGCAACCCCAGACTTCGAAGCCTCCAGTTCTACTTGTCAAAAGCAAGGTACGGAGATACTCTGAGTTGATATACATAAACATTATAACAACAGAATGTATTAATCTGAATGGAAAGTGCCACTCACCTCTGGAAATATTTCCTACTTTCAACTTCCAGCCTTAAAAGCCAGAATTTAAAAACTGACAGTATGAGTTAGTCAAGTCTGCGTTTGCTTCAGGAGTATAAGCAATTGTGAGCCATTGGCACCATAAAACAGAAATCAATGACTTTTGAGAGTATGCAGTTGCTCTTTTCAGAAAAATCCTGTGTATCTAGGGAAACATATCCGATATGACCTTCAATGCAGAAATGCTCCATTTCATTGCACATGAGAGAGTTTATGTCATTGAAGTAATCTTTTGTAAGTGTTGTGTATAATATCTATATCTTTAATGATGGAAGATCTATGAATCACGTATTTCAATGTCTGCTTATCAATAACATTTGCATCTTGAGATTAGTATGTTCTGTTTGTTTATACGATTTTTGTCACTTAAGAGCTAATCAAGGGTCTTGACACTAAGAATTTAATGTTTAAGTCTTTGGGGAAAACCTTTGATGAATACTTGTTACGTGATTCCCACAATGGGTATGAACTTGATCCATGCACTTATATTTCACAAGCAACATTTTCATAACATTTCTAAATAATTAACATTTAAAATGGAATACTAAAAGTACACATAATTGATCTCCTTTATTTTTCTCCAATAGTTGTAAAAACTCAGTTTGCAGGAGAATTCCAGAACCTTCATGTAGAGAAGGCATTTAGCAGAAATCTGAACCCAAATATCAAGTACATTTTACATTCCAACTTCTGTGCTCTTCCCACTGTTCTTAATTCTTCCTTTTTTTTTTACCTGAAAGTCTTTCTTAGAACTACAGTTTCTGGAAGGACATGAATAGGTGAGGTTATAGCTCTGAGGCTGAAAGAAAAAAAATTAGAAGGAAAAACCAAACAAAAATCCCAAAATACTTTTGTAGTTTTCAAGCATCCACATTTTCTGAGAAATTCACAGACTGTCTTACAACATGGTGGTAATGGCAGCTGGGGGTACATTACATCTTCCTGTAAAAGACCTCTTGCATGTTGGACTTAGTTTCACAAATAAGCACGACAAGGTTGTGCCTTGGGCTGTCCAGTGTTTTCCCTGGTGGCCTCTGTGTGTGTGTGAGTATCTGCATATGTGTGTGTGTATGTATGGTCTATTCTGGGCAGTGGAACTTTCCCAGTAGCTGTTGAGTGGTGTTTGGGAGAGTTGCACCAGGGTAATGGGGTCTAGAATTCCTGGATACCACTTTGACCAGGTGTTAGTAGTATCTAACCAATGTAAAAATACAAATTAGTACGTATGGATGTGTGTCTGTGTCTGGATTATAAGTTACTGAGCGAATAAATGCTTTTTTTCCTATGGCAGTGAGACAGATACGACATACTCCTTTGCTGCTTCTAAATGGCCAGTTTTGGTGTCCCACCCTCAGTGTACTGGGTGTTGTGAAAGCACCTCCAGAGCACCTGGCACTTGCGCAGTCTACATCTAACAGTCTTGGGCACTCAGTCAAGCTTTGTGTATCCCCTCCAAGAAGCAGTCTTTCCTTCTTTGCTATTGCAACACCAAAGATTAAGAATGTTAATCCCCCCCCTCTTTTGTTAAAATCCTAGCCCCTGTGTGGTTGTTAAAAAATGACCTGAAAGTACTCTCAAAGTTCCAGTAGCTAAATAATACATGTTGGACAATTTCTATTCTCCCCGTATTTTTAAGACTTCTAATGTTTCTAGCTATCTCATACCTGCCTGTCTCTGAGGGGTGTTTAGGTTTATCTGACAATTATTTTATTAAGGATCTCCAGGTTTACAGAATTGCTAGAACCACTGTCTGCAGGCCTCTCTGTCAAGGGTCAGCTGCATGACAGTTTTGAGAAAGCTCTACTTGCTGCCTGTGGGTAGGCAGATAACATAGGTTGCTTGTTTGGTTTTGTTTGTTTAGTTGTTTTGCTTTTTTATTGATACTCACCCTCTCTTTTATCCCCAATTTTTTGTTTTGCCTTCTGTGTCCTCCAGAACACTTGTGGTGGTTGACAACACAGTGGTATAATAGTATAGTGAAGTCTTGATTAGTGTGACTAATTGACTGTATCTGAGTCCTGAGCTATCTTGACCAGTGTTAAATGGAGATTTTATGACCTTGTACACTGCTTAGTCTCCTTCTAAGTTTCAGACTGCCTAGAACTGGTGTAAGCCAAAATGCAAAGGAAAACAGAAGATAGTGATTTAAATAATTTGGTTAAGTAGAACTTGTCCTACGATTTCAGATCATTGTTTTTGAGTCTAGACACTGACTTGTACAGCTGTAGTCTCCTCTCTACAGACTCTGAAACGTGAATTTCTGGAGGGGAGATTCCAAAAAAGGGGGATATCTCCATTTGAGTTTGACCGGAGTTACCACTGTGTTTCCCAACAGCATTCGATCTGTTTAGCCTCCTTTTCTCACTGAGGCTGATTTTCTGACTATAGAGGAAGTCTACAGCTGACTTTGAGTGAAAACGCAATTTATTACTATTTAAGATAGATGACGATAAAATCAGTCCATAAAAAACTGCAGTAGTTTCCAATGCCATCACTCCTCCACCTCCTCTTCTGTAGGTTCTCACTCCAGTTGAACATGGTAGAAGATCATAAGAGTGTTTCTCATGCAAAAATTCAAGCTTGGCCAGAAAAAATTTAGATTTACTTAGCTGACTTTGCACTGAGATGAATGAGCTGGAATGGCTCTGCTCCAAGGATGATAACTTTCTGCAGGAAGGTAAGATGTAGTATCAAACATTGGAAAGATTGTCACTTCTTACAGTGCTCCAGCTATATCCTCAAATCATGCCTGCTCCTGACTTTTCAAGTCTTTTCACTTTGCCAAAGTGTTTTCAAGGGAATTTAGGATTTGTGTGGGGGCAGATACACACAGTTGTGCATAAGCTTTACTTGTGGTCCGACCCAGCTCAGGAGGATGATCTGTGCAGAGTGTTCACAGGGAGCCCAGGCTGTTGGCAAAGTGCCCTCTGCCTTGAGAGATTCCGAGTTTCATTCTTGGAACAACAGCTTGCATAACCACTGTCACCAGATGAAAACAACACAGACACAACCTTGTGCTGTCCCCCAATGTTATGGGAACCAGGGATTTCTTGGTTGCACAGTACTTGTATACAGAAAGCCTGTAACTGGATATTTTGTTATAGTTCGGTTGTCTAATCTAAAGAGACTTTGAAGTTTGTCTTAGAATTTTTTTTAAAAGGGAAGAAATATTGTGATGAGAATTAATGTTTGTGTTGTTCATTATTTAAATATAAAACTGTGTTTATATTCTATAAATGAGAAAACCTGAGAAGACAGGAAGATGTGTGTGGTGTTACTACTCCCCAGGTGAAGCCAAGTTGTTTCCTTCTCACTTTCCCTCTCTCTCATACACAAGTTACTAAAGCTGATGCCGATTTTAAAATTTCAAAAGTTTCAAAACTGGAACTAATTTGTATTTGTGAGAATGTTAAATAGGAGTGAAAAAACACACACCAAATATTGAAACAGTTTTCTCATTGAGGATGGGAGATAGAACATAGGATGCGACTTAGAAACAAACTGTAGAAATCATCACTTTTCAGGTGGGACTCGACGGATTTCTGGTACTTCGTACGTGGAGGACTTTGACTGTGTGCTATGGCAACTATTTAGAGTGTCATGTGTTGTCATTTGGGGAGGTGACAGCAGTTACACTATTAGGAGAGCCTCGAAGTGATTAAGGCATTGTGGTAATGGATATAGATCCCAGCTGCAGTCAAGATCAAATGGGCTTCTATTATGCTCAGCCTGTTTCCCAGAAAGCACACTCCACTCAAGTTTGGTATTAACTTTGTTTAGAGGGAGGTTTTGTTTCTTCTTCACGATCTACTGGTACATACCATATGTCTGCCTCAGACCCCCAGGGAGAAGAAAAGATCCAATGCAATGCTTCCAGGCAGACTGGATGTGGTGTCTCCAAGGGGGATTTACAGTGTATTAGCTTTGCTCTTTCTGAAGAGCTGATAATAGAGAAATATCTTCTATAAATATGCTTTTATGGGCACATACAAATAGCCAAATGCAATGTTAACATTTAATAGCTTGCAGAGAAGAATCTATTACTATCTATTCTTAAGAGCAAAGCTGAAGTGAATTTTATATGTAAGATTGAACAAACAATTAAAGGTATTCCCATCTTGATCCCTAGTGAGAAGCTGATAAATAAAATTAGTAAAAGAAGCTTTTGGAAGAAGGATGCTGTTTTGTCTTGTAACATTCTTTGCTTGTTTAACAGTCCTGTGCTATATTTAAATTTCATTTTCTGAGCAATATGCAATCTTTTCAACCAAGAGGACAAGTTAACAAATCAGGCTTTGATTTTCTCTCTTCAATCTTTGGACATTTTAAAGATTAATAAAATTATCTATCCTAAGCCTTCTGAGAAAGATGTCTAGTTTGAAAGTAAAACAAAACATTAGTAGAAATACTCCAGAATTTCTATCTGTCCACTCCAAAGCACAAACTGAATCCCCACAGCCTGCTAAAATATGAAGGCACCTCTTGCATACTACACAAATCAAAAGTTCAGCTCATAAAGCTATGATGAATAATTTGCATGGATGTTCCACAAAGCCTGCTTAGGAATAACACAGAGGAAAAATTAATTACATGCCTTTAATAGTCATTAAACCTTTTTCCCCTCTGAACATGTGTTGCAGCTTCAACAGTACACTGCATAAAAACAAGAATAACAACTAGACGAGGATCACATATTCTTGCAATAGGACAGTAAAGGAATACTGCTTCCAGGTCAGCTTAGCTCCTGGATTTGGGTTTATGAATGGCAGAGAGGATGAGGCAGTTGCAGCAAATTCACCGTCTGCATCCACCCTGGTGTATGGGAAAGGCGGACATTCCCTTGTTGCTTTTACAGAAAGATGCATCATCACTGGTTTGTACAGGTAAAGGAGCTCCTGCCTTTCCAGAAGGGACCATTCTGAGACAGTGGTACTACATCTGTCTTGCAAAAACATATTCAGGACCTCAGGTGTCTTAATCCAATGACCCAAAACAAAAATATTGCTCTTTCTTCTAGATTTCCCTGTACAGAAGATGTGGATTTGTTTAGAATAATGAAACAGATCACAGACAGGAGACATACACTGGTCTGAGTTAGTTTGTAAACATGGTAGTTATAGGAGAGCTTATTTTTCACCCCTACTCTCTGAGCAAACAGGAACTACGTACCTTATAACATCTACATTCATCGCACAAGCAGAAACGCTGCAATCATTATATCTCCATTTTGTAGTTTTATTCATACGATTAGTTTCATTACTTTCAGTTCCAGAAAGCAAGAACAAAACACACTTTTGAGGAAGAGAGACCAGAAAGTCAGAAGAGTGTTCTAAAACTTTTAGCAAGATATGAAAAGAACATTACTGCAAAATTACTAATGCTTCCAAAAGATTAGATGGTTGAAAGGCCAGTCTTGTACTTCAGATTCAGTTTCTGGGTCTGCTAAAAGCTTCCTGGATAAACTTATTCAAGACACTTACTATTTTTGTCCCTAAGTTCCCAAATTGCAATATGAAGTGTTTTCTTCCTCTCAGACATCATCTGTTTGAAAACTCCTTGAAGCAATGGGCATCTCTGTCTAGTGGCTGGCTATTAATTGGTGATAAATTTTATGCAGTGATGCTGAGAAGAACAAGAAGAAAAGGTGAGTTAGATTTAGAACTACAAAGATACCAAAATTTTTGGTTTGCGAACATATGAAAACATTTTCATTCCTGAATCAGGACACAAAGTTTAAAGATGGAATACTTTTATGGATAAACTGCCATATGTTGAATCATTTCAGCATTATGACACATCATAGAACTACATTATTTCAAGGATTTTGAAGTTTGGATGCCCTCCCTTGCAAGGCAAAATCGTGCATCCTGTGGTGCTCTGGTAGTCGCATGACTCCCAGAAAGCACTGTCTTACTTAGCAGAGAAATAATATTGCGTCATCGGATTTGCCCTCAGTTGACAGAGCCCGCTCCACAGGGCAGAGCAGAGGGAGCCTGAATTACAGTTCTCACTGTGCAATGTGAGTGCCAGAAGGTACCACACTGAAAAACTGAACTAGGAATAAACTGATAAAAAGCCATATATAGCATCTCCTTCAGTGAACACTGTTCTGCCTTAAACACTGGCTGAATAAGGCAGGCTGTGGTAAAAATTTGCAACTGTGTAATTAATAAAGACTATAATATAGTGCTTGTACTCAAGGCTTCCAAATTAATGATATGCATAATCAACCTGTGGTATTCCCTGACTTCTAAGAAAAAGTATTTACTGCCTTAAGATTTTCAAAGGAATCTTTGTTATTCATGTCAGTACTTTCTGCCTTTCAGAGAGCAAAAAAACAAAACAAGGCTGTATTTTTTAATCAATTCCTAGAAAAAGTTAATTTATTTCTAAAAAGTTCATTAAAGGATTCCTCCTTCAAGGATTGTGTTCTTTAGAGTCTTCTTTAACCTCTAAGCAAATTTTAAAAAATATGGTCACTTTCATACTAATACCAAAAGTTGCCTAAAAATAATTACTTCACAATCCATCATCTGCTGAAAATTGTGAGACTCTTTTCCTTGCTCCCATTGAGATCATATAGATACTACTTCTGCATAGTGCTATTATCTCATATGAGGTTTGTTTACAATTTTTTTCTGTAATTGTGGTGCCTTTAAGCTAAAATGAACTGAATGAAATATAAAATCAGTCTACATTGTCCTGATATGAAGAGATGAGGTGTACAATATATATACATATAATATATATATTATTATATAA
>Ga0181612_146237_pt1 | contig 10507 bp, 6 predicted proteins | sample HoacroProtozoa21_FD_119630 | JGI IMG/M metagenome (GOLD analysis project Ga0181612, IMG submission 119630) | Hoatzin crop microbial communities from Cojedes, Venezuel. Combined Assembly of Gp0051906, Gp0051904, Gp0051908
CCCGGCTTCACCCCGCCGCTGCGGTTGCAGGGGTCGGCGTTTAGGAAAGAGGTATGGGACCTCCTGCTGGCCATCCCCTTCGGGCAGACCGCCACCTATGGAGGCATTGCCCGCCGGTTGGACCGCACCGGCCGCATGTCGCCCCAGGCCGTGGGCGGCGCCGTGGGGCACAACCCCATCTCGCTCATCGTGCCCTGCCACCGGGTGGTGGGCAGCGACGGCAGCCTGACAGGCTATGCGGGCGGCATCGACAAAAAAAAGTGGCTGCTGCAACACGAACAGCTGGCCTTAAGGTGAAAAAATGTTAAATTTGCATAAAGTCACGTAACTTTTTGCTTTTTAAACCCTCTAACTACTACTTTTGCAAACAAAAACCAAAACCAATGCATATGAAAAGACAGACTATTGGAATTATGGCACTGGCCACTATGCTGGTCATGGGCAGCTGTGCAAGCAACAAGGAACTGCAGAGTTGCCAGACGAAGAACGAGGAGCTGACCTCCTCGCTGATGAGTACAAAGGAACAACTGGCTGCCGCCCAGACGCGCGTAACCAGCCTTGAGGAACAACTGGAGCAACAGAAAAACTCGTACAGCCAGTTGCAGCGGTCGCTCGACAAGAGCCTGACAAACACCAACCAGAACAATGTGAACATTGAGAAGCTGGTAGATCAAATCAACGAGTCGAACCAGTACATCCGCCACTTGGTGGACGTAAAGAGCAAGAGCGACTCGCTCAACCTGGTGCTGACCAACAACCTCACCCGCTCGCTCTCCAAGGAAGAGCTGAAGGAGGTCGACGTACAAGTGCTGAAGGGCGTGGTCTATATCTCGCTGGCCGACAACATGCTGTACAAGAGCGGTTCGTACGAAATCAACGAACGCGCCGAAGAGACACTGTCCAAGATAGCCAAAATCATCATGGACTACAAGGACTACGATGTGCTGATTGAGGGCAACACCGACAACGTACCCATCTCGCGCGAGAACATCCGCAACAACTGGGACCTGTCGTGCCTGCGCGCCTCCAGCGTGGTGCAGTACCTGCAAGACCGCTACGGGGTGGATCCCAAGCGACTCACTGCCGGCGGCCGGGGCGAGTACAACCCCGTGGCCACCAATGCCACCGAGGTGGGCAAGCAGCGCAACCGCCGCACCCAGATCATCATTACCCCCAAACTGGACCAGTTCATGGAACTGATCGACCAGGCTCCCGAAGAGTAACCGCGTAGGGAGACAAAGACAAAACGAAAGGGTGGGCCAAATGGTCCACCCTTTCTACTTCAAAACTACTCACATCTGTCACTTTGGCAATTTGAATGCCACGGACATTTCTTTCATCTGTTCTTGCGACATGCCGTCGGGTTCAAAGCCCATGTTCTTGGCAGCGATGTAGATGAGTGCCGACTTGTTCAGCACGTCGATCTGATCGAATGCCGCCATGACGTCCACGTCCACCGCAAACACGCCATGCTTCTCCCACAGCACCACGTCGTAGTCGTCCAACTCCTTGAGCGTGGCCTCGGCCAGTGCCGTAGAGCTGGGCAGCTGGTAAGGAATGATGCCCAGTCCGCGCGGACAGAAGGCCTTGGTCTCGGGAATCATGCTCCACAACAGGTTGGAGAGCACGTCCTTCTCTAGGAACTTGTTGGTATGCGACATGGCCACCAGTTCGATGGGGTGCGTGTGCACCGAGGCGCGGTAAGGCAGTCCCTTTTCCAAGAACCAGTTGTGCACCATGAGGTGCGAGGGCAGCTCGCTGGTAGGCTGTACGGGGTTGTCCGCCAGGATGACATAGTTTTCGCAGTCGTCCAGCACGCGGATGATGGACCCGTTTTCCATGGGCCAGCGGGCCAGGTCGCGCATGCGCTTGCCGGTGCCCTTGCAGTAGAAGAATGCCCCCTTCAGGTAAGGCACCTTGATGCCTATGGGCTTCTTCTCGCTGATGGCGGGCAGGCGGCGCATACCCTCGTCGGCATATTCGGTAATGTTGATGGTAATGTTGCCACCATTGCGTTCGGCCCAACCCTTCTGCCACAGGTAGCCGGCCACTTCGGCCACTTTGCCTATCTCGGCCTTCAGGGCGGGACGGTTATCAAGTATTGACATAATTTTGTAAGTTTTTAAAAGTCGTTTGTTATCCCAGCAGCTGGGGCAGGAACGTGGAGACAATCAGCACGATGATGCCCAGCACCAGTACGGTAATAGTTTTCTTGGAACAGCCCTTCCACTCCTTGAGGATGATGCCCCACACGTTGGAGAAGGTCACGTTCAGTGCCTGCAGGATGCACCACGAGAAGGTGAGCAGCACCGGCGAGGCTTGCAGGAAGCCCTTGCCCAGGCTCAGCCCGAAGAACTGGCTGTACCACAGGCCGCCCGCCAGGGCGCAGAACAGCAGGTTGTTGCCATAGAGGCTGGTCTTCTTGTAGTCGCCCCACGTCTTGTTCTTGGCATTCTGGAACAAGCAGTAGGCAAAGTTGACAATGCTGCCGCCAATGGTAACCAGCAGCGTGGCAGGCAGGGTCTTGAAGATTTCCTTCGAACCCTCGAAGGCCACGTCCTTGCCAAACTCCAAGCCGATGGCGAAGCAGGCGCTCATAAAGCCTGCCAGCAAGGCCACGAGGACGCCCTTGGTAAAGTTAAAGTCCTTTACCGCCTCCTTCTTCTCTTCCTCGCTCAGCGAGGCCGACTTCATGGCGCCGGCAATGCCGATGATGGCGATGCCGATGAGCGTGACGATAACCCCGATGATGACCGCCGAGGTCAGCTTGTCGTAGTTGCCCGTAAACACCGGTCCCAGGATGGTGCCCAGTGCGGCGCAGGTACCCAGGGCCAGCGACTGTCCCAGGGCCACGCCCAGGTAACGCATGGACAGGCCGAAGGTCAGTCCGCCCACGCCCCAGAGCATGCCAAAGAAGATGGCCTTAAGCGACTCGCCCGGATGGGCGGCAAAGGGTGCGAAGAAACCCTCCGTACCCGTGGCCGTAGCCTTGGCCAGGATGGCACCCAACAAGGGGAATACGAGCCAAGCAAAGATGCCCTGGGTCAGCCAGAAGCTCTCCCAGCTCCATTCCTTCACCTTGTTGATAGGCACATAGCTGCTCGACTGGCAGAAGGCGCCAATCGCAATAATCAGTAAACCTATGCAGATAGCCAACATGTTACTTGCGCTTAGAGGTTATCTTCTTTTCGTAAGCCTGGATGGCGGGAATAAACTCTTCGCCTACGGGCACGTTGTTCTTGTAGTTGAAGTAGTCGAACACGGCGCCGAAGGGCAGCGACTTGGCCTCTTCGAGCAGGGCCAGGCGCTCGAAGCCCTGATCCTTGTCCTCGTACTTGCGCAGCTGCTTGAGCGGTTCCAGCAGGGCCTGCAGGATGCACTTCTGCGTGGCACGCGTGCCAATGATGTAGGCACCGATACGGTTGATGCTGGCATCGAAGTAGTCCAGTCCCACGTGTGCGCGGTTCAGTGCGCCGGCACGTACAATTTCCTTGAACAGGTCCAGGGTCTGGTCGTTCATAATGGTCACGTGGTCGCTATCCCAGCGGATGGGACGGCTTACGTGCAGCATCAGCTCGGGCACGTAGAGCAGCAGCGACGGGATCATGTCGCTTACATTCTCGGTCGGTTCGTAGTGGCCGGTGTCGAGCGTGTAGATAACCTTGCGGCTGGCGCAGTAGCCCACGTAGAAATCGTGCGAGCCCACGGTGTAGCTCTCCAGGCCGATGCCAAACAGCTTGGCCTCCACACACGACTTCATGTGCGGCAGCTTCTCAGCCAGAATCTCGTCGAGCGACTCAGCCAAAATCTCGCGGTAGCGGTAGCGTTCCACGGTAAGGTCCTTGCTGCCGTCGTGCACCCAGATGTTCATGATGCACGGATCTTTCTGTGCCTTGCCCATGGCCTCGGCTATGCGGCGGCAACGCTTAGTGTGCTCAATCCAGAAGTCGCGGATGCCCTTGTCGGGGTTGGCCAGCGTCAGGTTGCCGCTCTTGGGGTGCGAGAACGAGGTGCTGTTGAAGTCCAGCTTCAGGTTCTGCTCCTTGGCCCACTCTATCCAGCTCTTGAAGTGCTTGGGTTCCACTTGGTCGCGGTCCACAAACTTGCCTCCAAAGTCGCCATAGATTTCGTGCAGGTTAAGGCGGTGGTTGCCGGCCAGCAGGGTCTTCACGAAGCTGATGTCCTGGCGCACCTCGTCGATGTTGCGTGCGCGGCCCGGATAGTTGCCGGTGGTCTGGATGCCGCCCGACAGTGCCTCGTTACGTTCAAAACCTACCACATCGTCGGTTTGCCAGCAATGCAGCGAGATAGGAATTTGTTCCAGTTGCGCAATGGCCTTGTCGGTGTCCACGCCAATGGCGGCATAGCGCTCTTTTGCGATTTCATACGCTTTCTTAATGGTTTGTGCTTTCATTTTGTAACAGTTTTTATGTATTGGTTATTTCTTCATTTTTTCGGCCATCGATGCCCACAGCTCGGTGTCTTGCGGCTGGTAGGTGGCCAGCTCGATGCTCTCGGCCACCAGCTTGCGCATCTGTGCCACGTTGCTGCCCATGCCGGCCGCCATGGCCTGTATCATGACGTTGCCCAGGGCCGTTGCCTCGCGCGGTCCGGCCACCACCGGTATGCCGATGGCGTTGGCGGTCCACTGGTTGAGGAAGGCGTTCATGCTGCCGCCGCCTATGACGTGCAGCACGCTGATGGGATGCGACGAGAACTCGCGCAGGTTGGCCAGCACCTCGCGGTAGCGCAGGGCCAGGCTCTCATAGATGCAGCGGGTCACCTGTCCGATGGTCTCGGGCACCGGCTGTCCGGTGTTGCGGCAGTAAGTCTGGATAGCCTCCTCCATGTCGCGCGGATTGGCAAACATGGGATCGTCGGGGTTGATGATGCTGCGGAACGGCTCTGCGGCCGAGGCCTGCGCCTCCAGCTCCTTGTAAGGCGTGTCGCCCCACTTGGCGCGGCAGCGTTCCAGCAGCCACATGCCGCAAATGTTCTTCAAGAAGCGGATGGTGCCTTCCACCCCGCCCTCGTTGGTATAGTTCAGTTCCTCGGAACGTGCGTTGATGATAGGTGCCTCGGCCTCGATGCCCATGAGCGACCATGTGCCGCTGCTGAGGTAGGCAAAGTCGGGCGACGTGGCAGGCACGGCCGCCACGGCCGAACCCGTATCGTGTCCGGCCACTGCTATGACCGGCACTTCGCCCAAACCCGTCATGCGCTGCACCTCCGGACTAAGCACGCCCACCTTCTCGCCCGGATACACAAAGCGGCCGAAGTTGTCCTCGGTCAGCCCGATGGCCTCCAGCAGCGAAGGTTCGAACTTGCGGGTGTGTGCGTTCACCATCTGCGAGGTGCTGGCCACCGTATATTCGGTCACCATGTTGCCGGTGAGCAGATACGACAGCGCGTCGGGGGTAAAGAGCACCTTGTCGGCAGCCTCGAAGGCCGCGTCGTGGTTCCGCCGCAGCGTGTCGAGTTGGAACAGCGAGTTGAAGTTCATGATCTGGATGCCCGTGTCGGCATACACCTTTTCGCGCGGGATGCGCTTAAAGAACTCCTCCGGCGCCCCGTCGGTGTGCGGGTCGCGGTAGGCATAAGGCAGGCGTATGATGCCGCCGTCCTTGGCTATCAACGAAAAATCGCATCCCCAGGTGTCGATACCTATCGAAACGATTTCGGTATCTTCGCGCGCGGCTGCGATTTTCAGTCCCTCTATAATCTGGTAATACAGTTCGTAAATATCCCAGTGGTAATGCCCGCACACCTCGATGAGGTGGTTGGGGAAACGGTTCACCACGTCCAGTTGGATGCCGTCGCCGGTAAAGGTCCCCAGGATGGTGCGGCCGCTGGTGGCCCCCAAATCGACGGCAAAAAAGCTTTTGTTCTTCATACTGCGATTTTTTAGTATTGTTTATGGTTTGACAAATATACTCTTTTTTTGGATGATTTCCTATTTCGTCACAATTTTATATATGCCCGAGGGGAATGTAAACACCGCGTAGCCGTCTTCGATGCCCACGTACTTTCCGCCCTCCTCTTCGATGGATTTCTTGGCATCGTCCTTCAGTTCCCCGCCCTGCAGCGGCACGCAGATGCGCCCCGTGGTGTTGCACGGAATCTCAAACGCCCAGCTCAGTCGCTTGCCCGAGCGTTTCAGGCTGCTCGCCACCTGTCCGTACACGGTGCGGTAGGTAGCCTCCACACGGTCCAGTCCGTCGATGAGGCGCGGCTTCAGCTGCACCACCTTGTAGCCGGCGCTGCCCGGCGCGTTGCCGATGCCCGCCAGGTAGTTGTACATCCAGATGATGACATCGCCCAGCAGCATCACGTGGTTGCCCGAGTTCATGCTAGGGTTGGCCGTATTGCCGTTCCACAGTTCCCAGATGGTGGTCGCCCCGTTGGCTATCATGTAGCCCCATCCCGGATATTCGGTCGTGGTGGCCATCGACAGCGCTAGGTCGCCCCGCCCATAGTCGGTCAGTCCCCGCATCAGCTGCTGCATGCCCAGCACGCCGCTGCTCACATGGCCGTTAAAGTCGTCCATGGTCTTCTGAATGATATGGTCGAACACCTCCTGCTCGCGCCCCTCCGGCACCATGCCGTAGCGCAGCGGCAGGATGTTGGCCGCCACCGTGTTGTTGCTGTAGAACCCCTCCTCGTAGCGGAAGCACAGGTCGTTGAACGCCTTTTTCAGGTCCTCCGCCTCCTTGACAAAGGCCGCGGCATCGTCGGGCTTGTCCAGCAGCTTGGCAAAGTCCGCCATAAGGTAAGCCAGCATGTAGTAGCAGGTAGAGCCCAGCACCACGCCCTCCGTCTTGCGCGACGGGTCCTTGGCGTGCACCAGTTCCGGCCTTTCGGGCGGCGAACACCAGTCGCCATACTTGTCGGCCACCATCACCCCCTCCTTCATGTAGTTGTCGCGCATAAAGTTCATCCACTTCTTCATACTGTCGTAATGGTCGCGTATGGGGCGTATGTCGCCAAACTGTTCGTACAGCATCTTGGCCGTCAGCGGGTAGGCGCTGAGCCATGTCATGTTGTCGGCCATCACCTTGCAGTACACCGGATAGAGGTTGGCGGTAAGGTTGCCCGCAGCCCCCTGCTCGTTCTGTATGTCGTTCAGCCACTTGGCATAAAGCGCGTGGTTGTCGAATATGTAGCTCTCGCCCAGCGACCCTACGGCGCGGTCGCCCGTCCAGCCCAGCCGCTCGTCGCGTTGCGGGCAGTCGGTAGGCATGCCCCGGTAGTTGCCGCGGATGCCCCAGTAGGCGTTCTTGTGCAGCTTGTTCAGCATCTCGTTCGAGGTCTGGAAGGTGCCGATGGTCTCCATCTCGTCGTACAGCACCTGTCCTTCGAAGTCGGTCTTCGCCGGCTTGTAGCGCAGGCCCGTCACCTCCACGTAGCGGAAGCCGTGGTACACAAACAGCGGGTTCCACAGCGCCGTTTCCTTGTCCTTGGGAATGTATACGTCGGTACACAGCGCCGAGCGCAGGTTGTCGGTATAGATATGTCCGTCGTCCTTCAGCGTCTCGGCAAAGCGGAACTTGATGGAGTCGCCGGGTTCGCCGTGCACCTGCACCTTCAGCCAGCCCACCATGTTCTGCCCCATGTCCAGGATGTACATCCCTTCCTCAGGCTCGGTGACGGCCACGGGCTGCAGCACCTCCATCAGGGTAATGTTGGGGTTGTTCTGCGCCCCTATGCGGCGACAAGGCTTGGGCTGTACCGTGGCCGGCCGCCAAATGCTGTCGGCTGCATAGCCCGCCGCGTACCAGTCGCCCAGCTCCATGCGTGCGTCGTATATCTCGCCGTCGAACTCGTTGTTCAGCCTGATGGGGCCCCGGTTGGTAATCTGCCAGCTGTCATCGCTCAGCACCAGCTGCTTGCTGCCGTCGCCGTACACCAGTTCCAGCTGCAGCAACAGCTTCGGCAAGCCGTAATGTGTCATTTCGGGGATGGAGATGGTGGGATCGCCCGCAATGCGCGGACTCACATACCGGCCCGCACCCAGGGCCACGCCTATGGCGTTGTTTCCTTGGCGGACCATCTCCGTCACGTCGTACGTATTGTAAAGGGCAATGGTGTCGTATCCCGTGGGCGTGGGCGCCAGTTCCTGAAACTGGCTGACAATGTCGTTGTTCATGTACAGCTTGTACACGCCCAGGCCGCAGATGTAGAGGTTGGCCTGCTGCACCTGCTTGTCCACGCTAAACTCCTTGCGCAGGTAGCGTGCCGCCACCCGCGTACGCCCCACCAGCACGTCGTCGTCGAAGTCGCCGCCTATCCACGAGGCCTGCCATTCCGAGGCATCCATTAGTCCCATTTGGAACGAGGCAGGCTCGCTCCATGCCGTCTGCCCCTTGTTGGTCGTCACCTGCACCTTCCAGTACACCTTCTGGCCGCTGGTCAGCGCCGGTCCGCCGTAAGGCACGTACACCGACTGGTCCGATGCCACCTCGCCGCTATCCCACAGGTCGCCTTCGCCGGCCTCCAGTTTCTCGGGCGCAGAGGCTGCCAGGATGTGGTAGCTTTGCTGGACCACGTCCTGCTGGTTGGACACAATCTGCCAACCCAGTCGCGGTTCCTTGAAATCGATGCCCACCGGGTTGATGAGCTGCTCGGTGGTGAGGCGTACTGCCTCCAGCGTAGGTTGTTGCTGCTTCTTGCAGCCGCACACTGCGCAGGTCAGCACAAGTGTGGCAATAATCAGGCTTTTTCGATGCATGTGCAAGATTTTTTATTCAACTTCGATCTTGTATTTTCCCGAGGGGAAGGCAAACACGGCATACCCGTCTTCGGTAGCCACGTACTTGCCGCCCTTCTTCTCTATGGCCTTCTTGGTAGCTTCCTTCAGCTCCTTGCCCCGCAGCGGCACGCAGACGCGGCCTGTGGCGTTGCAGGGAATCTGGAACGTCCAGCTAAACGTGTCGTCGGTCTGCTTCCAGCTGCTCAGCACCTTGCCATAGATGGTCTGGTAGGTAGCCTTCACGTAGTCCAGTCCCTTGACAGGATACGGCTTCAGCTGCACCTCCTTGTAGCCGGCGCTGCCCGATGCGTTGCCGATGCCCGCCAGGTAGTTGTACATCCAGATGATGACGTCGCCCAGCAGCATCACGTGGTTGCCCGAGTTCATGCTGGGGTTGGCCGTATCGCCGTTCCACAGCTCCCAGATGGTGGTGGCGCCCTTCTCTATCATGTAGCCCCAGCCCGGATAGGTGCGCACGGTGGCTATCTGCAGCGCCAGGTCGCCCCGCCCATAGTCGGTCAGTCCCCGCATCAGCTGCTGTATGCCCAGCACGCCGCAGCTCACGTGGCCGCCAAACTCGTCCACGGTCTTCTTCACGATGTTGTCGAACACCCCGCGCTCATGCCCTTCGGGCACCATGCCGTAGCGCAGCGCCAGGATGTTGGCCGTCACCGTATTGTTGTCGTAGCTGTCGGTGTCGGCATGGAAATACTTTTCGTTGTACGCCTTCTTCACCTCCTCGGCCTCCTGGCGCCATGCGGCGGCATCGTCGGGCAGGTTCAGCACGTCGGCAAACCCGGCCATCACGTTGGCCAGCATGTAATAGCAGGTCGTGCCCAGCACCGTCTTGTCGGTCTGGCGGGCAGGATCCTTGGAGTGCACCAGGTTGGGCGACTCAGGCGGCATGCACCAGTCGCCGTAGTTGTCGCGCGGCATCAGCCCGTCGGTCATGTACTTGTCGCGCATGTAGTTCATCCACTTCTTCATGCTGGGATAATGCTGCTGCAGCGGCTTGATGTCGCCAAACTGTTCGTACAGCATCTTCACCGACAACGGGTAGGCGCTGGGCCAGGTCATGTCGTCGGGACGGAGGTTCCAGAAATGCGGGGCTATGTCCGTCAGGTCGCCTGCCGCACCCTGTCCGTTTTGTATGTCCTTCATCCACTTGGCATAAAGCGCGTGGTTGTCGAATATGTAGCTCTCGCCCAGCGATCCCATGGCGCGGTCGCCCAGCCATCCCAGGCGCTCGTTGCGCTGCGGGCAGTCGGTAGGCATGCCCCGGTAGTTGCCGCGGATGCCCCAGTAGGCGTTCTTGTGCAGTTGGTTCAGGGTGGCGTCGGACGACTCAAACGTGCCGATGGTTTCCATCTCGTCGTACATCACCTGTCCCTCAAAATCGTCCAGAGCCGGTTTGTAGCCCAGTCCCCTTATCTCCACAAAACGGAAGCCATGGTACACAAAGCCCGGATGCCACGATATGGTGGCCGTATCCTTGGGAATGTACACGTCGGTGGTCTCCGCCTCGCGCAGGTTGTCGGTATAGATGTTGCCGTCGGCCTTCAGCGTCTCCGCAAAATGAAACTTGATGGAGTCGCCGGCATTGCCGTGCACCCTTATATTCAGCCGTCCCACCATGTTCTGTCCCATGTCCAGGACGTACACCCCTGCCTCCGGCTCGGTGATGCCTACCGGCGTGAGGGTTTTCACGACCGCGATGCCGGGACTGATCTGCGACTCTATGCCCCGGGCAGGTGCCGC
>Ga0181612_152808_pt1 | contig 10507 bp, 3 predicted proteins | sample HoacroProtozoa21_FD_119630 | JGI IMG/M metagenome (GOLD analysis project Ga0181612, IMG submission 119630) | Hoatzin crop microbial communities from Cojedes, Venezuel. Combined Assembly of Gp0051906, Gp0051904, Gp0051908
AGAGCAAGTGAGAGATGTTAATTATCCTGTTTGGCTGGGTGTACGTAACTCTCGGAATCCAGAGCAAGTCACAGTTTCAAAATTTTTTCTCTTGATGTTTCTCCAGTGCTTGCTTAAAATGGAGGCAGAGGTTATGCGGAGTAAATCCTGGTAAAAGACCAAACACAGTTTAACTAAATCAATGTAAAATATCTACATTTATAACACTTATTTTGTAGTATTGATCATGCTGCAGTTATGAGCCATAAGAATTAGGTGATTCTCATTTATGAGGGAATAAAACCAATTATTTTCAGTGGAAGAGAGAATGCAAGCAGTCAAAAAGGACTGAATGTTTATTACAATGTGTCTACAGAAGTGGTCTGAGCATCTTTTGTGTGCACCTGAGTAATGGACTAGGCTTTATGAAGCCTGAGATGGTGGAAATATTTTCTTGTGTTTCATTTTTACTTGTCTTGCTGTCTTTTTCACAGTTCTGAAAAATATTCAGTCTTCTGAACTGCATTTTGTTTTTTCCATAAATTTTCCCCTAAATGAATATTTACTAAAAGCATAGCTTATTTCTATGGAGTGAGAACACAGAAATAAAAGGTTCTCACTAGTAGTAAGACTGTAAAATAAAAGCTCTGTTAAAAATGTGAGTGCTTCATCTGAAAAGCTTCAGTGTTCTGTATTTTTGACTGTTGTGATTTCACAATATTGAATAAAATCAGTACAAAGGGCAAAATGTTATTACAGAAACTAGGTTTGTTTCCACAGTGCTAGAATTATGATTGTGACCCTAGAATTCCAGGCAGCATTCAAAAAATTGAAGCAAAACCCAATTATTTAATGTGTTAGATAATGACAAAAGGAGTCCTTACATGGTAGTCTGGAAAAAAAATGAGTCAAAAAAAGCATAGGATCTATATCTTAATTCAGAAGTGACCTGGGTAATTAGAAGTTGAGAATGTCATTGAGATACAGGCTCACTCAGACTTTTTGGAAGTTTATTAACTTCAGAATCAAAAAGTAGAGATGAGAGGAAAAAACGGCATAGACTGTTCGGTAGTACAGAATCATGAGCTAAGATTAAACTACACAGAAGATCTATTTTTGTAATAACAGGTATTTCTAAATAATTTTTACCTAATGTCTATAGCTAAATGTTTTTGTGCCACCAGCAAATTAGATTTGTTTTCTACATCAGTGTAGTTTGTTTATCTGAGTTAATAAAATTCCACTCCCAAAAGAGTTTTTGTAATTCTCTTGTTGGAGCAGAACCGCATCTAAAATCAAAGTTGGTTTCCCATCACTACTGTACAGATTAGCTGCTGTTTTTATTGAGCAATTCACATTTTGATTATGCAATCCATAAGAACACTTACAGCTCAGTATGGTCACTGATACCGTCCTTCTCTATTTTTTGTGATTTCTACACTAGATATTTCTTGTCATGGACCCCTGTCCTGTTTCATCTCCCTAAGGGGATTATTTTGGCTGCCCTAGCTGAGTGCATGCAAAGTCAAGGATTCATTCTTGTCAAAAAAAATCTCTGGTAAGAGCTTTCAAATCCAAAGCAGCATGTGAGATGATAGTTATGAGGAAATATAGTAGATAACATTATGTTTAGCCAGAAATTTTACCTGTTAGTGTTGAGTGGGGGGGTTGATTTTTATGATCATATCATGTTTGGCAGATCCCTTCAGGGCTGTGTTTAGTCTTTTTTCAGTGTGGTGTTTTGTTTTTTTCTTTCCGTCTTCCTGCTAATGTTAAAGTTGAAAACTAGCAGCACCCACATCACTCCCAGACCCGACTGTGGATTGCCTAGGAAGTGAAAATGAAATGCTTCTGAATCAGAAGTCTGATCTCTATGTGGATTCTCTCCACATTACTAAGAGGCTAAAAAAAAATCATCCCCTCCTGTCAAACTTGGACTGCTTGACTTTCATATCCACTTTTTAACTACAGAAATATGCATGAATCTGTGAGATCAGACAATTCACAGAAATCAAGCTAGTCCATCAAAAGTCTAACAAATCAACCTTTAAAAAGAGCCTCAATACTATCCTTTAGTCCCTAACAAACAATGTATTATTATTATTTCATTATTAATGTACTTTTACTAGTAAAAACAGCAGTCATCTGAGATGTTTTCATCGAACTGGACACGATTTGGTTAATGCTGTCATGTTGGGAGATACATTATTGCCCCTAGCCAGCAGAAGAGATAAGTGGCTAAAAAAAATGGATTTATTTGTCTTTACTTATACGATTCAAAATGGTGATGAGACTTTTTGTGGACAAATCAAAATGTTCTGTTAGACACGTTTACAAATTCCAGTTTACTGAACCACTGGAGGAGCTTACAGAGAAAACACTCCTTCAGAGATTTCTCTGTAGGGTTCATTACTTGCTGTTTGATGGGGAAGGAATAGTAAATTGCTTCCACTTCAAAATGGAATATTAGTGTAGCTATTCCAGCAGGAGACTAGACATACACACAGCTAAGAAAAATATCTAGAATCACTACGATGAACATTAAGGAGAATCAGAAAATATTTGAAACTACTGCTCATTCATGAGAGCCAGCATCTAATTAGGTGACAGATTAAGACCTTGGACGCAGGAGTATCTTCTAAGTTGAAGTAAAAGACACGATGTTTGCATACTGTGCAGCTTCTTGCCAGCCTCCTCTAAAGTACATGTTGAGGACAAGGTTCTTACGAATCACTATTTGAGCCCTTTAGTTTGCCTTTTCTAGCAGTACTTATCTGCCTATAATCATAATTTACGACCACCCTCACCACCCATGTTAGACTCCTTTTTTTACTCCTAGAATTCTCCTGCCTCAGTTGCTCTTCACGATTGTCTTCCTACTCCTTCTGCATTTTATGCCCTATAGCTTGCTCTTCAGTGTTTGCCTCTGCACTGTGTGATCGCTCCATTTTCTTTCTGCACTCAAAAATCTCATTTCCTGTGTCATGCGTTTTAATTCCATGGCTGATTATATATCAGTGGTGAAGGGGCCATCGTCTTCCCTGACAGAAGTACAGCTTTAATGCTCTGTAGCCATCTGAAATAGTAATATCCTCCTGTGTGCTTGCCTAGGTTGTAAGCATGCTGCACTTAAGCAAACAGAGTCTGTGCATCACATTGATAGCAGGGACTGTTTTGGTCATTTGAAGTAGATGAACACGAGACCATGAGCAAAAATGCCCTCTAACCAAAATCAAGAGTAAATGCTGTGAAAATTGTAAAGTTCACAGTATTGGCAACTCTTGAGTACTCCAGCTGTGTAAATCCTTCTACTTGATTTTCAGGAAAGGCACTTTTTTTCCAGAGACTCATGTGGTCTTTTGTCTCCCTTTACTTTCCCTGGTCTTCCTTTGACTTTCATGTTTGAACCTTTGGAAGAGTACAGAATAAAAGTCATCCAAAATTGCTAAGATTTGCCTGGTTTCACATTAAATGATACAAAACCTCTGAGTTCAGCATCATTTCCACACAAAATCATAAATCTGCTCACAGTCACTCAGCCTGGGATCGTGGGGAAAGTTTTTAAAGGGTCCAAACGTAGGTTTCATAATAAAACCTGTCAGCAGGTTTGGATTTCATTACAAACAATTTGTACAGTTCTTTTTCAAAAGCATGCATGAAACCGAGAATCCAGCCAAAAGCCAAACTGAATCATGCAGTCACCAGAATAAGGACCGGACTTTTGCCTACTGATCACGGAAAAAGTACTAGGAATGTTGACTGCTGGTCTTTATTTTGGACAGAGCAAGTCGTCTTGTGGTGCTGAAGATTAGAATTTTGGCAGTCTATCTAGTCTACCAACACAAAAAACCAGCCAAATTAAAAGCTTTCAGAAAGTTACCAAATACAGCATGTATCTTATAATGTTAAAAGGTGCCTAGTCTACCAGAAGGTAATAAATGCATTGTAAGATTTCAAATCGGGAGCAGTTGTCGGAAACTGAAAGAAGACGCTAGGTTAACGTTACATGTTGGAGAAATGCCCACCTATAGAATTATCTGAAACCTTAAAGACTGGAGTTTGTCGGTCCGAATGTTCATGTCTTTTTGATCAGTATCGACATGAGCATTAAAGAAAGCATAATTCTAAAGCTTTCTGTCTGCTAAGAGCCATGCTACCATTTTTAAAAAATTAACTTTTTAATAAAATGACAGGACTCTGAAGGCCAAAACAGCTGATATCTTTTAAAAATGGGGAAATTATTAAACCCACAAATAGAATTTGAGAAATTGTCATGAAACTTCAGCATTTTTACAGACATATCATCCTAGCTCAAGATATATGACAGGACTCTGGGCACCTATGTGTAATATATCTTAAATGGCTTGCTAGAAAGGTCTTGCTAAAAATACTGCTGTCTGTCTTCATAATTTAATAGTTCTAATACGTGCCTTTTAAAATGCTTATGTCCAGAAATTGTAGTAAAGCTACTGTACTTCTTCGAAGTTCCTTAAATGTGAGGGAAAAAACCCAACTATTTTAATGTGATATTGATTAGAACATGATATATTAAATCACAGTGTTCTTCTGGATTTTTATTTCTTTAATGAATAAAGGGGATTTCATTTAAGATATTGAATTTATTTTATATTCTCCATGAAACACAAGGAAATGCATTTCTCTTAATGGAGACTTAACTAGTCTTAAGACTTTACAAGTTTCTTTGAAAAACTATGTGTCTACGTACTATCTTCCATTCCTTTGCATTGGGTGCTTAAGCAAAATATTGGAAGAAGCCATGATGGTTTTAAAGGAGAAGCAAAAAATCAATAGGCAGCTACTTAGAGTATTGCAGCATGCAGATAAGCAGCTTTGCCAAGTCTGAACTTTGCACAACAACATCAATACAACTTGTAGAACAATGAACTTCAATACGAATGCTGTGGAGAGAGAGATGAAAAATGCCTCTTATAAACAAAGCAGTAAAAGGTGTTAATGCATGTTGACAAGAGCCTGCTTGAGTTATTTACTGTGTTCAAATACTTTGCAAACAAATTCCTAGCAATAACTGCTTCAGAGAAAAAGGTATGGAACTGAAGTGGCTTACTTGTGTGAAATGCCTCATCCTACCAGTACAAAACTAACATGTTGTGAAAGGCTTCACTTCCACAAGGTGTATCTAGAGAATAATAGATTATTTTTTTAGTTGCATAGAATTTAAATGTCTGTATACAAAGAAGTATTTTACATGTCATAAATAGTATTTCACTGCAAAAGATTTGAAATATTTTGTGTGTCATAGCTTCTTAAGTGTATGCTGTAAGGTTTATATTGGCATGTGTCCTGGATAACATGCCACTTATGAGTGGTGAAGGCATGAATAAGTTATAGATTATACTAAAGAAAGGATGTGGTGAACTGTAAGAGTTTTAAGGACCCACTCTTTATGCCTCAAGAAAATAATTCATTGCATACCTGCCTATTTATTCAGGTTTCTAAAATGGAGTAGCGACAGCGATCTAGCCTTTAGACTTTCTAAGCGCTGAGTGGGGCCAAAATAGTAATTCCAGATGTAAAAGACAAATGCTTCTGTGAAAATTTTAGTTTTGCTGGGAAGTTCTTGAGCAATACTTTGAAGAACATTGGTCCTCGTGTCTGTGTGTGGAAGGTCTAATAGTCTTCTGATTTCTTATTTTTGGGACACATCTGATAGTTGTCTTTTTCCTGTCTCTTCATATGCATACTGAGTGTACTGAATATAACGCTGGAGACTGTCTGGTTTGGGTCAGTCCGAACAGTTGTTAAAATAACCACTGGCCCCTGAACTTGTTGTTAGAAATTGCCATCAGAAAGCTCTTAGGGTCCTGGTAGCTGCTGCTCCCCTGCTCTGTAACCTGGACTGCATATGTGTTGTCAGGTGGGCGATTGCTCTTTCCCTGCCAGTGCCCTCCCAAGCCTTTAATCCTTGGTGCGGTGGATCCCACACAATGCTGGAGCTGGCCTTGACAGCGCCACAGGATTTGTTGGTTTGACCTTCCCGAATATCTACACTGAGAATTTTTTAAAAACTTATTTATTTATTTTTAGTAAAAGCTACCTACAAAGGTTTAGGTCCAGGAGTCCAGGAACTGAACCATCTCTGAACAACAAGATTTCTCCTTGTCCCCAAATTGTCTTGCTGCTTTATAATATATGAGTAAACACTAGCACTTTCTTACTCTTCAAGTCCACTGTCAAAATCAGATGAGCAGTCAGTCGCTGTATAGAATACCAAAAAATTAATTTACATCATAGGAAGTCCTGGACATTTTGGTAATGACAACATTGAAGTTTAAAATGGATATCTAGAAAATCGCAGGAAAAAGGTTAGAATTAGAGTCACGAAACAGACAGTACAAACATGGGAAGCAATGATCTGGAGAGTACACATCTTGGTTGGAATCCAAAAGCATTACAGATCCTAGCAGAGAAAATGTGTCTTCTCGACTGTTACCTAGATCAGTTATAAGCAGAAAAAGTAAATTTGTTCTTTTTTATGAAAATATAACAGCTATATGTTTTTGCTGTTTATCTAGTTCTACGTTTTAAAACCATTAATATTGCAGTAGTGGGAGAAAAATGTGGAATTGAATGTTGTTTTAATTAAAAACATAATGAAAACTGACACTTCACTATGGCATAAGTAATTTCAGCTACTCTCATTTAAATGATCAGAACAATTTAATCTAGTATCTCATTTTTAGATAATTGTAACTTTCTAAAGATTGCAGGATTTAATGAAAATTAAGTAAAAAGAATCTTTTAGCAAGCAGTCTTTGGTATTCAAAGGAAAAAAAAAGGCTGTGTTGCTGGTAGAAGCCTGAGATCCAATCCAGAGATACACCTTGGCACCTTTGTCAGTCCTTCAGATCATTGAATGCCCCGTGGCCTCGGAGAGCACTACAGACTTTCACCTTTCTGCCCTGATGCCTCCTGAATGTCACCTGAAAGTTGTGCTTTGTCCAGAGTACTTCTATCACGCAAGCCCCAACTCAAAACATTGGTCTTGTTGTGGGTTTTTTAATTTTATTTTTCTGTTGTTCAGAACAATTCAGCAGAAGACCTTTAAGATAAAATTGACAGTATTGCAAAACAGCCAGCTACAATTTCAGGTATGTCTTTAGGGAAATGTTTCTAATACTGCAATACTTCTGAATCAAACACATTAATCCTGCATAAAAGTCAATAAGAATCAAACTGTTCATTTTGCCCTTCTATCTTTGCTGGATATTTAAAAGTTTGTCCGAACTTTAATTTATTGGAGCTTTTATTGTTTTCTGAGTGTTTATACAATTATGGACTTATCAAGATCTGAAAGAGTTGGTAGGGTTGAAACAGGCACCCAAATTAGTAAGAAGTTTTCTGAAACTTTCTTGGAACACTTTATACCCAAATCTTCTGGAAATTTGAATCGAGCACTTTTTTGAGAATTTTAAAATATTTTGAGTAAAATCTGTGTGAACATTTTTGCTCATAGTGTCCCTGTCAGCACGGAATGTCTCTGACTTCTTTTGTCTTTGGGGACTACCAGCTACAAATCCACAGTTTTCAGGTAACTGTCTGAATTTTGGAACTTCTGCTTGCCTCACACACGAAAAAGCTTGGCTGGTCTTCTAGTGGCACGGGTTAGAGCTAACTGCATATCTCTTCCTAAAGCTGAAGGATTCAGCTCCAAGGACAACCCCTTAGCAAGTGTGAAGACAACACAGCTCCATTTGCTTAACTGCAGTGATGCTGTGGTGTATCTCCGTGAAGATCCAGACCCATGGGCATTGCTTATTTTTAACACCAATGCAACAAGATTTTGCTACTGTGCACTTGGATTGTTTTCTACACTTTTCTCTCCTGCAGTGGGAAAAGTAAATCTAAATGTTCACTGTAAATGGTGGCTTATCAGCGTTCTCTGCTATAATCTGCTGGTGTTTTTTTGATCGTCACATCTCTACCCTCTGTGACTGCAGTGATTTGTTTCTTTTCTGTCCTTCCAAGACTAATGTTATGTGATGTTGATTTGAAAAACTGGCAGAGTGGCCAGCCTTCATTTATCTTGGGGAGGACACTGGAACTAAATCATTACTCTGTTCCTGAAGTAAAGGAATTATGCAGGAGTTGCTCAGCAGTGAGGACCTGAAGTTTGCTCGCAGAACAGTTTGGCTCACTGAAAAATAACTGCTGCGTGAATAAACCCCTGTTCCTCATCTGATGTGCCACAATATCCATCCAAATAAGTGAAAAGGCTGTTCTTTGATATATTTTAAGTACTTATTAACCTGAGCCACGTAGAAAATAGGGTGTATATTTCCAAGGGAAGTCAGGAATAAATGACTCATCATTTCTGCTTAATCCAAAATCTCTCTGGACACTTTTGGAAAAACTCTACTTAATTGTATATTTGTTTAGGGATATAAACTTGTAATTTATGAAGCTGTGATGCCAAATGTACCGCTTCTGCAGTAGGTCATAATGCAATGCTCCGAGTACACAGCAGTGTACCGTTGATGCTCAGCCCCGAGAGAGGGGGCGGGCAGAACATTTGAAACACTGATATCCAGGACCGATTTCAGCAAAGAGAAATTTAAATAATCTTTCTGTTTTCATGTCTTTCACAACAAGCATTGCTTCCCTTTTAATTCCTGTTTTCCTATACAGGAAATGGGGCTTTGTCTGCAAATTGCTTCATGCCATCCTTTCATGTTTCAATTTCTAAAGATTTTTTTTTTCTTTTGGATTTGTTACCTGTGAAGTTTGTCTGTGCAGTACTATTTACATGCTCAGCTCCTCTTTCCAAACCTACTGGGCACATCTCTGTCAGGTGCAGTTATATTTTGAGGAGCTACTTCCTTCTATAGTGTGGAAGAAACAGCAAATATAGGTACCTTGATTTATTTTGCCTATTGACTTCAGTGGTTGAAAACCTTTGTTAAATGGAAACAATGATTCAGGTAATGTAACAGGAGTTATTAGTGGTTTATGGATGATGTTAAGCTCTTTTTAATCCATATTAATAAGAGCTAAAATGACCTATGAGGCCTTTAACAAATGTATAAGCACAAGTTTAATGCTCTGAACTTCATGAAGAGCAGTTGTTCACGTTTAATACATGAAGAAAACACTGAAATTGGGCTTTCCAGTATCAGAAGATTAAAAATACTGCTTTTAAGAATGTAATATCTCCTCGGTTGTTTGAAAAATCAAAATACAAATATGTTAAACATATTTGAAAGATGTGGTGCACGAAGCTTTATAAAGAAATGCAAACCTAATACATAGGCTTTTTTCACCAGTATTGGCTTTTGCATGTATCGGCAAGCGGAGTCAGATTTTGGAGAGATTTGACTAATACATGCTTACCTATTTGAGGTTTTGAGGGTTGGTTTGGGGGAAAGAGTCAGTCCATACTATCTTTTTTTTCTTTAAAATGTGGTTTGAGTACTTTAAATATTTTAGGACTTGGGGCAAGTAATTTTACTTGCCAGATTGCACTAAATAGCCTTTTCCATACTGTATTTGCTAAGCAAATTCTATCTGTGATAAATGTAAGCAACGTGGAATGGAAAGATGCTCAGAATTTGAAACTTGTTGTGCTCTGACTTCCTACCTAATCCCCATTATGTTTTTTCAAGAACTGTCTCTGAAATGGAACTCCCTATATACTCAGTCACTTCTATGCATTACTAACTCATATGTTACTTGATTTGTGTCATCTTCCTTAGATAAGCAATTGGGGCAGGGACATTGCTGCCTGAATTTTATTTCAATTAATCAGGACAGAAAATGAAGGCATTATTAACATTCACACTGCATTTTTACTTCCCACAGAAATATTTTTTATTATTATGGCGAACTGTGTCAGCAGTCAGACTAGACATAGACCCATTGCCAATTAATATAAAAATTTATTTCTTTGATTTACTAGGACAGACTAAGGGGACAGAATAGTTTTATTTTATTTCATGCATTTCCTTTTCCCAGGCTTCACCTGATTGAGGTATTGGCTCTTTGTGGGTCAGTGTACTTTAAAGTTATTAATTACTTCACTTCAATCTATAATAATTAAAGCTTAAAACAAAATTAAATTGGTTGTGTTTGGTGAAAATGTTGTCAGCCAGATGGGATTTTAGCAACGTAATAGAGCTGATAGATTTATTTTGTTTATAGCAATACTGGCTGACCTTGAAGTGTTCATCTGGCCAATGTGGACTCTTTAAGATAAGAACCCAATTTCTTTTCTTCTCTTTACCTAGGTTAGGATTAACAGTTTGCATTATCAAAAGCACATTAGCACATAACAAGCCTACAGATATTTCTTACCTAATTTTTCTTGCTGTCACTTGGAGCCAGCATGAAGGCACTGTCAGCAGAACTCATACATGTTTGACTGCGGCTCTGGCTCTACAGAGAAAAAGGTAGCTTTAATATTCACCCTCTAAGATTTGCTGTTGCGTTTCTTAAAGTCTCATTTTGTGACTGAGCAGAAGAATGCTGTTGTTTTGTTACTCTGAGAGGCAGA
>Ga0181612_162334_pt1 | contig 10507 bp, 5 predicted proteins | sample HoacroProtozoa21_FD_119630 | JGI IMG/M metagenome (GOLD analysis project Ga0181612, IMG submission 119630) | Hoatzin crop microbial communities from Cojedes, Venezuel. Combined Assembly of Gp0051906, Gp0051904, Gp0051908
ACTTGGGTTTAATTATTTTCAGCTTTCACTAGTTGTTATCTACCCATCATGAAAAATGAGACCTCATGCTTCAGTTTACCTGGTTTTCATGGCTACATTTTTCTCCACTCCCATTGGGAACAAGAGGCCCAGGAGGGCTAGACTTCCCATATTATGGAAGAGGGCTCATGCTCCTTTTGGTCAGCTACATCCAGACAGAGATTCCTGGTACTTTCCCTTCCCATTTGCACATGAAGTCTCCATGGGAGCATGTATTTTTATGTAAATACCAGATGAAAGTCAAGGCCAGCTAAAATCTGGATATTTGATTAAGGAGACACAACATCAATGGATATTCATTTGCTTATACTGATCTTGACTCCTTGCATCTGACAGCTGTAGCATCTTTCATTGTTCTCTATAAAATTAATAACTTTTCATCACATTATATGCATCATGGAATAAAACAAAAAAATTACTTACTCTGCTGTTTTAAAAGAAACTCAAATCTGCAGAACATGATAATGTATAAAACCAACATAAGAAAAACTTATCCTGCTACAGAAAAATTCTGTAGTCTGAAATTAGTTTTCTGAAGAATTTTCCGTTCTTTTACTTTAGAGACAAATTTTACATTTTTTTTTAAGAATTTTGGAAGACAAAATTAATCCTCAACAATTCCCAGAGGAAGAAAATGTTTTGTGTGATTTTTTTTCATGTGACCATTTGGCCCCAAGAAGAGCTGGCTTTCTGGCTGGATTCATCCATTAACACTTGGAAGAGAATTTGGATGCATACCATAGAATGCAACCATAGAATGTGGATGCATAGCAGCATTGTGCACAGCATAATGATCATATATTTCTGAGGAGTTCAACAGTGTTTTAAAGACTTCAGAAAGGTTCATTTGCAGGTCTGTAGATGATTTAATCTTATTCAGATTTCATCCAGATTAAAACAAACTGACTAGGGACATTACACATGTAAGGAAAATTGGCTCTTAAATATTTTAGGAAGTGAGATAAGATTTAAATGCATCACTAAGAGTTTTTAAAATGTCCTTATTCATGTGACTGAGTCACTTGAATGAGTTAAAAAAATATCAAGCACTTTTTAAGAATATTTAAAACATTATTGTTTCAATTCCTTTCCCACCCAGCTGTAAAGGGGCCTCTAGATTGCTGTATTGTCAATGGGATTTGTAGAATAGCAGCCAGAACTAACATGAAACTGAACAATAGCAACATTGTACTCCTTCTCAAGAAAAAAGAAAAATGCAGCCTATGGTAAAACCTCGGGCTGCTGCATGAGGATTGACTCCTTTTACAAGATTCTTCTGATTGTTTTCTGTTTTTTGAAAATCAAACCTTCATGTTGAGTTTTTAAAATTGATTCCTTATTTAAAAATTAGTGAAAACTCAAAAAATACTTTATACGTGAACAGTTAAAAGCAGGTTATTGACTTGACTAAAAGTATGTGACTGGAGGAGAATAATATGAGCAACTGTCCCTGACAAAATTGACTAATTATTCATGTTAAGTATTCCAGAAAATGCTTCAGAATTACTAAAATAATGCTTTCTGTACACAGAAGAAATATATTAGCTATGTGGTGAGTTTGGTTGCAGAAAAGTGTGTCATGAGCAAATAGTAAGGAAGATGGTTCTTCAGTAAGTAAGGGTTACAAATAAGGCGGAAAAAAAAGAGTTATGCATACAAAATCAGAACTATCCACAGGGCTGCTGCTCTCAGCTGTCCTGATGTGAACAGAGAGAAGTTACGGCTCAACAGGTTCTTGAAAAAGTAAACAAGTCCACAGGGTACTGAATGAAGGCAAGACACACCTGAACTCATTAGGGGTCATGGAGCATTCTCCAAATGAAGACTACTTGGTTGAATCTTCAGCAGGAGAAAGCACCTTCAGCAAGACCATCACTCTTCCTTGTACTTCATAAATTTCCTGGCTCTTGGGCTCCCACGTGAAACCTACTTTCAGTTAGCAGGGCAAGACTACAAAACTGCTGGAAGTAAAACCGTATGATGTTTGTTCACTTGCCTGTGACAGAAAAAGTAGCCCCTGGGTGAAACTACATTTTCCTTTTGTCTGTTGACACTGGGACATATAACCTCTGTGAAATGTCCTGAAAGAAAACAAAATATGAGAACCTGTTTGGTAAAATCTTATGCAAGGGCAAACACAGTATCTAGCACTGCTGACAGTCATCGGACAGTGAAGAGTTGTTTCAAGATGTTAGGACAGTTTGTAATTGAGAAGTTTATTCCACTAGTGCAGTCACTAGGCCTTAGAGGAACTGCTAAACTGAAATGTATTTAAAGAAATACAATTATTGCCCCCGTCCCCATCAACTTACAAACTTTAAGTCAGATTTAAAACAGCTACAACATTTTTTTGCCTTTTTTCTTTTGTGAAACTAGGTTGGAAGGAAAGTTAATTAATAGGTGCCATTCTCTGAATAAAATTAGAGATTTTATTGATTTAGGCAATTCCACACCCCATATTTCAGTTATGTAAGTTTTCTCTTGCTTCTCGGCCTCCCCTCAAGATCTTAGTAAAAAGACTTATTCTTCTTTCACCAGGAATATTTTGCCTGCCTGACAAAGTAACTCTCCTCCTCTCCGCTATTAATAAATTCATATTGCATTAATATCTTTCTTCTGCTCACCATGATTCTACTACATGTGTTCTGGTTTCATGGTTAATAGGATAATGCATAGTTAATATATCATTAGTGGACAGTCCATTCAACGCTTCACAGATCATTCACAATTAATCATTGACAACTGCACGACCAAACAGGTGAGCGAAAGTTCTAAACTAAGAAAGGGGGAAAAAAAGTTAAATGTATTTTTGAGTCTGTTCAACTAAACCCAGTTGAATTTGTCTGCTCTAGGTAGCAGTGTGATGAAGTAAAAGACAACTAATCCATTTAGAAAGACATGTAACAAACACTACAGAGAAAATCCTAAATTTCTAATTTACAAGGCTACAACTGCAGTACTGGCATGCAAGCTTCGCTCTGAAGGCGTTAGTGGAGCTTATGTGGAAGCTGGACCCAAAATTGGGAGGTGGATTTCAGCATACAAAGATCTTTTACATTATTAGCAACAAGTAAGTCCTTAAACATACCCTTTAACATGAATAAAAATCAAAACTCAGTCATCAGAAAAATATCTCAGATCTGGGACATTTTCTTATTGGTATGCTGTTGTAGTTTAACCTGGCGGCCGGCAACTAGGACCCAACAGCCGCTGGCTCAGCCCTCCCCTTCCTCCCAGTGGGATGGGGGGCGAAATGGACAAAAGTGGAAACTCATGGATTGAGATAAAGACCGTTTAATAAGGCAACAAAGGAAATACTACTACTACTGATAATAATTATGATTATAATGAATAATATATATAAAAAGACCTATATGCAAGACAATTTTTCCATGATCGTGGAATGCCAAACTTTTGAATTTTGCTGAATTCCTGAAAAAGTTCGTACTCCCGGACAACAGAAGATTCAAACTCATGGAAACAAGAAGAGCAGAGAGCCTCCTGACCCCAGTCAGCCCTCATTCATAAACTGAGCATGATGCCTATGGTATGGAATTTTTCCATTGGCCAACTTGGCTGTCTGGCTATGTTCCCTCCCAGCTCCTGCTCCCAGCCATGTCATATTATTAACTGCAAAACAGGCTACAAAGACACTTCCACACAAGGAATATCATAGGGTCACAAACACAAAGAACATGTTGGTACTGCCACAGGAGCTGGTCTTTGTATCAATATTAATTTTTAATATGTTATCTTCAGGTGGCCTCAAATGAAATGAGGGATCTTAGAGAACTTAGTATCATACAAAAATTTGGAAAGGAACACCCCACCCCTGTAGTTTTCAGTCTACATAGGAAAGAGAGAAAGAAAATGAGAGTAGAAACAATTCATGCATATTCATCTGATCTTTGCAGCAGAATCCAGAAATTCCCAGCGTTTCAGTAACTATTCTAAGTAAATTACTTTCAAAAGGGAAAAATAAAAAAAAGATTTGAGTATTTGAGGAGAAATATTTGTTAGATGGTGATAGCTGTGCAAATGAGAAAACAGACCTTTTATGCAAGGCGCTGGACCAAGAGATTTCCTTGATGAGGGTGTAACAATGCAATGAAACAGCACCAGCAAACACATTGTAAAACATGCCACTGTCTTGGGGTTCACAGATGTTGGGTTTGATCTTTCAGTTGCTTTCCCTTATATTTGGCCATGCAAATCCTTCAGCTATGATTCACTCTAAAGACAAGCATTAATCAGTTGACATCAGGTGGAAAGGCAAAGAGAAAATTAGAAAGGAAAAGAGTTGTGAACCACCACACATATATCATCATCTGCAGCATTGATGGAAAGCATATACTTTATTCAAGAAAGGTTTGCGAAGGTTTGCTAGCTCAGTGCTTAAGCCACAGTAAGCACAGTAGCAGAGACTTCCACGCAAGGACTTAGCAATAGCCTTGATACTAAGTAACTTGCATTTATGCTTATAACACACTAGCATGGCTTCCAATAGGATGGCCTGAACCACCTGGAAATAGTCCTCATTAATTAGTGTACTACCCATGATGCTGCTAGGTCCCAGGCTCTGCTGTGTAACAAAGGGTCATTATTTACAGTTATCCTGTGGTCCTAGCCTGGCAGCTGTCTGGCCACATGCAAAAATTCAGAATACAAACGTTGACAAAGTCCTCTATAGCTATTGAAATGCTGCTGCCTCTATTCTTCCACCTAATCATGGGGAAGAAAAGGTGTAAAGAAATTTGTTGCCGTTCGTCAAAAGTGTCTCCAAGAGCTACTGTAGCTCTGGCCTACTGTAAAGTGATGGTGTTTGTGAAATGGCACATTAATGGATATTGGTTTTAAGACACACCTATATTTATCTTGTGGTATTAATTTATAAAAGCCTCACCTCATTATCTCAAACAGATAAGTAAATAACTCCAAAACAAGCATTTCTGAAGTTCTCTTGAGTCTGTAAGCGCAGGAAATATTAGATTTGTCTATAACGATAGCAGAGTTTTTCATGATTTCGAAGAGGATCATCTTCATACAATTTTTTAGTCATCTTCTTCATTAGGAAGCTGTTTGATCGAATCCTTGTTTCAATATGGTTTTATGCAGGAATGCATTTCTAAAGAGAAATCTCTTAAAGTTTTTCAGGTTTCACTTTCGTATCTATTCAGCATCCACTTTTCACTTTTTCATCTCCTATTTATCTAATACCACATGTAGAGCTAAACATTTCAAGTTCAAGGAAAAAATTTATTAATGTAACAGTAATTATCATGAGATCTTTGATACATGTGAAATCAAAAAAGACAACTTGACAGGTAAAGACAAGATAATAACAGTACAAGACCACTGTAAAACAAAGTCGGAAATGTAAAAGGAATTTTTTCTCCTTAGAGCTCAGCCTATTACTTTTGGGGAAAGAAGGGATGCTGGGTTTGAGGGGGGTTTGGTTTGTTTGTTTGTTTTCTGGTGAGCAGTAGCTTTCTTGACATGTGCAATGCCATTTATTAGCTCAATGGTATTTCACATACTGTCCAGGATAGCTCATTTTGGAGACCATTCCGAGTTAGTGTCCTGTGACCTGTTTCCTCTCTCCCTCTCTTTAAATGCAAGAGATTATTCGTAATAAGAAAAGTATGATCTGGTGTAATATTCTAAGCTCAATGAGTTGGTCCCGCTATTCTATGTTTTATAACACTGGCAAACCAGAGTCATCATCTAGTGCATACCAAACAAGAAAATAATGTCTCAGTTAGTAATTTCAAAGGGAGAGTCTGATGCTGCAAAAATTTCTGTTTTCATGGGAATTGTATTTGATACATAAACAGCATGTGAAACCCCAGCTGAAAAAGTGCCTTCCTTTTGTCTCCAGATAGAGTCTGGAATTCATCTCACGTGATCTGAACTAATAGTTAGATGTCAAGGTGTTTAGACATCTCCTCCAAACAAATCATCAGCACTTTGTTCCATAGCCACTGGAAAACAAAGGCAGCGCCATGGCATTATGTATACTCTCTGTCTTGGGCAGTCATCCTCAACAAGAAAGAATCACCCACTAAATTATTGGCCTGTACTACTTACAGAGTTGAACTTCAAAGCAGATGAGAATTCAGCCCTGGCATAAAGCACATGATAGATTTCTTCTACTCCCAATATTCTAAACCAATAACTAGTCTATCTCATTCCACAAAGTTTGCGTCCTTCTAAAGATGAGACACTCTTGTAAATGACCAGCTGTTCTTCACGGTATCTAGGCACTTCCCTGTTTATTTATTCCTAAAGATCGGCTAAACTTTAGAAATCACTAATTTGTAATAATAGCTGCTCTGAAAAAAAGTGTGGCCTTTTTAATAATTAAGTAGTACAAAAGTATAGAGCTGTGACAAAGGGCATTGTATCTTGCTTTGGAAGTGGAAGCAAGCATGTGTCAATAAGCATGTTGCTTAATGTGCAAAGCATACTCCTTAAATGTACATGTTTCTCACAAAATTTTACAAGTCATTTATCCTTAGCTTCATATTGTGAGACTTTATTTCTGTTTATTTTATGTGTTAGCTCTCTAGAGTTCTGATTCTAGCAAGAATCTTGAAACTTGGTGGTTAGCTCTGGCTGTTTTTTACTGCAGTACAGGCACACTGACTTACCATAGCTTCAAAGAAGGCTTCCCTAGATGATTCAGGCCCGTTCCATAAGTATTCTTTTCATGCAAGTGAAAACACATATGGCTGTTTCTGGATCTTTTCAGATATATCTTCTTGATTTATCATAAACTTTCCCTTACCTGATGAGCACACATAATGGACATATCTCATTACGAATATCCTTCCAGAACTACTCAAAAAGAAGATTTTTACATAATGTGGTATGAAAAAAAAAAACAGACTAAATTTTTATATACACCCAATTCAGTAAGTTACTTTGAAGACGTGCATTTTTAGGTCACACTTTAAAGGTTGTGGAGGAGGTGGACAAAAGCTAGGTAAAAGGCACTGCTACTATCTAGAAAGGTTGAAAAAAAGGGTACAAGCAGTTTAGCTTTCAGTGAGGCATTTGTGACACAGGTGACACAGGTGATCATAACAGCAATAGAAGAAGTACCACGTTAGACACACCTCCTTCTTCACACCATTTAAGCCTTTTAATCGCTTTAAATTTCTCTCAAAAGCAAATCAGCAGTATTACCTACTGCACTTTTGGTTTGCACTGATTTCCCTTAGGTTCCATTGGGTTCTGGGTGCACTTGAGTTATAAAACAAAAAGTCACTGATTGGTTGTTGAAAAGGAAACAGAAAAATCTTTGATTTCCCAGTGTTTTGTCTGTAGGTCTAGTGGTTTTCATTTATTGCTTTGATTCAGTGTTTATTTGGCAGAGGACTGATCAGTCGATAAACTCTTAGTTAGCAAGTCTGCTTGTAAAAGTACCAATACCTGGAAGCAGACTATTATACACATATTTTCTCTCAAGTTTTCTGGAGAATGTGCTGGTTCTGCCCTCTGTTGTGGGAACAATAAATGTTTCTTTTTGTTCTAGGTTGTCTAGAGTACATTTATTTAACAAACTATTTTTGTTACTTAGTTTCTCAGCAAAAACCTTATCAATATATTCATTAGGAGGACCAGACCTTGGAATTTAACTCCTTTCTATTCAGATAACTAGCAATTGTACAAATAACACTCCCAAGAGGCACAAATTTCTCGCAGCTAGAGAAAGAGAAACTTAGACCCAAAAGCAAACTAGAAAGAAGAGATAAGGATTTCTGCAAAGCACGTATCTAAAATAGATGACCCTGTGTTTTCCTTGATCCTGATTCTTTAGCCTTTCAAGGGCTGAAACTATTCACTCACCTCCCCACCAGCTAAGCACTTTCAACTCGAATAAATTCACTCTAGACTTATCTTTCAATGCTCAATGCCATCTTCCCTCCCTCCCCTTAAAAATGAGAACACTGGTGAATAATTTACAGTGTCTAGAGTGTTACTTTAAATACATTAAATTTAATATAAATTTAAACTGGAAATTGAAGGAGATTTAAAATACAAAAGCCAATGTTATTTTGACTGTTCATTGCTGTTAATTAAAAGGAGATGGTCAACATGCACATTTGAAACAAGCTGTATGAAATACTAGAATCAGTCTCGTACAAAGGCAATGTGACACCCTGCAGGCCAAGTCCCATCTTTTGGATATTAACAGGCAACTCTAAAAAATAGGTAAGACATCCAATTTACCAAGACATTATCTTATCCCTTGTACATACAAATACTATTTTAAACAGAACATGTTAGACAAGTAACAGTCCACATAAATGACTCATGTACCAAACACAAAATAAACAGAGAAAAAGTATTTATTCTATGAATGAAACAACAGGGCCCTGGATATATGTAAACAGTTCAAACTAAAGCTGAAATGTGAACACTTTGTCCAAAGTCACTGGAATGTAAATAAAAGTTACAAAGAATCCTGCTGTTCACTGCACATTTGTCTAACATTTCTAATCTCATGCAAAATCTAAAATATTCAGAAAAATTTAAATGAAACTACATTTCCAACAAGCCTAACATCCAGTTTCCAGCGTGATTAAGCTAATATGTAACCTACATGCTGTGTCTATAGATCAATGAGTCCTTTTATATGAATTGATATGTAAGTGTATTACGCAGAGCCTCTACCTCTCTCTACTACCTGTATATGTATATACACAGGGAGTCCAAAGATTAATCCGCCAAAATATATGTTTTAGTGAAAATCTTTTGATATGGAATATTTTGTTTCATACTACATTGAAATTAAATACATGTTTATTCTGGCTTAGAGTGTTCCTGTATTTTTTTTTTTGTTTAAAAACTGAAAAGTCACTTTCAAAGCAAACATTTTAAATTCAGAATTCATTCAGAAGTAATGAGAAAATAATATTTCAATATTTTAATGACTTGTTAGTTCCAAGTTAATTAAGAGGAAAGGAAGAGATATGTTTATTTGCTCATAAACTTTAGCATATACAAAAATAAATTGCACAGCTTTAGGTGAAAAATTCAGACCGAGCAAAAATGGTTTTGGTGACATTTAGGTGATAATAGGTCTGAACTAGCTCTTTCAAGATATATTTTTCTACTACAAATGTGAGATCCAACTAAATATATTTTGTTTCTGTAATTTAAGCAGCCACATTCATAATACGAACACATGTAAATGGACAATATGGGCCTAGAATTATGGCCGCATATTTACAGTGTGAGAGTATCTGTAGTAAAATCAATTGATGTGGATTCACATTACTGTATCTGAGAGCAAATTAGACTCATTCACTGCTACAGGCCTGCTCACTGGATATTTGATTGACCTGTTAGAAATGGCTTTAAAACATTATGGTTCTTAATGACATTTTCTTCATAGCTACTTCAATTTACTTTGAATGGGTGGACATTTTTAAATGATATTTTAACTTTACCTGTTATGGGATAAACCCTACCCCACCAACAAACCAGTATCTCTGGTATTTGTTGGAGCTGACAGAACAAGGTTCAGTACAGCACATTCACAACAAAATTTGATGTGTTTTATTCTGTTAAGGATTATCACGCTATCAGCATGATAGCAACAGGACTTTATTGAGTTCATTTTTTATGAGATCTATGAGTTCATTGTTTATACCAAGAATTTTGATTTTACCATTTAAAGCATCCATGGTTCATACATGTATTTCTGCTTAGTGAGGAAAGTGTTAAAGTTCATCACTTGTATAATATTTTTAAAGCTGTACAGTACTGTACATCTTAACAATCTCAGAATTTTAAGGAGCTGTCTCAAAGTAAGCAGTAATTCAAACCAGAATTCATCCCTGCTTTTATTAGAAAATTACATCTGTGAAACATCTGATTCAATGCTTATCTTTGAGTAGTTGCTTATGACAGAGGTCGTTGTATGTTTTCTAATGTTTTAAAACCTCAGTCAATACAGAGTTCATAGTTAAATGAACAGATCACAAGGAAGAAAGATTAAGGCACAGACTTCTTAACCCATATACTCAAGGGGAGAAAAAAGTAGCCACCATTTATCACTGCTTGAAGCAGGACAGATTTCTCAGACACAGAAAATGCGGAAGGCAACCACAGTTTAGCAGTTTCCTGGTGCCTTTCATCTAAACACCACATAATACTAAATAAACATTAATGAATTAAGCTGCTTAACATATCTACAAAGTAAGTACAGTAAAGAAGAAATGTACTTACTTTTTTGGCAGATGTCCTAGTACCCTAAAACTACCGATCATAAAATGATCCAGAGCAATAGTTGCAAGCCATCAAGAAAAAAATACATATAGTTTCATAATTTACAGAGTGCTTTGTGAGAAGTTGGGGGGAAAAACACTCTCAAGATATTGCTGGTCGAGTAGTTTTAAAATGATGTAGTTTCTTGATGAAAAGAAAAAGGCATATTTTAAGAGGAATGTTCATGAAA
>Ga0181612_164565_pt1 | contig 10507 bp, 5 predicted proteins | sample HoacroProtozoa21_FD_119630 | JGI IMG/M metagenome (GOLD analysis project Ga0181612, IMG submission 119630) | Hoatzin crop microbial communities from Cojedes, Venezuel. Combined Assembly of Gp0051906, Gp0051904, Gp0051908
CCCCATTTCCACCAAATTAGTCATTCTGTCATAGGCCAGCAGGCTGGTCAGCTCTATTTAATATGCAGTAATTCTAATTTCTATAAATTTCAACTCTAATTTATTTCATTTTTGACTGAGGAACTAAGATGCTGCTTACTGTTCTTTCCCCAGCTATCTATAACACATCGTTATGTTTCATACAGTCACCTGGATTTGTCAGAACGACAATGTAAGCCAGGATCCCATCTAAGCAGTTACTCATTTACTGGATTCACTGAAAGAGATGATGCTTTCTTTGGCAGCATGAGAATTTTCGTACCTTGAGAGACAGCTATCTGGCATAAAATGTAAATTAAAACATATCCACAGCACTGCAGCAAGAAAAAAATTCTGGCTCCAGCTATGGTTTTCTTAAACTTTGCCTGGCTGATGTAATGACATCATGCACACTGATTCAGGATTCTGCTACCACAATACCTGCCAACTTAAAATAAACAACTCAATCAAGCTCTAAATCTGACCGACAGCTGAACTTGATATGAATACAGCAGGCTCTGAAAGAGAAAAATCTTTATGCTTATGCCCTATGGTTATGAAGGCGAGACAAGCACCCACATCAATGTTGCTTGGATAACAGCTCTTTAAAGGCACTCTCCTTTCCTCCTAATTTACAGATAAGGTGTAAATGAGTACCTGTGTTACTCCTATTTGGACTAGTGTAACTTGAATGAAACCTACAATTGCACTAGTATGAAATGTAAACACCAAATTCATGAATTCAACATCTCAGGTGTAAGTACGTGCTGACTTACTGGTACATTGATCTTCCTTTGTGTCTATATTCAGTTACAAGCAGAACTATATATTACATTGAAAACAAGGATGAGAAGTGAAAAAAAAAAGGGTAAACAACACTGAAAACGAAGAGCATCACAGATCCTTTTTACACTCTATTTAGGGACTGTACATAGTTTAGTAAACTGCCCATGAATTAGAGTTCAAGCATTTAATGGGATGGGTATGGTTGCTCACTTTTAGCTCGCTTTTAGGGAAGGCAGAACAAGTCAAATGATCTCAGTTCATTTTATTATCGTTACACTCTGAGAGAAAAATAAAACCTCTTAATAGGAAAAAAAGAGACTGCTGCTTAATCCATAAGGTATTAATTTCATCCCACACAATTAGCAGAACATATCTGCGTAATATCTTTGCCAGGGGAAAATTACAGTGATCATCAAAACTAATCCTTAAAAGCCCACTGAGTTTTCCATAAACAAGCAGACTTGCACTCTGCACTTAGAAGTAGAGCAACGACAAGTCTTTTGTGGCAACTGGTTCCTTACCTTACTGGTTGCCCCAGCATAAAGCCTTTGAACTAACAATCTTCCTGCCTGGATTGCCACTGGTGTGAGTTCCAGCTTGTCCTGCAGTATATCTCCAACAGCATAGATATATGGCACGTTTGTTTGCTCCTCATCACTGACAGGAATTTTTCCTGTTCTGCAATTTGAAATAACAAGAAAAAAGATGTAAATGTTCTGCTATAAAGACTGGAGGTGTCTATAACCTTGCAGGAGTTAGGCCCTTTAGCTTTAAAAGAAAGACATGTATTTTAAGTATGAGGGAGAGTCATATTCACAATCTTACAGTCTTGGGCAAGAGTGTAAAATAGTGCAAATTTGACCAAAACTACAGGAATTTACACATTGGATAAGGATGTAGCCCATGAAGTTGCGATTCATCTCCTGAATCAATTCTTTGGTGAGACATAAATCCTTTCCTCAAACACCCTCTACTACCAGCTGAGCTGTGTACTGGCAACCTTGAGGAATGACAGGCAGAGATATTCTCCCACTCAAGGTGCACGACAAAAGAATTTCTCCACTACTGAAATTCCAGTCTAGTTTCTATGAACTTACCCTTCAGGCTTCTACACAGAGACAGGTCAAGCTCTTAGACACTCTACTTAAGGGACAGCCAGCATGCTTTTAAGCTACAAGTGTACTGAGCTAATGGAAGTTTTTAATTATTAATACTTCCTACTTCATTAATAAATGAGATAGTGCAGTAATCACTGCAGGAAACACATGTAACAAGGAAACCTAATCAGACAGGCACAGAAACAGTCACACAGTTACTTGAGGGACCAGTCGCAATTCCCATACTAAAATCCAACTTCCCCAATGTTACTCTTGTTAACAAATATACCGTTTATGCTAATAACTTTATAGTTCATTCTATTAAGCTAGTAATAGGTTTCCGATGTCAGAAAGATGTGTACTGTTCTACAAGACAACATGGGTCTGCCAATTCTGAGTGGAACTAAACTCCCACTTATTTAGAACATCGCAACAGCTCCCTTCAGCAACATCAATCACTACATTCACATATAAGCTGCCCTCTGCACTGTTCTTCCATAGACTGCCAAGTCAAGTTCAGGTCCAGTGTCTTTCCTTCAAAAGGAAGATTGTCTAGGCCCCAGTATTAGTATTTAGTTACCAATATTGAAAACATTACCGATAGCTCCACTCCCTGGTGCAACAACCTCACTACATTAAACATGAAACGCTCCTCTACAGAGCACAGATTGTTCCCAAGGGTTGCTCTAAGGCCAGAAATAAAATCTTCCAAAACGTAAAATACACTGCCAACTCCAACTGAGTTTAAGGAACGCTACTTTGACCTTGTATTTCAAAACAAACATACAGTAGCATTTACATTAAAAATGTAAACAAACCCCACCACACTAAAAGCCTGTATGAACAAACAGATCTCTGCCCCAAGAGGTGGCAAAGATAAAAACAAGGAGATGGGAATAAGAGAGTTCGAGCAACAACTGCCTGATCCTAGAAAGCCCAGTCACTGGGAGAAGCTGCGACTGACCTGTGAACCTAGACAGAATGGAACAGACACTTTTGACTCCCAGCATTTAGGAACTGACATTTCAGCATCAAAAAAGCAAACGTGGCAGTACTATGGGAGAAAATGCAGCTATCTGCTACACAGTCTCCTGTCCAAGCATACGCAAACGGAAAACAAATTTTTCCTCCAAGTGTTTGAGTGTCTATGCACCACTACCATTGCAACAGTAAATGATACGAGCTCAGTAGCCAGTGGCACACAGACATCTGTCCTTACTTTTCATTGATCTTCACTCCAACTTTGTCCAAACCAATTTTTCGTGTGCACGCATCTCTTCCGATTGCTAGCAACACCTGCAAAAGAGCAATGCACATTACTGATTTTTTAAAACCTCAAAAGTGCATTTGCATGATATACTAAGGATTAGTATCTAAGGCTGGGTCACATTAAGATGAATATGTTTGTTACCCATTGTACATTCACAGACTTCAAGACAAGGCACACCACCACCATGACCATGACCTAACGATACCAGGTTTTAATTATAAGATTAAACACAGCCAAATGGCTTTCCCTGGAAAAACACCCCAAGAGTATTCTAAACAAATCGGTTACGGTCAGATTCTTTATTTCCTTGCACTTTTATAACAAAGTGTTATACCATATCCTTACCATAGCAGGTGACCCCAAAATGCTCCATAAGGAAAGGGCTCTTCAGTAAGGAAACTCAGATGTTTAGGCAAAGAAAAAGGCCATAAAATAATTTTTGGATTGATCAGAAAATATAATTTACTTATATAGGCTCTCAGCCCAGTCACTGCCAAAGAATATTATTTGTTGAGTATTATTTGTCTGAACATTTCTTCAGAACGATGGACAGACCAGGTCAAATTCTTACCCATCCTATTAACTTGACTACCTTAACAAGCAAAACAAGTTCCAGCCTATACTACCACAAGGAAAAGAGCTATGTGCTTAGCAGTCTTGGACAACTGCCCAGGTAACTACACAATGCTTCCCATACGACAACTAAGAACAGTGCTGCAGGAATCCAAGATCTGCTTCAAGTCTTTTAGACGACGCAGCAGGCCAGGTCTTCAGAGCTGAAGGTCTCAAAACGCATCACACACAGCTCATAGCTTCTATGAGGAGTGACAGCGTTTCAGCAAAAGACATAGTAGAAATAAGAAGTTTCCTTAATTAAAAAATTGCTTTGATTTGCTATCTAAAAAGCTTTCACTACTATGGACCAGGGAAAATAGTACTACAACACTGTGCAACAGCACTGTTATTGTTAAACTTTCTCATAATATTTGCACTCAAATGCACTGAGGCATGTGCTTGGTATGGGATGATCGGTGCACTACACAGGTAAACGAGGTCACTGGCACACAGTAATTGCAGTCTAAAACGCCAGGCTGACCAATGCTTGTCTGTATGCTTTCTGCGTAGTTCCAAATATTCTATTCACAATTTCTTTTTTTTCTTCTCCTTTCAGCATCAAGGACTAAGAAAATGAGTGAGGTGAGGCGTGATGGAAACAGTCAATCAAACATATAATGGCACACCTGCACACTGCAATTTTACTGTTTTAAGTGTGTAATGAAGTTCCCTGTCAGACGTGCCTCAGGGCATTAGTTGTTTTTGTGAAGACGCTGCATGAACAGGTCCCGAGAAGACAGGAAACCTGTTTGTTTAGCTCTTGCACAGACCAGTGCTTTGTGTTAACTCCAGAACAGCATGCTTTAGTTACTATGAAAGTTATTACAAATCATTACTTATAGCTTATGACAAATATCCCACTGGGGAAAAGTCCTGCAACTGATACCACATGACCAAGTTCATCTACATCGCTAAGCTAATAAACAGGTTTCAGAAGTACTCAAATGATCAGGGAAGGCACATGGACTCATGCCCATGGATCTTGGTACTTTTGTCACATTAATTACCTGTTGATTGTTTGCAATTAGCATATTGTAATGATTAAAAATAGTTTCAAAAAATCTAAACTATGGATAAAAATACCACACAAAATCTTAACATTAAAGGGAAGGCTATTTCATGTTCTTTATATACACAGACAGGACTCACAGTATTGTATTCCCCTTCAATTATTTGGTCCCCCTTTGTGGACTTGGCTATAACTTTCAGTCTTCCAGGAGTTCCTTCCTCAATCTGCTCAACCTACAACATTAGGAAAAAAAACAAAAACCATTCAGTTTCAAATAAAGATATGCAAATGTATCTTTGTCCCATGACATATCCTATCATTGAAAATGAGTGTTTAACCATGACCTCAAATTCAAACATTCATTCTAAAGATACGTTCACCTTTCTCTACATTTGTGATTACTACTTGCATGTTTAACAATTTTGTTTCATCTCCATGCATTTATTCATATGACCAACACAATGAGACCTTGTTTCTGTTTATAAAAGTTGATTGATAGCGAAGTTCTTGTCCAAGCCCACCATGTGAGCTGCTAGTATCAGCTGGGGACAGAGAAGATAAGGATGAAGGGAGCTCTTGCAAAACCCGAAAACAGCATCAGACATTTTCTTCAACTGCACCTTGAGGACCATCGTGCCTTCCACCCATGGGAAGCCACAGTCTCAGTCCAGCTCTTAGCAGTACCGGCTTTTGCCCTGTTTGAATGGTATTAGTGCAACACGTAAAGCTGCCATGGCCTTGCAGGAAAAGGCAGCAGCTGGCTCTAAACGGCTGAAAAAACATCGGCAATTTAGGAAAAAAAACCCCAACCTCTTCAGAGTTCCGCAGAGTCAACTGAAATAAATATTCCTAGTTTTAGCTATGGATCCAGCTGCACATTCTCTCTCAAGTAATGGAGCAGGTTACTGAACGGACTTCAAAGTTACATAGGTGGATTCTTTTTTTGTCCTCATCAATATTCACTGGACTGTGAGGAAAGGACTGGGTATCCTCAGCTGCAGCCCTTCCCTTACCTTCCCAGGGAACGGCACGGTGCCCGGCTGCTTCCTACGGCTGGCTGCACATACAAGAGACACGTATGTCTGCAACACTTAACCTAATTCTGGGAAATTTTTAGTGTTCATTCTGCAGAAGAAAAAGTACTTTTCAAAAGCTGTCCCAGTTCCTACTTCATATTCAGTATTTAAAGACAGAAAAAGCAAAATTTCTGATGAAGTTCTCTTCCCCTTTTTTAATTTAAAAAAGCCCAGACCATCTGTGCCATGCTACCAACTTTACAGGATAACTGTGTTAAACTGCTCCTATTCAAAGGTGGCATTATTTATAATAATTCATCTTCTGTCGTCAAACGTCCCAATGAAGGGTTTTAATAAGCACAACATGCACAACTTCAAACACAATGTTTGAAAGAGATGAGAAGATATGCTAAAAACACATCCAGCAATTTAAGTTTAAGGATACGCTCAACTAAAAACAGGGGCAAATATTTTATTCCCATTGAAGTCAAAGACATTTAGTGAAGGGACAGGGTAAAATACACAAAAAGTGCATTCTGTGACTAGGGTGATGGTCTCCTCTCCACAGGGTGCACCTGGAGGAGACTGCTTGCTATTTAGTTGAAATGATCTGCTTCTTGTAAAATCAGCATCCTTCTTTCCCATCCCCCAGAACAGCTAGAAAAAGCTACATGTGAAACAAAAGCTAGATAATCACCCTTGCTTTTCATGCAACATGGAGATTTGTGCAACACAAACATGCATATTCACTTTGACTTCTCACAGCACATCTCTCACACTCAGTGAAGGGGGTCAGATCCACAGCATGGTAACCCACAAGAGCATTTTTGAAGTTACTCTTGATATTGCTAGGGGTGAAAATGAACAGTCTTCACTCAATTTAATGCTTTAATCCCCAAAGTGTTAAACTTCATAGCATGCTGGCTTAATGTCAAATTGAAAACTGCTTAATATATTATTTCCTATTTTATAATAATTAAGCACTAATTATTGAGAAAAAAAATTAATAAAAATACTGTCAGCACCCTCTGAAGTCTTTGATAAGGCGATTTTAAATTAGAAAAGCTTCAGCATTTATCTAATCTGCTTTTCAACCTGAATTTGCCTATACATTTACATAGCTAGCTGCATGATTACTCCCACTAAATTCAACAAAAAGTGAGCAAGTATTTAAGGACTCTGCCAAGTAAAGGATATAGATGGATACTTCTAAAGCCCATTTACTTTTCTGGATAGTCCATTGGTCCTGGGCACAATAAGCAGTATTTGCTGGCTGAGAAATTGAGAACTGGCAGTGAAAAATCTGACTGTTTGTGATGCACTGGCCCTGAACTTACAGGACATTATATATTTGCCTAACTGTGAGCCTGCAAGAAGTTTCAAAGATTTCAGGACAACAGCTGAATTTAAGTATATACAACATTTGCAGGACCAGAATGAACAGGAACAACATTTTGAATGCAACATATACTAACCCGTCTAATTCTAATAAAGACAAGGAATTCCAGAATCTCACAAAATCTTAATACTAAGACTAAATGGTACCTTTCAATTACATAACATTCCTGGACTCATTCAGTTTAAAACAAAAATTAAGCATACTATATCAAAGCAGATCCTGTATTGCAAATTCTATTTTTGCATTCACTAAAACTATTTACACCTTAAAACATTATCACAGGGTACCACTTTAAGCCTACCTTGATCGGCACAAACTCCCGAATAAAGTTGATTCCATGTTCCTCCATATATTCACCAATTTTGTTTGCAATATCCTGGTCAAATCCTCGTAAGAGAATGGATCTCACCATCACAGTAACATCTAATCCGAGACCTGCAAGAAATCCTGCACATTCCAAGGCCACATAGGAAGCTCCAACCACCAGGGTTTTCCCTGGACAGTAAGGCAGAGAGAAAAGATCATCACTGGGAAAAAAAAAAAGAGGAGAAAAAAAATAAAGAAAGTTAGAGACAACCAGAAGAATGTATTGTGCTTTGTATTTATCTGATTTCTTCTGTAAGAATAGGACTCTATTCCTCTTCCTGCTCACTTAAAAACCACAATTTTTCCGAAACTCAGCTGAAATACAAGATTAGTACATGACATATAAAAAATTTCTATTTAGGAGTACACACACAAAAAAAAAGCGTATGAAACTTCTGAATCACCACAAAAATCTTGAGGTTTTTTTCTTTACAGAAACGTGTGACAAATTGTTAAAAAAAGGTAGGTGTTTTTTTTTCCTCCCCTCTGAATCTTGCTTCCAACATTTTGCTGCAAATTTTAGCTCCTGAGAGCTAAAAAGAAGAGGAAGGGGTACAGTTTTAAGATAAAAATGCCAGTTTGACTTCTTTGAAGACTTCTCCTTTCGCTAAAGCACATACACAGTGCCAAATATACACAGACAATAAAACAAATTAATGCAAACCACAGTAACAGGTAGAGACAGAAGCATGAAATCACAGGAAACATGTTTATTTGCCTGCTTTCCATTTCTTTCAACCGCTTCATCAAGGTGCATCAGTTCTAGCACACTTTGGACCTAGACTGTAAAACCAGGGCTTCTCCACGAAGCAGGGATTCATAATCACACTTGCTCAGCAGAGACTTAGAGTTTGGCAATGCAATTCTCCAGAGATTTACATCTAAAGTGTCTCTCTTTCAGCCAACTGCAAAGGCTAAACAAAGATGTTCTCTGCAAATGTTGTGGTGGAATAAAACATGATTGCGTAACTGAAGGCTACTTCATAGTTCCTATCCTGTGGGGAACCCAGTGAATATTACAGAGACAGCCTCAATCTGATCGTCCATAACACTGGCATTCCTGACTCTTCCACCTTACTGTTATTTTAAAGCACCACTTCATAGGCTATATTATCTTTAATTTCACTACTACTTATTAGAAGGGAAACATACAACATGGTGTTTTGGCTTCACGGGAATTATGCCAGTTACTTATTTCATTGCTATAGGTTTTCAAGCCTGAATTCAACCTGTTTCTACATTAAGTAACTTAAAAGTTAGTCTGATATTAAAATACATTTCATCTGCCTATCAATTTTTTTTTTGTCAAAATTGTGCTAGAATTTCTTGGTCTTCTCAATTAACAAGACATTTGAAACAGGATCTCCCAAAAGCTGAATTCACTTCACTGAGTAGCTGGGAAAAAATTGGGTTGAGATTCAAGACTGCCCCAATCCACGAAGACAGATACATTTCAGCCAGCTTCACAACACCAACTGCTTTGCAGCTCCCCTTTTCCTTGACATTTGTGCAGGGAGGTTTCTTCCAAGCAGACTGTGCTCTCCATTACAAAAAAAAAAAAACTTCCATATGTGAACAAAAAGACCATAAGGAATAGCAAGTAACTGGGTGTCATGCTAATTAGGGCAGAGCTGATGAATTAATTTTACGATGGACACGCACATGATTTACGGTATTCTCTGTTACTGCTGTTATCAGTCAGAAACAGAACCGTCCTAGCCAGCCACAGTCCTGTGATGTCAACTAGACACCAATATTTTTGGCAGCCTGATATCTGTCTATAGCTATTCTCCTTCGCTTACTTTCCCCTAACAAAAAGTTACACAGGAAAGAAAACCAGCAACCAAGCAGCCCTGCTCGTGCTTCACCACTTTCTCTCACAGGTGAACCAATTATGCACGGTGAATGACTTCATATTCCTCGCTGTTTTTACCTGCTAATGCAGTACTCCTTGTCTCCCGGTATACCCAGGTAACGTGGCCGTTCACCAGTGGCAATGAGAAATCTCTCAGCTGTGTACAGCTTCTCAACTCCTCTTTTATTTGTTGCCTGTGGACAAAGTATTAGTCCAAAGTGAGTATTTCACAGTCTTACCAAGGGAAAAAAAACTCTATTTGAAAAGCACCTCTATTCAGAAAGTGCTACAGGAAGACGCAGCAAACGTGGCTAGGGAGTACCTTAACTGTGTGTGGCCCAACAAATTCTCCGTATGCATTCTCATATGTGACCTTCTTCTCTCGCAGTGCAACCCGATAGCCCCAGTTCAGTGACCCAATGTAATTCTGAACAGATTCTGTCATAGTCATCCAGTTGTGTTTGACTGTTAGAAACAAAAGAGAAAGGCTCATCTTTCAGTCTGATTTCTTCTTTTTCCACAGCCAACCTTGTATTCTCAGACAGATTTTTTCCATGACCCAGTCTCCGCTGTCTTATTCCTTTTTTATTCCAGAGTAACTCTACCGAAATTCAAGGAATTACATCAGCGCAGACAACACAAGAGGTCACAGTAGAACAGATACAACTTCAAAACATGGAAATTTTAGACTCAGTGCATTAACAACAGTTTTCTACAGATGCATGCCGTGAGCAGGTGACATTGCTCAACAAATGAAGACTATGCAACTCTGAAAGGTGCCTCTGCATGTTCCCCACTACAGGATTACACCCTAAACAAATCCCAATCCTATAATCATGCACACTAGAGCTAATACAAAGCAAAATTCAGCTTCTTAGTGACAGAGACTGAGGGAAAGGAAATCCTTGCCTGCAACTATGAGTAAGTTTCTAACAGGGGACATTCTGGGGTATTCTCTTAGATGTGGTGTTACATTCAGAAGTGGAGTACTACTTTACTGCTTTTATTCACACAGCAATCTTATCAAATACTAATATGATCAGAATCTATTAATAAACAGATCAGATGCTGCAAGG
>Ga0181612_125557_pt1 | contig 10506 bp, 4 predicted proteins | sample HoacroProtozoa21_FD_119630 | JGI IMG/M metagenome (GOLD analysis project Ga0181612, IMG submission 119630) | Hoatzin crop microbial communities from Cojedes, Venezuel. Combined Assembly of Gp0051906, Gp0051904, Gp0051908
TTCCTTATCCAGCGAGTGGTCCATCTGTCAAATCCTTGTCCTTTCAATTTAGAGACAAAGACATCATGTGGGTTGGATCTAGATGGTCTATAAGATCCCTCCCAAACCAAACCATTCTATGATTCCGTGATTCTTTTACTGGTGGGCTTGATGGAGATGTTTGATCAAAAGAGATATACCGCATATTCAGAAAATTAGACTGTAACATAAAGCTGCTAGTGAATTATATTCCAGAAATCTTTAATGTTCTTGAGTTTATCTGGAGCACAGGCATGGCAAACAATGATACAGAGATTCTTGCTGCCTGCCTAGCTCGTTTGCAAGTACAACCTTAGGAGGTTTCATGCTCATGTTATTTCACTGCAAAGGAACTCTGTGTTACTGTAAGTACATAATGGATTTAAAGATTTTGGTCCCACCTATAAGGTCTTTTATAGTCATGCTTGATTTTATCTGTCTGATTGCATTCATTATTTTTCAAAGTACAAACTTCTGTCTGACTTGATCAGCTTGAGAGAAGATTAGCTTTTAAACTGTTCACACAATTCCACTCACTCATCTGAGCTGCTGATAAAATTCTGAATTTAAACAAAAACTTAATAGGTTTATAACTAGCTGTGCTTTTTAACTGCCTTGCAGAGTTGACTGGGAATTGCTCTTTTGTCGAAGCACTCTCAGTGTTACCTTGGAAAGCAGTTGCCATGTTCATGCTGAGGTTGTCCACCGTCTATGCGCTGCCATCGGATGTGGCTGGGTGTGCTGCACTGACTGCTGTAGCAGACAGAGGAGCAGAGAGTTTGTACCCTCAGGACAGCAGATGGCACTTCTTGCTGTGGTACCATTCCTTGAAATAACCTGTTCATTCCTTCAAACTCTTATCTTGCTTTTCATTTTTACAGTCTAGCCATGGAGATTTGAATGCTAAGTCTGCACATCTTAGGTATAGTCCAAGGCTTTGTAGTGCATTAGAGAGAAAACCAAGGGACAGCTGCAATCCAGCTTTCTTTGCCCTCTGAGAGTAGGAGTAATAGAGTTACTGCTTTTTTGTTCTGTGAAATATATGGAAAACTGAGTCTGTTTTGTCCTTCTGAACTATGTGCTTGTCCTTTGAAGGTAAGGACTGCAGACTTTTTCAAAGTGTATCTGCTTTGAGCATACAAAAAACCACATAACTGGTTAAAAAAATGGCAGATTACCTTTAAAGACATTTTTTTAAACAGTTGTAGTACATTTGAGGAGTTTCTTTGTTTATCTACCTTTTGACTTAGTCTTTCAGCTTTTCACCACAGCCAAAAGAGTGAGAAAGGTACTTAAAAAGTCTAGTAAAAGGGAAAGCTGAGGTTCTTTTGAAATTGCTATTCAATCAGCTGAGTACAAAGTCAGTAAATACCATAGAACTAAAACCAGAGAATCTGACAACACTTTCTTTTTACCCTTGTTTTGTTTTCTGGGTTCGTTCTTTTGTAGCATCTTGTTTGCTGAGGAATTCAAGGATGATAGGAATTCATGTTTAAAATTCAGGTTTTGTTTAAAACAAGCAAAAACTTGTTGCATTTTTTTCCTCATGAGGCCATCAGGGAATGGCAGACTGACAGTGGAGATTATTTCTTTTTTAGACATATCAGTGCTGTATGACAACTAACAGGAAGATGGTCTACTACTTCTCTTGAGTTGAAACTTTGTCTGTATGTTATTTGCAATGGAACAAGAACAAAAATTTGCAGCTTTAGATAGAGAAGAGAAACAATTCATAGAGGTAGCAACAGTATTGGATGACAAAGGCTATCTATTGGGTAAGAGTGGATATAAACATGCAAATACAAAATAGATCAGAAATTGATTAATTTTATTGGATTTTTTTAAAGAATTACACTCTATATTACAGTGTAAATAAGATGCACTGACACAGATTTTCTGAGTCTTTTGGTCAGTTGTTGATCTTGAGCCTTCCCCTTAGTAGAAATACTGATTCTGGTGGAATAACACTTTTTGTAACTCCTTTAAGACTCAAAAGCTACATTGCTGGCTTGCACATATGCCTAGTTTTAGCTTCACTCAACTTTTCTCTGAGAGTTCTTCTTCTGCCTGAAAATGCAGATGAAGGAATATGTCTGCTCTGGTGGCACCTCAGTAGAAACAGGTGCGTTTCTAAGCAGAGCTGATGAACACACCAGTGTCTTTCCAGCTACTTTATCTCACGTCTAGGACAGTCCAGGAGACCTGGATTCTCAAAACTCAACAATTTGCTGTGAGTTACCCTTGCTTAGTATGTAAAACATAAAATAAAATTTCCCAGGTGGCCAGATGGCCACACTATTCTTGGTTGTTTTTTAACTTGCAAGGCCGGTGAAAGTCACAAGCAGAGTTTACAAGAGAACCACACTTTTTCTGATGCCAATGACCTTTCTTTTTTTTCCAGGAGGTACAGTATGTAGCACTGAGGGAGGACTGTTACTAGAAGTGATTGAGATTATGCGTTTGTATCATGGAACTGTAGGATGACACAAGATGACAGCAGGCAAGAGAAGAAAGTACAAGGGCTAATACCCACTTTAATAAACACTTCTTAGATTTCAGTGTTCTTTGGATGGATCTGTTCTCTCAAGGACACCAGGTAGATCCCTGACCCATTGTAGAAGAAGAAGGAGGGGGACTGTTGGTTATCTTTTCATCCTTGTACTGCCAGAGGGCAGCACAGGCCTCTCAAATGCAGATTTACTGCCATTGCAGAAAAATAGTCTAACTCGTTGTACAGGCTATGTTTGCCGTTTCCAGTCTACTAGAAGAAAACACTTGCAAGGGCTAAGTGACATAAAATTCACTTTATAGAGGTTTGGGTTTGTTTTTTGCCAGGAAAAGGAAAAAATCAAATGATATGATCATAAACAACTTCTGGAGTGGCTGAGAAGTACACTGGCAATCAACCTGCCCCAAGCCATAATTTTTCAAATCACCTAGCTAAACCATGTATCAGAGAGATGATGGTTCCTTTGAAATTCTTGGTTTTGTATAACATGGACACTTTTTTATTTATTAATTACATCACAGTAACATCTGGAGGCCTCACCTATAGTACTAAGTGTGATGTTAACTTGCAAATTGCTTAAAGTAGAGGTTTTCTAGCCCAGTGTCCTATTTTCAAGTGCTTTTCCAAGAGCTTTTCCAAGGGAAAAATGGATTCTGCAAGAACCCACCACCAATTAATGTTTCCTATCAAGTACTAGTATGAAACAGTTTTTATGCCTTAGAGCATGGAGGTATAGTGTTTATACTTCCTCTAAAACACTTCTTTTAATGATAGATTTACTGCTACATATCTGATATCGGTGTTACACATATGACCTTCCAATACTTTTTTAGCCTTGCTAAACTTACGTTTTCAGTAATATCAACTGACAATGAATCTCACAGTGTGACTGTACATTGTATGGAAAATGATTTTTGTATTGATTTTATACTTCCTAGCCACCTTTTCATTTCCATGAGTAACTGTTGCTGTTGCACTCCAAACAGGGCAGATAGAAATTTCTGATAGATCTCGTGTGTAGAAATCACAGTTTTGCATATTTTACAGTGCTTGCTTCTGCTTTTATTAGTGAAAAGTATTAAAATTTTCATTTAAATATTCAGTCATGTGCCCCATTTAGTTTGCAGTGTGTGTTCCTGGAAAACTCTCTTTTGCTCCATTAACTTTGAGACTAGGCAGTGCAATCCAACTGAGGGTGAGCCACTGCTTGCTATTACTGTATTATAACAATTTTGGAATTATTTTTTACCCCATTCTTCAGTAATCTTGTCAAAAATTTCCGTTGCTCATGATTACTGCTTCATGCTGGGTGGAAATCTCAATTAACCAGTGTGAAATGATGTTTACATCTACTTTCTAACCTGTAATCATTACATTAAAGTCCTAAAAGTGGTTAAAATATTTCATTGTTTCTCCTTGAATATTTGCTTTCATTGTTACAGACGTTCGTTTGTCATTATGATTCACTTCACTTGTTCAGCTCTTTTGAAGGCTTTTCATGTTGCTTTCTGATTCTAACTGAACTATTCTCATTACAAATTCAGCTGCCTCAATATTCCTCTTTGCCACACTTCTAAATCACTTACACTTATATTAAAGAATACCAAACCTGGTATGTAAAGATATGTCATCATAGTGATGGAGTGAATATAATGGTGTTGAATCCCCTGTTTTTATTAGCAGTTCCTACCTAGTCACTGATTGACGAATTTTTTTGTTTTTTTACCTCAAGTCTACTTAGCCTTTCTAGTAGCCTTTTATAGATCACCTATCAGGGTCTTCCAGAACAGAAAGTACCTTCAAGAACTCAGTGATGCTAAGGAGCTGGCAGCACGTTGGTGATTTTGTTTTGGGTCTCCCTCTCCATTTTTGCTAATAATCTTGAGCTACTAATCAGTACAATCATTATGTCAGGAAAGGAAAGGGAAAAAACCTATCTGATGAAGAGATTTATATATCAACAAAACATGATGTAGGTAAGTAGGCACTGTAACAAATAATTTGTTTCGATGGGTTTGTAAATACACATTTAAAAATGAATGTGTGTATAGACCTTGCATATCACTGGATATCTAAATCTTACAAGTATAATTTTGGTTCTGAAATATATCGATGTTAAAAGTATCTTCATCAAATCCATGAATAAGAATTGCATCTGCATTTAAGCTATATAAGAAAAAACCTAGGTTAGTCAAATTTGCTTAATCTGATTTCACATTCTTCTGGCACTGTTCTAAGACTATGGTAGTTAACTTCTTGTGCTCCCTTTTGAAATTACAGTTGAGATCCTGGTACTAATGAAGACAGCAAGAGTTATTCTGTGTCGATTTCATTTGGGCCAATGATTCACCGTCTAAGCTTAAAAACAGTAGGAGTTTTATGTTATCAGAAAATTTGTCTTTTTTTTTTGATGGAAAGAAAATCAGTAGAGTAGATAACGGGAGTATCATCCAACCCTGAAGAAAATGGAACTGCTAATAAAAAAAATAAGTGCAGAAGATACTCAGCAAGAAAAGAAAAATATTGAATGAATAAATACATTTCTGTCTATGCATACGTGGTTAGAAATGTTATCCGCACCTGAAATACAACAAACACAATGTACAGAGAAAGCTACGAAGACGCAAACTATGAGTTTCAAGGTACAAAGACTTCCAAAATGTTTATTTTGGAGAAGCTTCTGAATAATAGAGACAGAAAAATACAACTCTTGGTGCTTTTAATCATTAGGAACTGCAGACTGAGTAAGACTGCCAGAACAGGAAAGGAGAGAACGTGCAGTCCTTAGCACTGCTTTTTTCTTCAGTGTGGGGAATATCCTTATACAACACCTCGTGCCCCTCTCATCTTGTCTGAAAGGGCTGTACTCCTGTGATCTAAACCTTATATAAATCTCCAACAAATATTTTCTATTGCACAGAAACCTGAGAAGCTCGTAAGTAAATTTCTGCTTTTCTTCAGGGGAGCTGATTGCAATTTCTGTTAATCTTGCCTTGATATTCTTTTTGTACTGAATGATGAAAATATTATTGAAGGCCATGAGAGGAATTTCATCATCTCATATGCCGGCATGAGTCTTAACATACTAATACAAATAATAAATCATTTTTTTAGAAATTTTAAAATATAAATTAGATCTGATAAAACAAAGAATGGGAAAAAGGGAGAAGAAATGGGGAAATGGTAGAAGAATAACACTGCAAACTAAAACAGACACGGATGATGAATACACCTGAACACTGAGAAACTGGAAAGTTTTCTACGCTGATAAACAGGAATTCTCTGTAGCATGATCTCGGCCTCTGTTTCCTTGTAAAGGGTTCTAGGTGAACTGCCTGAAACACTGAACTAGCTTCACTTTTCCCTTTTATGTCTTCACAAGATCCTTATTATGAATATTGTGAGGATTTGATTTTTCTTCTTCATTGATGTTCATTTTGACTGAAATCACTTTAAAGTGAGTATGTTTTTTGCTCTTCTGGGTTTTTTGATGAATACAGTTCCCACTCTCCATCTCTATCCTATGTATGTGTTTCTTCCAACCTGTTTTAGAAGAATTTTCTGATTAGTCCTCAAAATTTTTGAAAATGAGACTAATTGACTTGCCTGCACATTTGCTGCTTGAGTGCAATTGGGAAATGATTCAACTGAAGCCCAGCGAATTCTTTTTGATTTCTTTTTGATTTCTTTTTTCTTTCTTTATTTTTTTAATATTGCACTGTGTTGTGTTGCAGGTTTAGTAATAATGGAATTTCAATTAAAACTACCAAGCACTTTCCTGGCCCTGAGGCTTTTCTCTTGCTATGCCTCCTCCAGGTCATGTATTCTTTAAAACTAAAGGGTATTTGTTGTGAATCATTTTTATGGCTCACAAACTGCCAGAAAATGCAATAGCGCTCTGACTCAGGGAGGACAAAGCAGGAGAATAAAATGCATGGGGTTGTACTGACCTATGTAAATAGTAGTATTAGGAGAAAATAATTTGAATTCGCTATAAAAGTACATATCTCAGAAAAGCAAGAAATCTAGTTAAGATTAATGCAGTCCTACGAATGCAAATCATACCAGGTCAAGAGAAGAGGGAATCCAGTTTTGCTGGTAGTCGACTGGAAAGGGAGCCGCTCTTTCCCTGGAAAGGGAGGCTACCTAAAGAAGACACTCTAGCAAACCTGCTTGCAGGAGTCTCTCAGATACTCTGAGAAAGCTGGAACATATCAGAAAGGACCTGAATCTTGTTACCAACAAAGTAATGATTTTCTAGGAGGGATGCAAAGATGTTGTAGGAGTCACAGGTAAAAAATCCTACATTTACCACAAACAACCACTCTGTGTTGGTCATATTAAAGCACATTCTGCTATGAAGACTACCCTTCAACCAGAGAGAGAGGACACACAGGGTCTAGCACTTCTGCAGCATGGCAGCAAAATGGTGGAAAGACAGCTGGTGGCTTGCGCTAAAGAGAAAGCCGCGGCTAGCTGCATATTGCCACGCCACCAGAGAGCTGCCAGAAATTCCTCTGTGTGAAACATTGGTGGGTGGAGGAAGTCAACAGCTAAGGGTGGTGGAACCAGGGTAAAGACCCCCAACAAGTCTTAAATCAAAATACATGATTTAACCTCATCTTATGACACTGGTTCTGGAACAATGAGCAATCTATGATGTAGGAACCCTTTAAGGACAAAACTGGATTCATCCTAGTTTGACGTTGCTGAGAGCAGAGAGCATTTCATCAAGGAAAGAGAACTGACAGAAGTTAAGAGATTTTTTTACCATTTGAAAGTTTTTAGGGACAAAGCTGATATGGCCAATAGAGAACAAAATGATAACAAGTGATTTGAATTGAAACATAAAGCATGCTTGACTTCCTCCCCAGCAGCAGAAGCTGTGACAGAAGGTAGGCAAAAACCTAGGTAGTTATATTTATCCTCTTTGCTGTTTACTTTTTCATTACTGCCTCACATAAAGCTGTGAAGGGCTCACATCTTATAGTTTCTAAGCTGAAGATAATTGTCAGGTAAATGTATAGCCAAAGATGACACCACTTCATTAAGCATTGAGAGGCTGTTTCTTGAGGTGGTGAGCATTTCTAATTGTATTCTGATGGACTGTTTTTTGATGTACGGCAACAAAGCTAAAAAAAGGTCACCTAAATTTCATGTGGAAGAGTAGAGGGGTGGGTTATGACTGCATTTATGCAGGTAATTAACAAGTTAGTAAGATGACTTGTCCCTTCAATGACACCAGGAGTTTGTCTCGCGTTCTCTTAAACTTGACATATATTGTACTATTCAAATAGATTCATTTTATAAACTGTAGAAATGAAGGGACTTTGTTGAGTCTTGGAACAATGACAAAGAAGTGATGATAATCAGCACTAAAAAAATAGGCAGGAACAAAATGCCATAATGTGGATGCTGTGAGCATCAATTTCTAACCAAGCTGACATGGTGTTACTTGTCTGATGTCCAGACAGATTCTCCTGATTATGTAATATGTTGTGCCATTATGAGCTGAAATCACTTCAGGTTGCTCTTTCTGTCCTTTTCTTACTACTGTGAAGAAGCCCAGTATTGTCACCAGTGAAATTTGTGCTTTCTAAAATTTTCTAAAAGCAAGCCACAATCTGAGTGCAATTAAGTAAACGCTGCCAATGTGTCCTGGAGCGAAAGCTGGCTGACAACCCGCTCAGTTTCCAGTTTTGATGAGCTATCTACTTCATTCACTTTCACCTGCTACTTCTTTTCTTTCTTTTAGCAGGGCCTGCTGAGTCACTTAAAAGACCCAGGCTAAAAACATTTCAGGACACTTTGTTCAGTCATCATTTCGTGACTCTTACACATAAGGTTTACGCCAATTTTGATCTGTATTCAAAGTCATAAGTAATTGCACATAGTACAATTTCTCAGCATGACACCAGTTGAAGCTGGCAAGAACTATGGGTGTATTGCAGTTCTACGTGAAGTTTTCCAACTAATATCTGAACTTTTATAGTTGCTTCCCATAGAACTAAGATTAAACTGAACTTTATGTTTAAAATTAAAAAAAAAAAAATTAAAGTAAGTGCCAAACTTCTCACCTTGCAGCATGTAAGGCTCTTTAAATGAAAAATTTGTTGCTTCATTTGGGAAACTACTTCTGTATGAAGCTGACACCCCGAGCAGTAGATGCTGTATTAATAAACATACTTTTCTCCGTGCAAAGGGAGCCGACAGCACTCTTGCCAGCCTAGGAGAAGAATTAAATTACTAAATTAGAATCGCTATGCATCTGAATAATGCTTCTGTACTTGCATATGACCTGTCCTACCAAGCAGCGAAATTAATGCCTTTATAAAACCACTAGTTTTTTCCTCCACCTATCTCATCTGAAGGCCTAGCTAATAGTCAAGGTTAGAGAACAGCTGTCCTATGTAGCTGACCTGTATGAACCCCATGCCAGCAGTTCAGACTTGAATGGGAAGACAGGGAATACAAAAGTGAGTCTAAAAGATGTAGAAATTAACAACAGCTGACATACACAAGGAAACAACAGCAAGTTTACTAGCAATTCAGCTTTTATTTCTTCCCTTCATGGTCAAATCCTTGCCTGGTTGAGTGGATACAAATTCATGATATTCTATAACTTGCTTTAAGCCCCAGATCCAAAGGATCTACCACGCCACACTGCACGTTCATTACATGTTCTAGACCAGGCAGGTTTTCACCTCCTGGCTACAGGAGCTGGCTCCCTGCTCTGCCCAATGAACAGTTCAGGATCACTTCCAATGTGTTTGCCATACACCACACAAAATAGTTACCTCACAGGATCACATGAATTGCAGATCATGTGGGTATCATGGTACATAAATTTATTTCTGAATCTAGAGGTCTGGCATACAAGCAGAACTGAAGTGCCACTACATCCAAGGAAAACTATGGAAGTAGTATATCTTAGTAAACATCCTGAGTTAAAGAGGACTAGTTTGTATTTGTGGGAGTGAAGTGTAACTGAGTTTGATCAAAAGCACAGCTGAAGCATACTAAAATTAAATACATTTGAAGTGTGTAAAACTAGCCCCGTCTTCAGCACAGATACAGTGACACCTACTCAAGTCAGTTCCAGTATTATTTTTTGTGAGAAGATGACATCTCCAGCACTTTCTTGAAACTTGTTCTAGCATTATTCAACCTCTTCAGAATAAAAGACTGGTACACTGGTAATTTTCAAACATTTTTCCATCAGATCTCAGAGTTTTATTGCTGTTTGCCATTGAGCATTTTCCACAACTGAGCTAATAGTGTTGAACTGTCACATTCAGAAGCCGTTTATTGCAGTAGTGATTATTGTGGAGATCATTTGTTATTAACATTCTCTTCAGACTGATATAAGACAGAGGACCAAGTCTTCACTTCTGGGAAGTTTCATTCTTTTTTGCCTAAATGTGAACACATACACCCCAGAAAAACTGTTTTTTCCTACTTAGAAAAGGAGTGATCTAGTGAGACATTACCTGAATGGCCACATGTGACTTGGAGAGTATTGATACACTTGTTGCTTGAAAGCAACACTACAAGTAAGCATCTGGAAGATTCTGATTCACAGAGAGTACTGCTGAATACTATGGCTATTACAGTATTGAACACTATGATTCAGCTCATCAGTGTAGTCGGATACAGAATCTGGCACTGTAACTCTCTGCCTGTTGGGAAATGATTGTGCAGGCATGCTTATATGTCAATATTCATGTTTGTTACCCTTTCAGCCTTTGTTGGAGAACTGTCTTGTAGGTAGATTCAGTTGAATTTGTCTACTCTTTGTTATAATTTCACAGTCCACCAACCAAACTTCCCCAGGTCTACCAGCTCATTCTCATTCCAACCACTTGTCTCACATCTAACAGACAGTGACTGAGGTAGGCATTTATCACTTGGCATTTTGACTTCCTATGATGTTTAAAGAGTTGCTAGAAATAATAAGATGAATGCTAGTCTGATTAAAA
>Ga0181612_175250_pt1 | contig 10506 bp, 8 predicted proteins | sample HoacroProtozoa21_FD_119630 | JGI IMG/M metagenome (GOLD analysis project Ga0181612, IMG submission 119630) | Hoatzin crop microbial communities from Cojedes, Venezuel. Combined Assembly of Gp0051906, Gp0051904, Gp0051908
CGCTGTGATTCTGTGTGATTCCGTGTGTGATCTTGTTTTTAGTGCTGCCTCAGCTGTGCCTATACTCACTTCAGTATCAAGAGGATGCATTTCTGTGACCTTGTGCCTTAGTTAAATGGTTTGTGGAACAAGGATATTAATACACTCCCTTATGTGCCTTGGAAGAATAAACACGTCAAAGATTGCGAGGTGCTTTCGGTGAATGGGCTATACAAATGTCTTCTGTGCACATTTGTAGGAAAGAGAAACTTTGTAATCTTATTTCCCCTGTACAGTACAAATTACATTAAAGTGTGAGAAAACAATATCTGTAATAATGTTCTTGAAACTAGGTCCTAGGAAGCTGAGAAAATCATAGGTTTAATGTGAACCCCTGCCTTTATAAGTTCCCATGCCTTCTATGATACTATGTGGGAGCCTATATAGAGCAGATGAAGTCTTGTCATAGTAATTTTTGTTTAGGCCTTTTAAATTATACTTTCTCACACTTTAGTAAGGTCTCCCATTTCCTCCCATGCAGCTATAAAAGGCTGGCTTCAGTCTGTTTAGGCTCAAGCCCCGCAAGCAGTCTTTTATTGACAAAAGCAGATGGCGATTTCCCCTACAATCCGTTTCCTTTTGACTGGCTGGCATGCGAAGCACGGAGAGCGTACTGGAGGACATGCCGTCATTCCACGCCAGCCTCAGAGCACTCCCCTCGCAGGGGAGAGCCCAGGACCTGCCTGCCTGTGAGGGGTCTGAATTACTGGAAACTATTTCACATTTGGCTTAGTGCTATTTTGACAATCTTCAGCTGTATCCTTTATTTCTTCCTTCTTAGCATGTAAATGTGCTTTTTATAGCAGCTATTCTTACAGAATTTATAGTTCTCTTTTCTTAAAGCTTCTCATTCCCACTTCCTCATTTTTATTTAAGTGAGTCCCTTTTCATCTTCTGGCATACCACGCTATGCAAAACGCATACATTCAAGTGGTGAAATCTTGTGTCTTCCTCAAATTATCTCACGACGCTGGCCTCAGTTATCCAGTTTTTAATCTTCAAAGTGGCAGTTATGTCCTGTTTGCCACTCTGCCTCTCATGCTTACAAGGAGCTCTGCAAAATGTGTCATTATATTCCTTCATACACTTGCTTAATACTCTCCTTTGCTATTACACCTACCAGCGTGGAGCAATGACTGGCTATTCCATTGATTTCCATTTTGGAATTACTGGTAGCTGTTTGGAGTCTGGAGTCTCTATGAGGTCAGGCTGTCTTTGTGGGCTGACATTGCCTGATCTGTTAGCACAAGGACAGGAAAACTGCAGATTTAAGCCTCTGAGGTACTTTAATATTGGCAGTCCCTGAGCAGAGTTCCCCTTTCTGCATTGTAGCATTGCTAGGGAAGATGTGCAGCTCGCTCAGTGTGTGGGCATAAAGCCTGTAAAGAGAGCTTTGGAGCAATAACTGGTTTGACACAGCACATACAAGGAATTATTTATCTTTTCATTCTTAGACCCCCATACATTATGGGCACTTTCATTTCTTTTTCTTCACCTCTGTCAGGATTTTTAGATTGCTTATCATACGGCCATGTTAAGCACTATTTCTTTCAGAATCATTTCCATTTAAATTTTTCATGCATGTACAAATAAAAATTTCTGAATTGGACTAATAAAGAATATGACTCATTTAAATGCTTATAAGCCTAATATTGTATTCACAATACTAAAAAATACTGAAATATTTTTCTTTAAATATGAATTTTATGAAACACTTATGATCATGGGAACTTTTTGTATTCTGAAGCACTGTGAAGTTTGTATATACAATAGCATTTGCGATGCAGTCATGGGTGGTCTGGAAGACTGTGAGCACCAAGCATGAAGCACTGCTACGCTAGTAAGGGCAGGAAAAATTCAAGCCAAAAATGGTGGGAAAGGCATAATTATCACTGGATGTGCATCTGGCTTTTCAGTGCCCAAAGAAAACAGGTAGCATCACGCTTTATGAGATCCACTTCCAAGCTTCACACATTTGCAGCAAAGTGAAATACAGTTTTGGAGGCTGCAATTTCTGTGGGGATGACAAACAGAAACTCATGTTCAGGCAGAATCAGAATGGAGCTGCCCCTGGGTTAAGCTGGCAAATTGAGAGCATTGAGTCTACAAAGTTCATTCTTCATGGAAAACACAATTTGAGTCTTGAAAGATATTGATAATAAAATATATATCAAGGTATAAACACGTATTACAGTGCTGTCAAACTTTTCAAGCAAGGGGTCAGTGTTTCTTGAAAGATTCAGATAAGGAGAGTTTCTTCTCTACGAGCTCATCACTCCCCAGATAGAGCAGAGACCAGTCCTTGAAAGGCTTTTGTACCTCACTTCTCATACCTTGCACCTGGTTTATAACCTCTTTCTAGAGGACAGAGCACAGGGTGACTCCTGCCCTCCTCCTCTCAGGGTGCAAGACCCCATTTCCAGCACAAACCCTTCTTCTTCTTCTCCTACTCCCCCCCTCATCCTCTTCTTGGGACCTAAAGGTCCACAAGTGACCTTACACACGCAAAAACTCTGCCCTGCCTTGGCACTTGCTTGAGGAGTAAGAGGAGCATGGCTGATGGGGATGAAGAAGGAGCCAGGAGCTGAGGTGAGCTTGGCTGGACCTGACCAGTGGGACAGAGGGGCAGGGTGCTCGTGCCCCAGACACTCAGCTCGGCAGTAAGCTGTCATGTCATTGTCCTTTGGTACCATCATCAGCAAGCACAGCTATCCTGCCCCTCCCAGGAAAGGGGTACTACTCCCCGTCTCAGGAAAGGAAGCTTTCTTTGTTCTGTACAGTCAGGTTGTGCTTCAGAGCAGATAATTGTATCTCAGAAATGCATTGTGTATGATTACAAGAAGCCAGGCTGCCTGAAAGGTTTCAGAGAGGATGTTTTGGCATCACAGCACCTGAGACTGCGAAATGATTGTGTTATCTGCTTGTTTCACCTCAGAGATACAAACTTCATCCAGCTGCCTGGCCAACAAAAGGGTGAAAAGAGGAGGAAGGCCGACCACACCTTTCTCCAAGCTGTGGGTTCCCTTCATCTTTTTCTGCTGAGACAAGGCAAGAAACACAATTTATGTTTGCCTGGGTGTTGATACAGACTGGTGATACAAGGCCATGGTCTCCAGCTCATTGTTACAGTTGGCAAACTGCTCAGGACAGAACATTTTACTCACTCTGTATGAAATGCACATCTCAGGGGTGGGATAAATGCCCCCCTGAGTTGCTTCTAGCAGTACTGTTTGGAAACTCCAGCTCACTGCCCTGGTGGGTGGCCCTGTGCCCATGAGTGGGAAAGCAGCGGTTGTCAAGTGAAGTATTAGTGGACCAGAAGGTCCCCAGGCCTCAGAACATAAAGTGGACTGCTCACAAGCTGCATCTTTGGATGTATCATACTGTATCATAATGTTGTGAGTTGTTTCCTTTCTGATGCGCCAGAAGGAGGTCTGGGGCAAATCAGCCTGCTTCTTTCTCTTCCTCAAACCTTTATGGGTGGCCCCACAGAAATATCACCAAGTTTGACAAGGGAATGAAGAAAATGTGGTGGTTTAATTTTTATATCTGTATTTGTTTTCTTTTTGGTTTGAGTTACTTGGAAATCTCTTTCTATAAAAATACTTTGCAATGTCATTTGTTTCCTTGGGCGGAATTTGTCTCAGCTCTGCAGAAATGCTGTACAAATGTTATACTCTTACAGTTGTACTTGAGCAGTTATCAGTCTTCAGAAAAGGTAACAAAACATAAACCAGTAGAAGCATTCAGAGCTGCTATGCCTTAATTTTATTTTTAGTAACTGATGATAGATTGTGTGTTCAATTAGATGCAGAGGAAGCCTTCCAAACACAATGTTTTTCCCCTTAAATCTTGTACTTCGAACTCCAGATCTGTATATACCTACAAGTGCATCTACACAAAAACATATGTTATACATTGACTCACTAATTCATTCACCATACACAAACCTTTACAAGTACCACAAACTTGCTGCAGTTAAACACAGATAAGAGCAACTCAAGTTGTTTTAATTCTGCTTTATTCGACATGTGTGTTTACATCTGTCAATTGTAGATGAAATTTCTGAAAGGCATCCTTGGTTAAATCAGTACACATTTTAAGTTACTCTTGCACTTCATTAATGAAGTCATGGTTTGGTATTTACTAGGTCTTAACCACTGAAGCAGTAGATGCATAGGATTAGGAGAAAATGTGAAAGGTGAAATGTTGCACTACTCAAATCACCACTATGTTTGGGTATTTCTGAAACAGAAAATTAAGCCATCTCTGGTTTCCAAGAAGTTATTGAAAACCTCAGTGACAGCTGCACATGCCGGTTGCACTGTACTTTTATTAGTTCTGTTAATGGTGTCAGGTAGATACATACTGTTCTCTTTCAGACAGCTTGCACAGGTTTAGTGCTTTGTTTTCTGACTAATTTTCGTGATAACTGATAACAAAGAATACATGGAAATAGTAGAAATTTACTTTTCTGAGAACTGTTTTGTAGCCAGGTCCAACAGTCCTGTGGAAGATCTGCCATGCCCCTGTGTTAGTCTCCTGGTTGCAAATATTAATAATTAATTATGATAATAATAAGCAAATATTAATATTAATATTGCTAATAATAATGTTTTTTAGAGTAGCAGGGCCAACAAAGAAAAGCTTTTCAGGGTGGTAGTCACATGCTGAGTAGTAGATAGCCCTCCCCCAAAGCCCAGGGTTTACAGTTCAACAAGACTAACACAGGAATGGGGAGAAGAACACAGCACCAGAAGCAGAAACAACCACAAAAGCATCCCCCTTTTTAGGGGGATGGAAAGGGGTTGCTTGTCAGGGAGGAGGACAACCCGGGGGAATGGAGGAGTGTTGGGGGCTAGGCTGGGAGGAGTGAGGGAGAGGACAAGGTGCTCTGTGAAGCTGGGGAGATCAGCCAGGAGCAGGGCAAGCTTCTGATCAGCACAGAACAAAGAAAGACTGCAGGAAAACCTCCAAAGGTGCAAATGTCCAGCACTTCCCAGTTCAGTTCCTGTTATTCCTGTCAGCTGGCAGCTGCCTTCCTCTTGCTTTGCAGTCCTTCCCCAAAGCCATATGGAAGTAGGATTAAGGTGGGTGGAAAGCACCACCTTTCTCCTCATAACCTCAAAGCCAGGGGATCTCCTCCGAACAGCTTGGGGCCTGGCATTACTGCCACCATCTGTTAACCGTTCCTCTGCGGTATTACGGCCATGGTGGTGTTCAGCAGCCTCGGATAACATGCAGACAAGCTCCACCGTCTGCAAATGTAGTCAGAGGCAGCTGTGAGAGCTTGCTGTGTTGTGCTGGTGGATGGGACAAAGAAAACATCCTCACTCTCTTTTTTTTGCATGGGAAAAAACGTGTTAAATAATTTCCCTTAGGTCACAAAAATTGTCAACAGAAAGGGGAGAACAAAGCTTATTTTTCCTGAGCGCAGCGTTACACTTGAAGTCTAAAATCCCTGCAGCTCTGTTACAGGCAAAAGGGAAGGTAAGGAAAATGGAAAAAGGATTAGTGAAGACAGGACATACTGGCTCACAACTGCTCATATGAAGCGCCTTAATTGAAGCTAAGCTTTTACACCACAGCTCTGCAAATGGCATGGAATTCACATCTGAGATGAAAATATTGATAGAATTGTGGTCTGGGGCTCTATTTTACGTTCTGTTTTTAAGATCTGTGTTACTGTATCTGAGGACCTCCTGATCATCAGCAGATTTTATCCTCACAAAATCATAGCAAGAAAGAAAAGTTTTATCCTCATCCTGGGAAGGCAGAATTTAGGCAAATAACTTACTTATGAAATATGTTATCTTGGAGTCCCTAGGAAGACAGAATCTGGGTTCAGCTGCAGAGCAAAAGCTTTATATGTTTAAATTTATATTCCTAAATCCCTTAAATAACGTTTTCTAAATTGGATTTTTATGAATCTGAAATCTACAGCACAGTCTGTGTTTATATTGCTCTCAGAGAGAGGGGGAGAGAGACGTGTGTCTTGTGCTCTCTTGCTGGATCTTGCTTGGGGATTTTGTTGGAAGAATTACAAGGAAAGGCCTGGGCCTGCTGCAGGATAGGGTGGCTAAGGACAGTGAAATTGAAGGAACAATGCCATTTGCTCATCAACTTCAGGACTGTTTGGCTACAAGAGTAGCCTTGGGAAGCTGTTTGTGCGAGGAGCTGGAGGAATGCACATCGGGTGCTGAAGGAACAAGCATTGGGAAGGGGAGATTGCAAGAAGCAGCTTCTTAAACTCTTCACTCGGGGCAATTGATCTGATGGGAGGTGGACATGATTGCTTCCAGTGACACCCCTGCCACCCCTTGCTCCCGAGCTATGCCCCATCATCATATCATACTCTGTCTGTGGCTCTAACAATTGTCCCTGGAAGCTCGTGAATCAAGGGACAGATGTAAAGGTTGGGATCCTGGAATCTCTTCCACAGTCCTCTCACAGCTCATTCGGAAGAAATTTGAAGCCTCTCCCATAGATTTACCTTGCCATTCATCTCAAGAAAGTGTTTTAGGATGCATTCTCTGTGTTGGAACATACTGATTGTTTTGTGCTCTTAAGATCTTGTTTATTATTGCCTTTTCCTCTCACACTGAGTCACAGAAGAGCTATTCAGTTTGCCCCCCGCCCATCCCCTCCCTCCCTGCCTCAAGAACAAAACAAATCACTGGATACTGGTCCCGCTGCTTATGAATGCAATTTTTCTGAGGCCTCAATCAGTAAGGCATGTCAAGGCTTAGATCTGGATTTCCCACGTCAGGGCTCAGAACCCCAGACAGAGGCTAGGTGGTTACTAAAGCATCCATTAACCTGAAAAATATTCACATCATTTCTATATCTCTTTTTATACCTAGTTTACAATTGATAGATCTGTTAGACAGTCTGCAGCTGATACTCTTCTGGGCAGTGCAAGCTTAGATGCCAGCGGAAATCTGTGACGATCTGGAAAAAGAACAGGATATTTTATGGACAACAAATAGGCCAGTTAATTGTATTTCCTTACTAATATTTTGAACATTGTCCGTAGGTCTGAACTTCAGCCATCAACTGCTCGATGACCGTGCAGACAAGTATACATTGTGTTTATTGCCACATTGCAAAGAGCAGCCTATCATGCCAAACACTTCAAACTCTACCTGCCTTATCATGACAGGATCATGTTGTGTCCTGTTAGTTGGTATCACAACAGAGGCTTTGTGTAATGCTAGACTTGAGTCTTCAACATAATGAATACTCTCTTACAGCTAGTTTATACAAGGATTGTTGCCATTTTTCACAATGAGTTTTTTTAAATATATGCCTGTGTATAAACAGCCAATATAACCTAGAAGAACTTGAAACTCCCATCTGGATGGTGTATTTGATTCTCATATCCAAGCATCTTTTCTACGATACTGTATCAAACAGTGTTCTCTTGTTCTTTCATTTTTTTTTCTTTTCTATAATTAGGGGAGAATGTTTGTACATTAGATAATTCAATTTTCTTCTGCTTAGTGCTTAGATCTTCTAGATGTTGTAACTCCTTAATTTTTATTTTCACCTAGTATATTAGTCTCTAAAGAGCCTACCAAACTGTCAGTCACATTTCTCTGACTCTATTCCACAAAGCACTATCCACCACGTTATTCTATTTTGATTTTTTTCTCATATCATTAGTCTGTGTGATCCCTGGCAAAAAAATAAACATGGTAGGTTCTCAGATATTTGTTTCCATCATCAGAGGAGAAAGGCTTTGGTATTAGTTTCTTTTCAGGGTCACAGAATCTTTTAAATGAGAGCATCTAGTCACAACTATCTTCTCTCAGAACAGTAGCTACCTTCAAATAACATCTATTCACAACCTTTTATGCCATTGTAACTGGTGTAGTACACTCCAGCCTAATCAGTATTGTTACCACAGAAAGGAATGCATAATAGTACATTTATGTCTCTACATTCAAGAATAAAAATGTATAGAGGGAAAGGCACAGGGAGGTCATGCTAGTGCTTGAATATAACAGCCGCAAAGCAAATGAGCTGCGGACAGTCAGTGTCTACACTCAGAGTTTTGAGTCTCTAGTTGTGACAGCATTCACAGAAGCTGCTTTACAGATTAGGGAATTGTTTTCAATTAGGCCATTGTTTTCAGCACTGGCTATCTAACCCTGCTAACCTTGAGGTTAAAAAACACAGTGGTAGAATGGTGAGCCTGTACAAGCCTTGTCCGAACTTCATCTTCTACCTTTTTGTCCCCAGAAGAGACACGGTACAGTCCCAAGGAAGACAAGACTGATACATCCAAGACAAACAAGAAATACAAAGTACCTGTCCTTATGCATATATGGTGTATAATCCCACAGCATAGCTGTCATTAGCAGTTACTACACTTGAATAGAGATGACGGCAGTCTTCCCTTACTTGTTCTCTTGCTAAAGCTGAGCTAGCAGCTACCATGGAGTTCTCTTGCCAAAAAATGTCTGGCAAAGATGAAGCTTCAGATGCACTGAAGAGACTGGGAGGGGATGCTGAAATATGGCTGCAGGTGGAGATGTCTGAGGGGATGTGTGACCATGCAGAGAATCTTTACTTTTTATAAAAAATTGTAGTCAAAGAGATAAATATTAGCACAAGCTTAAAAAAAAACAAAAACAAAAAGACGAGAAGTGCTAGAATGCTCTCAAGCCCCTGGCAGCCAAAAAGATATGTTTATTCCTATGTGGGTCTATGTATTTAAAAAAGAATAAAATGTTCTCTGAGGATGACAGCTTAGACATATACTGCAGTAGGAGTTGTGGTGTGATTAAAGGAAAGTGCATACCTCTGAGGATAATCAAGAATTGATTTCCCTAAACATTGTACAAGTTTTAAAATCGGTATCTCTTCTGGACAGCATCCTAGGAGGATATCCAGATACAGTAAATCAGGGAGAAGTGGCTGAAATGTCTGGCAACTTTTCTTCCTAGTATAATTGCATTTGAAAAAATTACCCTGAAAGGGTTTGCACAAAAGATTGTGGCAGAAAAATGTTGTAGTTAAAAAGAAAGAAAGCATTTACATTATAGAGAAAGGATCACAGGCATTCCTGCTTGAAATGATAGGATATGGACCTGCAGCCCAGGGAGTTGCTATTCAGGTGTTACTGTCCACAGCACTCTGATGAGACTTACTCGCAGAACATGCTCCATGGAGTATACCTGGTGGGATTATTTTACAGTCCTTCTAAGGGGTTAAAAAGAAATTTAAACGTCAGAAGAGGGAGCTCAGATGCAATTGAAATGACAGTGGTGAAGATTAATATGCAACCTCTGCCCTTGACAAGTCTCTAAGTCTTGGCAGTTTCTCACTAGAAGTCTATAAAATCCTTAGGCATGATTGCTAGACTTTGGGAAGAGCCAAATTCCTGAATTCTCTGAAGGAAAAAAAAAAAAATTATGCTCATCATATATACTTCACTACCATGAGAAGGTTGCCGAGTTGTTTGTATATTTTTTATCAATTCATATCGCTTCCTACAGTTGGCAATGAAACCCTCACCAAAACTTTGGCAGACAACTAAGAAAGTGTACTGCCAGACATCATTAATACAGATCAATCTGGTTTCCTTTGCATGAACCAGAAGATTACTTTCCTGAGGCAAATCGCAAACGGTTTTTTCCTCAAAGGCTTGCTTTTTCAATCCTATTGCATGCCAACAAATCTGGGATACTGCATAGATTTGTGGTAGTTAAAGCGAGAAGGGATGCTTAGATCATTTACTCTGACCTCCTGTATGTTTCAGACCTGTACATTTCACCCAGTTACCCTTGTACTATGCTCATTAACTGGTGTTTGGCAAAAGCACTTCCTCAGAAAGTTATTCTGTCTCGATTTGGAGACATCAAGACAAGAAAATCCCCCGCTCCCTTGGCAGTTTTTCCCCACCCCATTAATTAATTACCTTCGCGGTGATTAAAAAAAAAAAAGAGCTTTTCTTTCCAAGTTGAATATTTTTGGCTTCACCTTTTAGCCACTGATTCTTGGCACATTTCTCTCATCTAGATTAAAGATCTTAGTATTATGTCCTCATTAAGAAATTTACTCACTGTATCTCTCAATGTTTGATAAACTAAATTGACTGGGTTTCTGAAGTTTCTCACTGAAAACATTTTATCCAGCCCTAAAATAAATTTTGTGATTATTTTCAGCACCTTCTCCAATTTAAAAATTGTCTATGAACCTTGAATAAAGTATGGTTCACATGAATATTGAACACAGAGGCAAAACCCATTCGCCTAGTCTTGTTCACAGTCCTTCTTTTGCTAAAAGGTAGGATAGCTTTAATCAGAGTACTTTCTGACATCATCACAGTGCAAATCAATGGCCATGAGGTAGGCTGGATAGGGGAAACTGGAAACATGACACAATGCTTCTTCAGGTATTGCTATTGACCACCAGAAGAGATAGTCAAAGAGAAGATGGCTTTCTACTTTGTGATCTCTC
>Ga0181612_107177_pt1 | contig 10505 bp, 6 predicted proteins | sample HoacroProtozoa21_FD_119630 | JGI IMG/M metagenome (GOLD analysis project Ga0181612, IMG submission 119630) | Hoatzin crop microbial communities from Cojedes, Venezuel. Combined Assembly of Gp0051906, Gp0051904, Gp0051908
AAAAAAAAAAAAAAAAAGATTATTCAGCTTTTCCCAAAATGCCATCCAGCATGTATATGCCATGGGCAGATGGTAACCCCAAGGAGACATATGTATGCACATATGCTTTATATTTGTATTCACAAATGACTTTAATATTAAAAAATCACTCTAATCCACAAATTCTACTCCTGCACTCTGTGAGTGTCAGATTGTGTGATTGCTGAGGACCTCTAACCAAAGAAAGCCCTACAGAGATAGCTTTAAGGTTATTATTTATGCTTGCACAGTGCTCGGGGAAGGAGAAAATGAGGAATTCCTTTGACAGCCCATTTACAACACTCAATATCTTTTAGGCAGCTCCTCTTGTGGCTGAATTCGAGACCAGTCAGGTTGTCATGGCTGTATTGCAAAATCTGCACTCGCCCGTGGTGAGAGTCCTCCCAACACTGAAATCCTGGCAATGAAAAGGACAGAACACAAGACTCCTTCAAACAGAGCCCACAGGTCTAATTACATAAAAGTTACCAGAAGAAATGCAGAGAAGGTATGGTCAAAGGCATGAAAGTAAATGGCCTCTTCTAAGAAACAGTGGTCCCTTTCTTGTAGTTTGTTGTTCGGTTGGATCTTTTTTCTTTTTCTGAATAAAACACAGGCTTTCATATGCTCATACAGAGAGGAAAATGGAAAAAATGGAAGAGGATGGGACTGAATGAAAAATGAAAGGGCTCTTCCTTTGCATCTGTGAGGCACAGCTTGCACTGAAGCTTTCGGCTGAAATGTCATTTAAGAACAATAGGGCTGCCAAAATGTAAGGAGATATTCCAACCCATGTATATGCCACATTGTTAAACAGAATAATGGTTACCATTCCTGGAAGCAACAGTTTGGTACACGTATTACTCTGCTGCATTCATAAAGTGCTTAAAATCCAGAAAGAAAGAGTAAACTTGATAAAAGTAAACTTGATAAAATGATAGGAATTATCTTCTCAGTTTATCTTTCTTAATTATCAGCTCAAAGTGGCTGAAGTACTTTGTTATGCTTTCTTCACTGCATAGTTTAACAAATAAGCAACATGTATTCACTAGGCTGATGCAACAATTAAATGATCACTGAGCTGTTAGCTTGGCTTTATAAAATATAAATGGTATCTCCAATAATGAAATGTGACAGACAAAATGTCAGTAGATATATTCAGATAACCTTCCTTGGGTAACTGATATGGGAATGAAGACTGAATTTAGTGAGCCTGTTCTTAAAGAAAAACAGGAAACACAGTGCAGAAGGTTTTTCCACTTAAAATTTCTTTAGAAGATGTTGCATTCAATTTTAGGAGAAAACAAATGATCTTTGCTAAAATGTGAAGGGAAAAAACCTCTTTCCCTTACTTCTGTTAAAAACCACTTGAAGTCCTTATCATAGTAGGAAGGCTACTGTATTAGTTTTCCTCGGCAATCTCTCCACCAAGTCAGCAAGAGCCATCATCAGCTAATAAATGATCCAGGGATGGTAACAGTAATCTCCAGCTGAAAAATAAATATCCAGATAGAACAGTCCTTTGGGAGGTATCCAGAAAATAATTGAAAACAGAACATCCCTACTTTAAATAAATTAAACCGTAATTCTTAGCTGAGTCCAAGTGACTGAATCTGGGGAAGGATGAAAAATCCAAACAGCAAAACCCTATCAGTCTTAATTAATAACAGCACATAAGAGAAATTATAACTGTACTCATTCATTCTCTCTTTCAAACAAAAAATATATAGTTATTCATCTATGAGACAGATCACATAAAGATGTAGAGGAAAGATTCTCAAACCAGGCTGGAGATGATTTTCAGCAGCTGCTGCCTGTCTAAAATCAGTTGGACTCTGCCAGTGGGAAGGCTCAGTACTGCAAGAAGGACAGTGTTGAGGTGGCCTGTGTCTTCTGACAGTAAGGAGCTACAGTTCTCTCAGTGTCCCGTGGGAAATGAGACTAACCTCCCACACCTGGAGGCTTTCTGGTGTCTTGTCTGTAAGCGATTCCATGGGGTAACAGCTAAGTTCCTCACACCCATGAATTTATGAAGTATATGCTTGACTCTGGGATGCTTTCAGGTTTCCCGATCTACATGCTTGCTCCTGCTCTGTGACATCTTCATACTGGGTCAAGATCCGGGCACTCATCAGCCCCAGGAAAGGGGCTCTCTTTCAGAGAAAGAAAACCCATGAGTATAGAGAGGATTACGATGTGCTGTAAGCAAGCCTCCTGGAGAACTGAGCAACCAAAATCCTGGGGCCACTGCAGATTTCCCCAGTGAGGAAGATTTGATACAAGTGCCTAGCGACAAAAGCATACAAATAACCTAAAAGGAAATTTTCATGGAATCCACACATAGTTTCTGCCTCAACAAAATTTCTGCCTCACCCTCCTGAAAGCCAGTTGACCAGATCCTGAAATATCTATGCCTCTGCATGGCAGAAGTGGAGAACTAAACCTTCAGCTGGAAAGTCAAAGTTAATTTGAGAAGCAGCACAGGAATGCAAGATGCAGCCCCAAGTACACAGCTGTAAGTACTCGATATCTCTGTGCTGGTACTCACTGGATGGTTATGTTCTCTGCCTGCCCTCTGCCTCCCTCACCTCCAATGGCCGGTGAATGATTGTGCTGCTGAAGCCATTTATCCTTCCTCCTGTCCATTTAAAAGGGAAATAGCCTTGGCTGGATCTCTGACTTTATGTCACAATCGATATCGGTAGTGGTTTACCTTAAAGCACAGTTGACTATAAAGGCTGAGACACAGTGACCGTTCTCTTCCAGCTGTAAATACAGGGGAATGAAATGCGATTTCTATGCTTTAGCTATTTCTCCGCAAGTAAAGGCATTCACTGAAATTGTATTTATGTTTGTGTTTATTCTCATTGCCCGTCAAGTTTAGACATGCATAGCAATGGCAATGTTCTTGTTCTAATTTGGTTCCTGTTACTCCTGTGACTCTTAATGAATATTTTGTGCACGGTGTTCCTGCAAATTGCTTTCTGGAAGAAGTTTTCCTTTTGTTTGGGATACCAGCCAAGAAAAGCTGAGAGGTATAACACCTCTGTAACTGTTCACTTCTTTCCTTAAGAATCCAAAGTAAAAAATCCTTTAGATATTTAGAAAAGAAATAAAACACTACAAAAAATATTACAAACTGAAACAGTGAGTTTATGCTTGCAGGGCTGTAAGTGAAAACCGTAGGTGGTTATAGAAATGTGACAGATCAATTTTATTAGTTCCATTGATTAGATTAGATCATTGCAACTTCTTTTTCCTTTTTTGCTTTGTTCAAAGACAAGTCAGGTGTAATGAACTATAGTCTTTTCAGCTTTCTTTATACCTGTTCTATTCAAAACTTATGATTCTCCTGGGAACTTTTGAGAGAAATTCAGTTTTTAGACATTTTATTTCTTCACCTTATTTATGTAGCTGTATCCTAGACTTTATTACAAACAACTGACTAAGAGAATCTACTGCAGAAATACTGAAGAATTTCAGCAAATAACAGGTGCCAGCTTTCTTCAGTCAGCTGTTCTTCACCTGAGTATCTTTTGACAAAACACAGCAATCTTTAAACTTCAGTGAAATACCAGAAGAAACATAATTTCCTTTGAAAACTAATGACCTCTTGCCACCGGACATAACCTTTGTTTTTCAGGAACAAAAGGGGAAAATAATGCCCTTGCCTTCTGAAGCCCATCAGCTGAAGGATGCATAATTCAGTCTTATAGAAATATCAGTCAAAAGACAGTTTATTCATTTATTGCAAAAAAATCCAGAGATATATGTGTCTGCCTTTGCCCAAGCTCTGTATATAGATGAATATCATAACTCTCATGGTCCTCCTGGGGATTTGAAATGGGAGATCAGTATTGTATCTTTAAAGTCCACAGAGGATGGAGCTATTAAAAATGCATATAGATTTGCATATTTTACCTAGTAGAGGTGCTATATGGGTAGTGCAGTTTATGCTGACAGTGTAGGATAAATGGTTCTTATAATGCAAACACTTAAAACAGCCAATCCTGAGAACAAACTACATATTCTCAAGAAAAAACACAAGTGATCAAGATGGATCCATCAAAAGAGATGCTCTGGGAGACAAACAAAAGAAACAAGTCCTAAGAAATCAAAGTTCCCTAAAGTGAGTATCCAAATCCATGTTCACCACAAGCCACTGTCTTTACCGTCATGTAGCTGAACTGGTCGCAGTGTGACTGTTGGGGGAGCCACATCTGTGGAAATGGGGAACCGAATCAGCATCTAATAACAAACCACTACCGATAGCAGTAGCCTCAGGCAGTCTCAGGACACATTTACTGGCAGTTAACTATGTTCTCTGGTTAGCTCCCTTTGCCTGGACCTCTGTTTGTTCATACTGCATGTATTTACTTCAAAACTCTACTTTGAAGTAAAATCACTAAAGTCCTCTGAGATGAAGAGCCAAGACTCACCTGGATTTGGTTCACTCTAGGGACCACTCCTAAAAGACAATATGGATAAATGTAGGCCAGGGTTGTCACTTTCCACATTACGCAGTCTTCCATCTTCATCCCAGCAAACTATATCCTTGAATACTCCCTACATATACCCATGTCAAACCCTGGTCATACAGCACAAAACCTCTGTCGCAGTCTATATAAATGTCATTTTGATGGTCTGCAACACACACACATGTACTGATGCTGACATGAAAAAGAAAAAGACCCTTCAGAAAATATTACTTATATTTACAGGCACAGCAGCTCAATACAGGAAATCAGGAAGATCAGAAAGAAAAGCAAAACACTACGCATCACTGAAGTGACTGAAGTTTGCATGATACCTTTCATGTGTACAATACCTTGCTCTCAGGTACTTAATCCAGACTCCCTGCTCCTTGGAGAGTTATGTGGCTACCTTTGAAGTCCAGCAGTGGAATTATCATAGCTGAGTGAAGTTATAATCCACAAACAAGAGAGGGACAAAGGTGTAAAGCAGCACAAGCCTTATATAACTGCAGCTAAAGCTCCAGCTCACCCTCCAAACATGCCTGCTTGCTTCACACGGGAGGAAGAGTGCAATATCCAAAGAACATGGCAGTTCAATATGTAATGGCCGATTCTCCCTGGGAAACTGGCAAAGGAGAGCTGGTTTTCCATCCAGACCAACATAGCTAATGTTATCGTAATGAGATACAGCAATTAATTAAATACAATTATTAGATGCAGTAATTAAACTCATTAATTAAATACCATAGCTTACCTACTTTTCATCAGTGAGTTTCATCTCTTCATACAATCCTTATAATCGAGACGATTTGTTTCACTTTCATCACAAACAGTAAAATCCACCAAAGTGCTTAGAGGAATGGAAGTGCATTAGTTCCACTCCTAACCCCTCAAAGTCTTCTCTCCTCCTTGTGTAATGTGAGAAGTGCCTGAATTCATGAGGTGCTTCTCTGCTTGACTTTAATCCACATTACAGTGCTGCCTGTGACCAAAAGGTGGCTTGGACTAAGAACACCTAAACCTGTTTAGAGCCCAAAACCTCTGTGGGGAACACCCTGCATCTCAGAGCTCATTTTGGTGGACATTTTCAGATCACACCTAAACAATACCAGCTGAAATGGTCAGATTCACACAGCATTTAGGTGATACTAGAAGGAGGTGGTATTCACTTAATATTAGCCCAGAAGATAAGAAAAATTGTGAGAAAACTTATGGGATCCAAATCCACACAATCCACTAACTGCAGGGTTGCCCCATGCTGTAGACAGGGTTGGATGGACTAGGACTTCCATGTCCTCCAGTAAGGACAGGCCAAATATAATCCAAGATTCATTGGATCGATCCAGAACATGGGCTGTGGTTAGCATCCTTGGTCTTTGTTCCCACATTTGTTTTTTGTATTTTTCCACTGTCAGCATTATATGGTGTGTGGGAATTTAAAGCCCTTGAAGCTGAAGAAGGATCTGAACCCAGTCTTCTCATCTGTAGGGCAAAAGCTGTTACATGCTAGGGATGAAAATATTTTTGTTCTGTACCACTTGCACAAACTCTATATTTAGTTCTTTAGACCTAATTCAAAAGAGACTCCAGGGCAACAGTGGCAGACAATTTTCTGAAGTCCTGGCTAAGATGCCTAAGGACTAGAAAGAGAAACAGTCTTTAAACATGTGTATCTCTACTTTGTCTACCAGCTTCCAGCTCGGAGTGCCAGCTTCTGTGTATCCTCTCAGCCTGTACCAGACTACCCTCACCAATGGCATGGGGGACCAGACTGCCTGGACATGCTCTGCACTCCACTGTGGGGATGAGCTGCCTCATTTTAAACTCAGAAGCACGTCGCCAGATATAATGCAGACTCTCTGCTTGATTTGAGATGCCTTGTTAATGAATGCAGAGATGCCTGTGTAACAGAGCATAGTATCAATAAGGGCTGGGAACACTCCTCTCTGTCCTAATCAAAAATGTTCATGAAGCAAAACGAAATTAATGAAACTGTCCCTCTATCTTTGTCTCCCTGAAACTCTCCAAAAATATTACCTCAACCTTTGTTAGAGACCCCTGTTCACAGGCAGAGATTTCCTAACATCTTCCTAATGGGCAAAATGTGTTGCTTTTCCTTAAAATGTGACATGTATTTCAGTGTCACAAATCAATCTCCTTTCATCAAACAAGGGTGCTCCTGGTCGAAAGTTGAGGGTTACCTCCATGCAGAGAGAAATACTTGTCCAATTTCTTACTTCTTGTTCAATATTTTCAGGCCACCAGAAGCCAAATAGTAAATGAAGCTTTAAATTCCAGAAAAATTCCACAACCTTAGTAAAATAGGTATTATCTTAATTCTGGAATGGTTCCATGTAATACCATCATCTCTGGCAAACAGGATGCCAACTGTGAAACAAGAACTGTGGTGTATTTACAGTAGTCATGAAAGGAAAAGGAGCAACAATCTGAGAAACTACCATAGCCATGACAAATAATGATAAAACTCCAGAGAGAAATGCAAATAGCTAACAAAACAAAAATCTTCCACCACCTGAAAGCATCTGTCTGCCCCTCTCCCCCCAGAAAAAACCCACAACTCATCATATCTGGGGCCATATAAGAAACTGAAAAAAAAGATACACCATTGCACAGAATGTCTACAGCACTGTAGCACATGTAAAACCATGATCAAGGCATTATCTGGGCTAACATGCTAAAAAATGTAATTATGTCTAAATAAAGTTAATGGGCTGGAAAAATGGCTCAACAGCTTAAAATATCTAGTGATTTTGAGAGCAGCTTAATTATAACCACATTAATTCTAGTCTTAGCTTCATGCATGTTTTCATCTACTGTAGCAGTCATCAGAAAATGTTTGAGTCCCAGTACAGAATTTTTATTCAAAGAACTTTGCAAAATAATTTTTCTATTTCTTTCTGATCTACTTTCCTTTACAAACCCTATGTTCCAACACCCTAGAGCAGCAGCACTTTGAGCTGGTACAATCACATAGAAGGCACTGCAATACAAGAAGCTGCTCGCCTGTGCAAAGCTCAGGAATTGAAGTAGTTTTAGGCCAGGAATGAGCTAATGTGCTGGTTCTCCATCAGAAGAGTGAGTGCAAGGGCAGTACACACAGGGTCTTTCAATGGCGTTTATCAGTGTTTTGCTGCCAAAACAGGAGTTAGGGTTCTACAGGAGTCTGTCCTGGATCCAGTGTCACTCAGTATTTTTACTAGCAGGAAAGAAATAATCCTAAATTAAACTTTCAGATGACATCAAATTTAAAGAAAACTGAACAAACCAGGGAAATGGCTTGAGGAAAACAGGATGTAGTTCAATGGGAAGCAACAGATGCTGAACTTGTGATGTTCCACTCTGAGCTGGTTGGAAAACTGAGTTTTTACTCAAACTTAAAATCTAGTAAGGCAATTCGAGACAGGGGAAGAACAATAACAGTCTGAAGTACGTGAACTAGAAAATGCTATTTAGAGAAGATTATGGAGGGCATAAGAAAGCTAGGTAATTCTTTCAAATTCATAAAAGGACAAGTATAAAAGGAATAAATCCATCTCCTGTGTGAACAGAACAAAGAATAGTGGCTTTAAACAGCACTAGGAGAGTTCAGTCAGATAACAAGAAAATACCCAACAAAACCGAAGAGTAAGGACAGCAAGCCACAGGTACAGCCTGCCTGGGCAGGATAGCTCCAGCCTCCACAACTGGAAGCTCTAAAGAACAGGCATGGGGTGTGTTGATGGGTACACCTGACAACTGGCTGAGCTTGACTTCGGACCTTCCAGGCTCCCTCCACTTCCATTTTCTTCAATCACAGGGAGCTATGGTAAGTCTGCAGCTCTCATTTTGTTTCTTGTCTAGAAGAAGGAAATGCATCTTCCCTACGGAGGCTCTTGGATGATGCCTTTAGTTCATATACCAGTTCCCTGCTCAGTGCTGTGGTGCCTCACTTACAGCAAGGTGGCTGCTTGTTTGCCCGTTTTACAAGTTTAAGAAGTACCTGAAAACGAAACAAAGCAACTTTGAACAAAACAAACAAAAAAAAGCCAAACTCATTATAATATAAAGGGGGGGACACGACACAAACTGATGGATTGTTCTTGTCAGCTCTTTGCTGAAAGGCATAAGTTTAAGACAGCTACAGTAACAGAAAATGAATTGGCACTTCTCACTCCAATATACTGTGAAGCCTCTAGAGTGCTATTCTTATTATTTTTCAGACGTTATCTCTGAGTCCTCACACAAAGAGAGACAAACACTCCCTTTCTGAGGCCTACACTTGGGCTGAGTCCTGGAGAAAGCACTGATGAAGACAGTTGTATCTGAGCGCTGGGTGGGTGCGAGATGCACGGGCGTTGCCCATTCTGTGGATGTGCAGATCTGCTAAGGCAGGACATGGCTCCTCTCCAGTTCCAACGCCTGCTTTTCCTTCCTTGAAACCAGGACTAAAAAGCTGTTTTGTTCTTCCCTTCTGCCCCCAGAAGGGACTGGGTGATAGTGAAGACCAAAGCCAGCCTCTTCACTATCACTTATTTACTTGAAAAACCTGGAGTCAGCATGGAGCAACGTGCTGGCATTTAAAATACAAACACTATCGTGTTGTAGTTTCATCTTTCCTGCACATCAAGAAGGCTGAAACCCTGCTAGATACATGGGAACCACACTTGAAGTGGAGACAAGACACTTTTCCACATGCTGAAAATGTTAAGGCGTAGGAGCTCACACACCACTCATGATCTAGTGCTGACATCGCTTTTACTTCAATACTCAGGAGACTCGAGGTGGCTTTTCAAACAAATATTAAAGTTAAGGACTTAAAAACAACCACCCCTGAGCATTCAATATTTCAGCTTTTCGTGTTTTATGTTTGGTGACAATATTTCAGTTTAGGATAAAAGTGAACATTGTTGCCATGGAAAAGTAATTTGCAACGTGCCCTAATACACTGTGAATGACACCAAGAGACCATAGTTCAGAGACAAGGACTCTTCTGGAATTTCAAGAGGTTAGTAAAAACAAAATCCATCAAATAATCTCATCACGATTATTTCTTTGCTTTACTTGTATCCACACCCAGACAAGCTGCAACACAACTGGAGTGAAGACAGAGCGCTTCAGCGAAGCAGAGATCAGGCAGCAATTACTCCACAGCATGTATAATGTCCTGATCTGCATGGGGTTTTTGTTTAACAGACACGGGACAAAGGAAGAAAAGATCCTTTCTTACACTGCTCCCTCTTTCCTATTCTCACAGGTCAGACCAAAGCTGACACCGAGACACTGACTTTTAAGGGTCTGGATGCATTGGGAGGAATTCCCTTTTGCTGTGTGCTGTGGTATCGTGTACTAAACACACAGCTACTGTAAACAGTTTACTGGGCACACTTTGTATTTTATTTGTGATTCACATCAAGCTGTATTTAAAGGGAAATTCGATTAAATTTTAAGTAAACAAAAATGGGATTTACTGTTGTTTAAATGTCTCAAATATGTTGTATATAGAAAAAAAGCTTTATTAAAACATATTCTAAATCTGAGCTTAAGCCTTTTCTGAAGAAATGAAATACTATTTGCACTTAGCTAATTGAACTATTTATATCAGATCATCCTAGCCAAGATTTTAAGGCAACTATTTCTGATCTCCTTGTATCTCAACTTAAAATATTGCATTACTAGATGTAAATAAACATTCCTCTTTTTTTGTGCTTCTGTTCAGTTTGACTGGAAATGAAGCATGCATTGAATTGAATTGAACAAGATGGATAAGCTGAAGAGAACCTTGTTTCTGAAGTTCTGGGAGCAGTTATACCTGACAAGGGTTAAGTTTTGACCTTCTGCAAACCTTCACCAAAACAAAAAGTTCCCTGTTAGTGAAACAAACTGGAATGATTTGATCTTCAAAACTCATCCTCTCTTCTTAACTGTCAAAGAATTTTGCTGCCTTCCAGTACACATAACAGAATCACAGAATCACAGAATGGTAGGGGTTGGAAGGGACCTCTGTGGGTCATC
>Ga0181612_125751_pt1 | contig 10505 bp, 5 predicted proteins | sample HoacroProtozoa21_FD_119630 | JGI IMG/M metagenome (GOLD analysis project Ga0181612, IMG submission 119630) | Hoatzin crop microbial communities from Cojedes, Venezuel. Combined Assembly of Gp0051906, Gp0051904, Gp0051908
AAGAAAGAAAGAAAGAAAGAAAGAAAGAAAGAAAGAAAGAAAGAAAGAAAGAAAGAAAGAAAGAAAGAAAGAAAGAAAGAAAGAAAGAAAGAAAGAAAGAAAGAAAGAAAGGGGGAAAAAAGCTATGTTTTGTGTAGCTGGGAGACAGAGATGAAAACTCAGTCTTATGTGTGCTTCTGTAAACTCTTTACATATTAAGGTAAACTCACTATTCCTTCCCTCTGTGAATTCATGAGATTTTCAGAAGACTAATTCTTTATTGCCATTCTAATGGTGTATTAGGGAACAAATAACAAATTTTCTTTATTTGCTCTCTCCTTTCAAGAGTCTGCATCTGCAGAAGCATGTACAAGAACGTCGTGAACAACACCTCTCACCACAGCTGTCTATTAAACAATGCATTCAGTAACCAACAGAGTGGAAAATAGAGCTCATCCATCATTCTAGTAGATACTATTTCCATAAGGCAGAAAAGGCACTGTAAAATATCTTAGCAATTAAAGAGGAACTGACTTTGTCTTCCTTTTCAGTGAAGAAGCTTTACTGCTACTTCTCCTTTAATACACTTACTGCTGTACTGCAACATCAACATCAGTACATAAATTCCACTTTATATGGAAAGATTTCTTCAGAAACAATTTAAACAGTTCTACCTTCAGGGTGTATCCAAGTTGCTATCATCTTTTTGTTGATGTGAACAATAATAGTTTATAGTTCAAAAGATAAGGAGGACAAAATCTCTCTTCAGAACTTTCCCTTCACATTTAATATCACCAACAAAATATAAAAAAAGATACAGCACAAGAAAGTCCACTCTTTCTGAAGCATCAAACTGAGGAAGAAAACTACAGAAGTAGTGTTAACTTTACATGAATACAAAGCTTTTTATTTATAATCAACTCTTTCTTTTGCATTCTGCTGATACTATGAACATCATGAAGTTTTTTATATAGAAGACCTTGTTTTCTTTAAGTCACAGAAATTTGAAAACCAAATTCTTTTCAATGGTTTGGTGCTCATCAACAATAGAACCAATATTTTATATAATTCATTTGCAGTAAAGGAATCATAAGACTAGATTAGAATTATTTATTTTCCAAATCGTAAAGGATAATGTACTAACAAAAATCCAGATTTCTTCTGCTGTCTCATTACAGATTTATTTAACTGTGATTAGATAAATTTCACTATCAGTGAATTCCAATTAGAGATACACAAAGGTGTTTAGCAGAGAAACAAGATTCTGGCGAATAAAAGTATCCTGGTTGTTTAAAACAAAGCCTCTGGGCTATTTATTTTTCCCCTTCTCAGGACTATAGAGGCTACATAGGAATATAAAATGCTTTTCCTGAAATTGCGGTTATTTTGAAGGACTTTTCAGAATAAATTTTAATATCTTTGTCTAAATAGGAAGCTGTTATTTTCTATTTATGTGCAACCAAGACACCTAGAGTTAGAATGGTAAGAAAGCGCAAAATGTGAGTGTTGTATTACATAGTTTTACGTTTCATAAACTACACCTACATTACAAAGCATTCTAGACATCTGTGTGAATGTTGGTAGTGTAGGAAAAACCCCATAATTCCTAAGTGTAGGAAAAATCTGCAATTATTATATAAGTATCTCATATAGAGCTGATTTCTACTGAAAAAAAGAGTTAGCTGTCATGTCCCCACATGACTGATTTATTTTTAAAATTTTGTTTCTATTTTTACCCTTTATACTGTGTCTCTGATGGAAGTCTTCATACATTTACTGGCAATGCCTTCACAGTATTGGTCTATGAGACTGAAAGAATTTGGTCTCTTGTAAGACTGGAAAAACTACAGGAAAAACTGTGCCCTTGAAAGCTCTTCCCAGAAGTTACAGGCCTGGACAAGCTTTCATGAATTTATATTAGTGATGGGGACATACTCATCCAGCAATATCATGTTAGTAAAATTGATATTTGTATGGTGGTACAACACATAGAATTAATTAAACAAAAAGTATCTGAAATCCGAGAAGCTTCAAGATTCTGAACAATTAATGCAGTTATGCAGAGCTCTGGGAGAAAGTGACAACTACTTTTAATAATAGAGTTCTTGAGGACATTGTGTCTGGCTCTGTTCTTGCCTACCCTCAGTGCTAAAGCACAAACCCCTTTCTAAGTTTTATAGTTTCACTTTTATTTTGTATTTTGTATTCTCTAAAACCAAAGTAATGTGCAGATACTAGATAAGTGTTCTAATTACTTTTTAATTTAAAATCAGAGACAATAATACCTATAGCAATAAGGTTATAGAAATAAAGTCAATTAAATGAATGCAAGATTTGGACTCTTGTATAATATTATTTTTACTGCTTGTAATTAGACTTAGCTTTTGTTCTTCTGTTAATCAAATTAATTTGTAAGTCCTTAAGGGTATTAATATATCCCATTCCAGAAAAAAAATAGTACATTTGACTGCCAAATGAGTTGTTTGAACACACTAATATTATTTTAGTAACATAAGTTAAAATACAAATATTTCAGAAAACAGTTTCATTACAGTGGTCTTTTTGTAAGCACGTACATTTGTAATAGATACAAAATATATCACATGGTGCAACTGTTTTCAGCAGATCACTGTAGATTAAAACATTCCAGACTCAAAAAAATATTTCTCTCTGTACAGATGGCAGTTTAGCCAGATGATGTAGGTACAGTAGTCTCCAGTTCATACTGATTAGCAGTGGGTTGTGGATAATATTTCTGTTGTCCATGATAGAGTTTAACACAGAACAGTCCTTCAGCTTCATAAATTGTAGGAACCAGTTTGGACAGTACTTCAACAGCCAAATTGGAGTAAGAGGTATTGGCAGGGTAGTGTCTCTGAACCAAAACTATTGGGATGACTTCGGCAGTTTTCACAGCCACAGTACGCAGTTCAGTGAGTGTGATAAATACTCTATCCTGAGCTCAGGAAAAAGGATTATTTTATAATTCTCTTGGGATTTCTCATTTCATGTGTCACAAGAGAAATGACTTTTTGATTAATCCACAGAGTAATTAGTTGCTACAGGAATTACATATATTCAAATGGCTGTTTTAGTAAATACAGAAATTCTCACATAAAGTGTGGCTGTGGTCCAGAAAGTGGAGTTTAGGCCTCTATATATTTTCCTCTATCCATCTAAACTGCAACCACTAGAAATAAACTCTCATGTACAAGTGTCATTGGGACCTTTTCCAGGAAGACTTCCAGAAGCTCTAGCTGATACTTAAAACCGCAAGAAAAAATCCATTAACTCTAGTCATTATAGAAGTTGTTATAAGGTTTCAGGTGCTATAGCTCTACAGATTCAGCTCTTTCAGCTCTTTTCAACATCATATTGCTATCTTCTAGTTCCAAAATATTTAACATTGTCTAATTGTATGGCAAAACTGGCACCAAATCTTTCTCTCCAATCTCAAGCTAAATCATCACATTGAGAAGTATTATGTACTTTCCTATTTTTTCCTGTTAACTGCAGATGTTCTTCTGAAGTTATTTCAAAACAAAAGAAAGAACTGGGTGTGGTGAAAAGTGGATGATATCTGGATGAAGATTACAACCTTCAGCAAAATAAATTTAAATTATGGAAAATAATTTAGTCAAATGATTTTTTTAATAAAAGATATTCTACAACAGTATAACAAAATACACTTTATTATATATTTGTTTGTGTGATTCTGTGTGTGTTTCAACAGCTGCTCTGCTGCTGAAATAAAGATCATGAGGAACTGAGGAGCATAAAAATAACTACAGAGACATTGATTTTATTCAAAAAACTATTTATAGATTACTAGTGATTTTACAGGCAATTTTGAATTCTTTTTTAAATCATTGAAAATTTTTCAGAGGCTGAGCTTGATGACTTTTTTTCACCTTGGAAGCCCAGTTTTACTGTAAATGCTTTCATATTTTTACATATTAGCCATCCATTTATAGATGGCCTTTTATTCAGACCAGATCATGAATTTGAGAGCTATATACTACTTGCAACTTCCATTGTTTTAAATGTTCATGCTCAGAACAGAAGGCAAGTCTTAAACATTTGTGGCCTTTATTTGACCACCCTGTGAAAAAAATGTTATCGACAATTGTCTGCTACAGCATTGCCAGCCACTACATTAGCTGAATGGCCTCATACATAAAACCGAGCAGTTATTGCCATCACAGGTTTTAATACATCTGACTAAAGTAGATATCTAAAGTTAGGCTGCATCTCTCTACCAAAATAAGGTTCCTGCATTTAATAATGACTCATCTGCCCCAGAACAGAAGTTTAATTATTGTACAAAATAGGAAGACAGTATAGATGTTTGAGCTATTGACTACAGCATTTTCAGCTGTTGAGCATTTCATGTGGATGTGTGCTCTCCTCTCTTTTCCTCCTATGTGAAAAACATCAGAAGGAAGATGCAAGTCAGTATAGTGCATTAAACAACTTTGCCCTCTCCTCCTTTAGGTGATTCTCTTTATACTTCTGCTCTTTATAATTGCCTAAAATCAGTTTTCTGTAAGGTAGTGACACACTCATATTTCTTCCTGTCCAGCAAGATCTTCATGCAACACAAGCCCCAACAAAGAGGAATATCTTCATAGGAAGAAAGAACCACTCCCTATCCAATGTTGCAAAAATCAGGGGCAAAACTTTTCTACTTCCACAGCTGTATTCCCTAGTCTGTTACTCAGCCTGTGGGAGGGTCCACAAGGTTATCACATTTCCCTCAAATGCCAGCTCCCTTCCCAGCTGCTGCAAAGAGGAAGCTTAAATCAACATTCCTCACAGAGCAGCAGCAGCCGAAACTGCTTTCGGAGACCAGTATCTCAATTTTGTGGTGAGTTGCACACACAGGGACTTAAGTGGAAAGAGCTGCTAGTGGGGGGGTGACAGAAGACAATGTTCAGCTAACATCCTTCCTGAACAGACAACATCAAGTGCATCACACTACCTATGGCTGGGAAAAGCTGTGGATATTTTTTGCATGCACCATCCTGAGCTCTTTTCTACCTCAGCTCTTCCACCAACAGTTAAAGAAAGGCTCCTGTGGAAAGCAATATGCAACATCACTCACTGGACTGGGCAGCAGTGTATCACATACTATAGGACTTTGAAAGGTCTTCTACTACAGAATCTTGAAAGCGTGTTGGCTTTTGAGGGTCATAATGAGCAAAAATCAAAGCTGATGTTGAGAGACTTCCATACTGATGTTGAGACACTTCCATACTGATACAGAAATGTTAAGTGACGCATATGAAAACCCTCATTAAAGTGAAACCTTCAGATTCATGCCAAGTTAACTACATTTATGAAACTGAAACATATAGAATGAATATAGAACCCAGTATTTGTGGAAGCAAATGTAATGACCTTTTTAAGTACTTGTCACTGTACATCTTAAACTACACCCATAAAAAATCCTGCTCTCTTCATTTGTACTACCTCTGATACAAGGACAAAGGTTCACATTTTTGTATGTACATACTACAGAGAGGTAAAGTACAGGTGTATCTACATATTGCCAACTAAGGCAGCCACTGAAAAGACACAGACATCTGAAAATGGTCAGCTAATAGAGGTAAATGATGGTTTCTGTGTGGGGAATGTGGACAGTGTGAGTCACTGTCCAACACTGAAATGTCTAAACAATTCTGGATGTCTACTTTTCTTATTCAGACTCGTATTTCAAGTGGTCTAAACCAACAAAGAGCAGAAAGTTCAGCATGTCCGAATGCTCTGTATGCCAAACACTTTCTGCGTGTGCTAAAACATGTACGTACTGAAAAGTTATGGATCCTTGCTTTTGGTATGTAGAGACAAATCCTGAAAGATCTTTAAAGACATTACTTAAAGTAGTTTGTGTAGAATTCATCAAAATTCAACCGAGCAATCAGATCTTTCTGTTAGTTTTCATGCATATGTGAATAGATAATCAAAGCTTTTCCACTTACATTATAAAAAATTTTAAATTATGCATTTAAACTTTCAGAAAACAACATGAATGGTTAAGGATTCGAAGAATCCCTTTCTAAACATTTGAATCCCCTTATCAATATTATCACTAAATAATTATACCAATCATCATGTCCATGAAGTATTTCAAATATTTTCATTTCAAACTCTGTTTTCTTGCAGAGTTTTGTGTACCATGCAAAGCTAACAGGAAATTATACCTGTTTTCAGGAAGAGTAACTAAGAAGTGCACCAAAGAAATGCGTGATCTGCAAACACTCTTATGCCTTTACTTTTTATAATGTTCTATGTGCAACAAGACCTGAAATCACTATTCAAAAGTGTAACTAGTATATTTTTCAAGGGTCTCCTGTTGGTGCATAAAATAAGAGTGTACAGTTCTTTTCAGATACTTTCTGTCTATAATCATAAGCTTTGATAACAGTGCCAGTCAAAATGTATCTTCGGTTCAGGAATTTTATGGCAGAGTAGGCTTCTATACATTTCAAAGAAAGAGTGTGCCTGTTCTGGTGCCCTAACATTGGTGCAGAAGCTCCTACCTTTATCCAAGGCAGCAACATTATGACATATCATAAATTATCAAAACAAAGTAATCAAAGAATGGAATGAAAACTCCTTAAAATAATCTTGACATTCTAGTAGTTCTAGAAAATGATTATCTTATTACTCAGTAGCTTAATGTTAAACTACATATACAGATATGACAGAACTAGAAATAGAATGTACTTAACTATATATTTTTTTTACCATAGTGTGGAGTAATAAGAAATCTAAATTTTAATCCTGACTACTGAAAAATCATGTACCACTTGAGAAAGGCCCTCTAAACAGCCAGGAAAAATTATATATTCCATAATACAGGACTAATTATAGCCAACATAATTTACAATCACTTTCGATGGTTAGTCAACAGGAAAGGCTACAGGTAGGACCTGGCCTTTTCTTAAACTAAGACATTTTCTTCCACATGGAATTCATAACTACAGCATCCATCACCACTCAAAAGGTAATCTGCACCTTCAACTATCAAACAACACCCAAAGACGGGAAGTGTGGTCTTTATTCTCATCTCACCTTTCAGGGGATACTGCACTCACATAACAAGCATTTTTCCTACTGAATTGTTTTCGACTGATATAAACTTCATCTTTTGGCCACCAGGATGAAAGATCCTGCTGGGAGCTTTACCACCAGGTCCTCAGTGTCCCTGATTGGTCACATACTCCAACTAGAGGTACTTTATTTGTGCATTTAATTACAGATTTGCTTTCAAGAAGGAAAACAAAATGTGAGAGAGTAGGCATATGGCATGAGAAACAAAATTACTTGTGCCACAGCTCTGTTTCGAAATTTATTTTGTTTCCTGAAGAGTTGCTAGGTAATATGAAAACTGAAACATTAATTAGCTCAGGTACTAGTACAGCCTAGGTGAGGATCCTAATCAGTAGGATGGAGAGACATGATAATTTACATGCTCCTTTTGATTCTATTAGTCTTTATTTATGCAATGTGATAAGAGTCTGAAATTGTTACTGCTAGCCCCTGCTCCTAGCAATATCCTCCTGCAGACCACATCATCCTGGAATGTTAAGGGAGTTACCAGGGAAAAGTGGGAAGCCTGCATCATTTCAGGTAAAGAAAATAATTGAGCCCTCGTTCACTACGTATAAAAATCCCTGTGGTCTATTTTAACAGAAAACCTAGTCTTCTACATCTGTTCAGAACACACCAGATTGCCTCAAACAAGTCTGGCTGATGAACAACTATTTTACTCATTTCAACTGGGTTTATAGAAGAGACAGATGCAAAACTATAAACACTGAGGGACATCTGGACATGCTCAGAATAGGAATGTCTGTGAATCTCTGGATACTACATGTGTCCTTAAAGAGTTCAAATAGCATGCAGAATGAGAACAGATTCACCTTATGCAGTGCAAAGTCCTCCAAACATTTGCAGACCAGCTACTCAGCACGTGTACAGTAGGAAAGACCTAGAACATACTGTCCTTGAGCAACTGGCTGGCTGAGCCACTTTCATTCTGGATCCTCTGCAGTGCAGCCACAGGGGCCATGCGCAAAGAGATGGATCTGGTGCTGAAGCAGTACTGTAATGGCCCCAGAAACTTCAGTACAAAGCTTTAGATTGTACACTTCTGGCATGCTTTGCAGATAAGGGCACTCAGAGCTCTCAGGAGCATTAGACACACAAAATTAACTAGATAGGACTTCTTTGCCTTTTATTCTGGGAGATTAAATTACCTTTTAATGAAACAGTGGGTGTAAGTCCAAAATTAGTGTAATAACTGGTTATATGCAGTGAATGACTGTGCACTGATTGAACTTTAATGCCAATGATTCAAACTCACACATCTGGATTAGAACTTTCTTTAGAATTATCTTGTGTTACAAATTTACCAGACTCCCGGTTACACTGGGCAAAGATCATGTAATACAGCAAAGGTAATTATAAAATATGGATGAAAGTGAAATAGAATCAAGTGTTTGTTTTTTACTTTTTTTTTCCATTGCAGTCAGGGTTTAGTACAAACACTTTGAAAAGGCTGTCAAAGACTCTTCTAGCATTCTTTGCAGGTTGTGAAGAAGTCTTTAAATAGCAACAATGTTTTGTAGAAATATTTTGTGCCTGTGGTATTTTAAAGATAAGTGCTTGTGGTATTTTAGGGGGGAAATAATATTTTCTAGTTTCATTAGCCCCGCTGATGTAGCTGGAAACCCCTATCCCTCCCATTTTCTTACAGGGTGTATGGAACATGATGCTTAGCTTAATTCAAAATCAAAGAAGAAGCTGTGATAGGCTCCCAATTAACTAATGAAAGCATTTCAGTAACAGGATCCAGAAACTTTTGAGGGTTTTCTATGTCCAGCTTAATGGCTTACTGCTTCCAAGTAGATATTTCCCCCTATGGTATTGCAAAGCATATATAATTAAATGATTCATTCTTACTAGGTGTCTAACATCAAAGATGGTTGGAGATATTTTAATGCATGTTACATTAATTCTGTGCTTGATACATGTTAGAGCCAGCAGATAAACTCAATTACTTTACGTGTCTTTCCTTTGGTCTACACTGTGAATAAGTTTGATTCTTATACTTTCCATTCCCAAAGCAAATGCTTTCAACCGGCTTTTGTTGTTGTTGTTAGTTTGTTTTGATGTGTCTTAAATAATCTCAATATAGATAATTATTATAGAATGATTAGTTCATTTTCTAAAATACTAGTGAGTGGCTGAATGACATGATTAGAACTAGCAGTTGTAGAGCATCTGAAACTTTTTAATAGAAGTACAAATATTAACCAGTTCTACTATTATGCAAAGACGAAGAGCACCAGTTTGATTAGATTGTCAATTATTATCCATATGTGAGTAAAACCATCCGGAGTCGTAGGGATAAAAAAGAGGTTGGAGAACAACGGAAAATACAGTAATCATATATTTGAAACTAATTTACTAAATAAATTAAGCATATAGTGCTCCCATGGCTTAAAGTCTATGGTCTTTATTCTTACTCAGGCCATGTAAACAAGAGATTTAGAGACTACACATTAGCAAAATTCGTACTAACTAAAGTGATATCTGTTCTCCTGAGAAAGTCACATATGACCAAGAAATCATTGTCTTGACAATAAAGCTTATTTGAATTCCAAGACTTTTTTGAGTTAGCTTTTGAAGAGATTAAATAATTTTGAGGAAAAAAAGAAACACTTTTCTTGTAAACTCACTGAATTATTATTCAATTAAAAGTGCTCAGGTTTTTTTAGATATTGTATCTAGGATACACCTACTGTATAATTAATGTTGTTGTTTAACTGATTTGATTATTCAATGACTTGATCAGCTAAATGCAAGAAGGAATATAATGTTCAACCCCTACAAATTACTTCTTTGCTCCCAAATACTAAAAGAATGAGCACAGCTGAGAACTTCTACTTCGCAATACTTCAAGGAGTTTTTGGAGGAAATGAGGACACCACAAATAACAACCCTATATGCAATTTGTGGGTGAGCATGAAAAGACCGTGACACGTTATTGAAGGAAAAACTTGGTTCTACCTGTAGTCTGTAAGGTGATCTGGATTTTGTTGTGCAATTTTCATTCTTCTCCAGACTGTGACTGAACTGTTCTTTTGAGGTTGACTGGATGAAAATCTACACTTTTAGGTCATTGACATCAAAGTCCGTTGGTTGAGTTGATGGAAATATTATGCTTGAAGAAATAAAAATGATAGGAAGGAATAGCATTACAGATATTCTTTTGTGTTTATTACACTTTAAAGGTGTGCAGAGACTGTAGGAATAAGTTTATCTGAAGTGGACTTGTTATATGAAAGGAAAATAGGAATTGTTTAGAGCAATGAGACTGGTGAAGGGTCTAGAGAACAAGTCTTATGAGGAGCAGCTGAGGGAATTGGGATTGTTTAGTCTGGGGAAGAGAAAGCTGAGGGGAGACCTTACTGCTCTCTACAACTACCTGAAAGGTGGCTGTAATGAGGTGGATG
>Ga0181612_104814_pt1 | contig 10504 bp, 4 predicted proteins | sample HoacroProtozoa21_FD_119630 | JGI IMG/M metagenome (GOLD analysis project Ga0181612, IMG submission 119630) | Hoatzin crop microbial communities from Cojedes, Venezuel. Combined Assembly of Gp0051906, Gp0051904, Gp0051908
GAGTTTTTTTTTTTTTTTTTAAGAAAACAGGGGGAAATTTGCAGTTAACCCAAGTTAAAATTTTTTTTTTTGAAAAGAGTTTTTTTTTTTTTTTTTTTGTCTTTTTAAATTTTCAGGCACTGATGTTCAAAAATGTGTATTGAAAAAAAGACTTTGGGATTTTTGACGGATGCTAGTCAGGACTGTGGCACTGAACTCCTTGGCAGATGCAAAAACATGCGGGGACATGACCAATCTAGTAGGAAGAGATTTGGGGGATTTTGCCTGAAAGCGCCTCACAACAGCAGCTGCTGCTGGAACAGATGGCATGGTTTGGAGTCTGCTGGCTGAGGTAGCATTCCTTCCAGGGCAAAAAGTTGATGCTACATGATTCCCTGCAGTTTGAGAAAGCCTGGGTGCTTCTTAAATTAGCTAGCCATTGCCTGCGTGTTTGTTTATATATTGGCTTGCTTGTATTGTTGCAGAATAGCTCAGATGACAAAGATGACAAGTCTTACATATTTCATATATTACTTTATAGTTAATAATTGTACGAAAGCCATCTGCTGCAACAGTGAGCTACGAGATAAGAAACAAATTAAGTGAATGGTTGGATATCGTATGTGTTTTACGGCCAATGATTATATACAGTTCAAGAAGGAAAGAATTACTGCTAGTCAATGTATTTAGGCTAATTGCTACTTGCCTGTGTTCAGAGTAGACAAGATCTGAAATTGCAAGGAGCTAGTATTGTAATTTTGTATTGTGGTAACGCTGAAAAACTCCCTCACATGCTTAGTCCTACTGAGCTAAACACTGTACTGGCAAAGAGAAGAAAAGAAAGCACCTGCCTGAAATGCTTTCCAATCTGAAGATAAAGAGAGAAGAGCTGGAGAAATAAGCACGAGGTAGCAGGCAGAGAGCTCAAGATAGCAGTGGTATATATATGCTTAATATAATAGACACTGGTCACATATACTAGTTGCCTCAACTTTCTCAAATGTTAGATGTTAGCTTGGAGAATTTAAATGTTGAGTCTTTGGGAGACAATGAAAGGAAGGCAGTGCATTGGATTCTGTCCAGTGAAGCAGGGAGATGAAGGAAAGAAAAGGAGAGTCATAACTGTGGTTGAAGAAATGTTTTCAGGTGTGTAAAAGCATCTAAGAGTTGCCATACCCAGTCAGATAAAAGGCTTGTCTATCCCTGTGTGGTGTTTGCCAGATTTCAGCAGTCAGTAACTTAAGCAGTAATGCTTCTAACACTAATTTAGCAGAAGCATATGAGTATTCTTGGGAGTGAATAAGATGGATATGCTACAGAGGTTGGAAAATTGAAGATGGTAGGACAGAATGAAGTGAGTGACGTGACTGCAATACTGTTCAAGGCTAGTGTGCAAAATTCGGACTCCAGAAATTGTGACAAATCGTAAAATGAAATGTTCTTTTAAAATCCTCTTGTAAATTTTTACCTTATCGAACATATTTTTGAGAGTTTTTCTGCAGCTAGAAAAACTCAAGCCTTATCAAGTTTATAAGGTCAAAGCAAGATGCGTTAAAAATTCACACTGTGTGTGGGTGCACTCACGTCGGTTTTGAGTGTTGTTGATTTCAGCTGGTTTCAAAGAGGTTGTCGAGTTCTCACATGTAATTTAGGCCCTTCAATGTTTTGGAAAGACGCGTCTCTAGGGAGAATAGATAAATTGTACAACTTGGTCACAAGAGAAGCTTATCTTTCTTCAATAGCTAAATCAGCCATCTGTGAGCTGCAAATCCACAGGGAACCAGTCTTGCTTGCAACTAGGCTTCAGTCTGGTCCCACAGAGCTCCTTTGACCACATGACCTTATTTATGGCTTCTGTGTTGGTTATGAGCATGAATCAGTAATGATAATGGCAGGTATTCCATTCATATAGTCCCTCTTAGCTTGCAAAAGATGGGCAATCTCATATTTAACTGAACACATCAGGAATCAAAGATCACTTTTTTCCTCACCATTCTCACTCAGCCCAGTACTACTTTCCCTACTGCTTCTTAGACCACCAGCTTCTCTTGAAAGTCATTGCTGCTGCTCTTGCGATTCCCACATTTTAGCTTGAGGACATGCAGTGCCATTAGAGTTTTGTGCACAAGGTTTAAGCACCTGCTCTGTCTGCCTGTGCTTTGGGCCATTTTGGGTTATTTTTCTTGTTTTTCAGCAATCTTGTTTCATAAAAAAAATTTAAGGCTTAGTTATTTTAACTTCCACAAATCTTTTCAATGTTTAACCTAACTAATTTTGAACTGATGTTTGTTACGATAGTAAGTTGTCCTTAACTTGTTGGACATGTACGGAAAATTCTTATTGCTAGCAGATCTAAGGTTGGAACTGTTTCAGTAATTATGAAAAATGAAAAAATATTTTTCTGATTGCTTTATTAGTACTTAGATTTTAATTATTATTGGGTAAATATTAAAATTACAGTGCAAGTTCTATTATATTTAATTAATAGCTATCATCTCACTTGACACTTCTATATTCTGAAAAATATTTAGACCCACAAATTCCTTACAGTTCTTCTTTCCCTGAATCAATTATAATAAGTAATATGTGTGCTAATACAGAATCTTTTTGTCAAAGTAGCCTTTGTTGTGGCATTAAGATTAAAACAGTCTGAGACTTGGTGAGAACTAAGAGAATAATAGATGCAGATTAATGCCACATATCTATAAAAATCATAGAATCCTTAAGGTTAGAAAGACCTCTAACATCATGAAGTCCAACCACCATCCCACCACCACTATGTCTACTAAGCCATGTCCTGAAGTGCCACATCTACACGTTTTCTGAACACCTACATGTTTTTTGAGCACCTTTTCACCATTTCTACTCTGACTGTTTTAAAAAGAAATAGCCTGTTTGGTCTTCCTGCTTCCAGCACCAGGAGGCTAAAGTTTATAATATTACAGCACGGCAACTTTGAAATGCTACTGTTCTCATCGAACTTGGCCAGCAAAACCTAATATTGGAAATTTCTGAGTGCAAAAACACATGCAAAAATGTTACCGTTTTTAGGACCAGATGCTATCTCAAATGTGTCCACATTTACTTTTGGGTTGACTCTTGTCCGGGGCTGGGAGTGAACTGGCATAAAGAAGCACCAGTAACAACAGTTTCAAATGGCTTAAACCATAAAGCACCGAACGACTGGGGGAAAGATGCGGCAGTCAGTCCTGGCTTAATAGTCGTCTGGCAACCTCAGAATGTTAAAAGTCAAAAAAACCATCAAAAGGTACAAAATTAAAAAAGCAGGGCATGCCAAAGCACGAGGCCCAGACGCAGTCCGGGCCAGTGCGCGGGTGCAGGGCCGGGAGCCCTCCCCGGTACCTGCGGGGCTCTGACCGGCCGGCGCGACGGCAGTCCCCATGCCGTCAGCCGCCCCGGCTCGGCCTGCGCGTTTGCCCAGGGCAAATCCTCCCTCCCAGCGCTGTGCGACGTAGCACTGCGCAGCACACGGGATTTCACCCCGCCTAAGCAGACGCCTGTGCCTGTTCAGCACTGTTTAAATCAACGGAGGTTTCCCAACGGTCATAATCATCGTACCTGCCAGCTGCAAGACTGGGACCTGGATTTAAAAAAAACAGAAGTCCAGGACAACTCTGGAATAGAGCTATCTGGTACGCATGTTCGCCTACATCCTCTGGAAGTATTATCCATGCTTTATCTGGGATAACTGACGCTACTTCTGATGTGATATAATGACTAAGAAGTACATGGACACAGACATCTTTGTACTGATTATTTCACCCAGATATGGGATGCAGTCACAATTCCAAATATTTAAAATGAGGGAAGGAACGCAATCCACTGATCTAATGAAATCTGCCAAGGAAATTCAAGCAAATATAATTATTAGTGCTGAAGACAAGCCAAGATTACTGCCAGTCCAAAAAAATGCCACAGAATCTTGTGTTGCTTTGAGAAGCACTTTGCTTTGTAACAGGCAAAATGACTCAGTAATGTTCTTCTTTGTAGTCACAAACGTGCACAACATCTGACAGAGGAGGCTGAAGAAACACACAGCAGAGTTTCCATCGTGACTGCATTTTTGCTACTGAGATTTCATGCTTTTCTAGAAAAGATGGGAAAACCCCCCCCTTTCACTCACTGCTCCTTGTGCACTGCCCCAGGACAGCCCCTCTGCTGAGCTCCTCATCGGGGCAAGCCACGCGGCACTCAGAGTGACAGAGCAATGGGAACTGCCGCTGACTCTCATCCTGCCGCCTGCCTGAGACCTTCAGCTCACGCAGAACATTTCTCCCTGTCTTTTTTATTTGTTTCCATGGTTCCCAGGTGAGAGAAGTAATAAGGAAGGCCACGAGGAGAAACTGGGGTGCTTCAGAGTGAGTTGCCAGTTTCTGGCTTCTTCTGTAACATGAACTTTGCTGGGTCACTAATTCCAAACTTCATAGATGATGGTGGTGTCTTTAATGCTTTGAGATTACTTTGTCATGCTGTGCCTGAGCCTGACGGAACACAGGTGCCTCAGCAACCAAAGCTGAAGGTAACAGATGCGGTGTGGAGTACACTGAAGCCCTGGAGAAACTCCTCCAGGATATAAGTGCATGCAGGTCTTTGAGGAAAACTCCAGTGAGTCACCAAAACCCAGTAGGGAGTGCTTCAGAGGAGTGATCTACACAACAGCAGTACTTGGGCTGTGTCAGAAAGCTTGGGCAAGCACAAAACTGAGGCTCAAGCAGTTTAAGATTGCAGTACAAAGGACAGTGAGCACCTTTTTAAGGACACCTTCAAGCCCTGGACACATAGGACAGCAGAAAGGCTGAAAACACCGAAACCTCTGGAACTGCTCCATGTCCGAGAATATCAAAGCAGAGGAGTGAGTCTGACTCAGAGCTGCGGCAGCTCGGCCTTCATGCAGAGACTCCCATGGTACCGGGCGTCCTGAGGCAGGGGACACCTTTGCCCTTTGCCAGGGAATCGCATCAGCATCCGAAGCCTGGGGACATCCAGGCCAGAGAATGTTGTTGGGTCCACCTGGAGCATGAAGCCAGCCCACAGAGACACCGGTCACCAGGGGACAGCCGACTTCTGTGCCAAGCTGTGCCATGACGTATTACAGACTCTCCCCAAAAATGATGTGAAGGCAACAAATACAAATTCATGTCAGCACTGGTAGTTTCAGGCTTTGTGTCATTTGCTAACGTGTTTACCCTGTAAAACTCTTTTAAGAGTTACACCACAAGATGCTGTGTCTCCTGGCATCATGCCATCCAGCAGCTGGGAAACAGCCTCCAGAAAACCCAGCACTGGGAGAGTAACAGTAACGCGGCCCTGGTGTGTGCCGCACCTCAAAAACAAAGCATGAGCTGTGGGACGTTCTGAACCCCTGTTTCAAACACAGGGCCCTACACCCAGCCAGACTCTGTTCACAGTACCACTGAAACACAGCTGAGCAGCTCTTCTCCCCTTAAATATCTGCAACACTAGGAAGAAAAGACAAAAGACGCCAGAAGGCTGCAACTCACAGGAGAGGACAATGCGGTAAGAAAGGAACCAGAAGCAGCAGACTGTTACAAGACTTACGACAGGAGTGCGTAACTGGCCATTCCTGTCAAGTCAGGATCACGTCAACATCGGCTCCGTAGGAACAGACACGCCGTCTTCCAAACAGCTCAAAGCCACGAGAAAGCTTAGAATGAAAAGGCTATCGTCCCGTGAGACGTGAGCACAGAGGGGTTTCAGCGCTTGTCCGAGACAACACAAAAAATCAGCAGCAGAACCAAAAGCTGGATCTCCTGAGTTACAGCCAAATATTCTAACCACGCTATCTTTTGCTCCTGAACCAAGGGAAAGCAGTAACCTAAAACTGAACGCCTGGAGCTAAGTTAATTCATCAGGGCACTGTCATTTCGGACTAGATTCCTGTAAGATATTTACGTGCCTGAAGTGACAGAATCAAAAGTCCTGAACAGGATCGTGATGAAGAGCAGAGGCCACCATTCCTTCTTAAATCCTTCTGAAGATCATGCTAGGTACCTATTTGATTCATTACATGACTAAATACTCTTAAAAAATCTGGGGCAAGAATGCCATCATCACTGCCACTTTTCTTATTTCATTACAGCCAAGTTCAACCCCACTAAATTTACAACTGAGAAATCAATGCTACCTTTCTGACTTTCAGCCCAGGTCGCAGCTGAGGAGCCAGCCCTACCATCTCGCATGAACGAAGGGAGCCCCAGCCTTCCTTTTGGTTAGAACCAATATTTTTTCCAATAAATGTATTTTCCCTTTTTTGGCATCGCTTTTGGCCTGTGGCCGTAGGGCTTGGAGGTCACTGTTCTAGAACAAGAAGTTCTTTCTACAAAAATAACCCTAAGGTAACTCTGCCCCTCTTAATGAGAACATCACTCTGCAGTTTCTTTGACACATATTCAAGAGTCATTTTTTTCCTCCAGGTTTTATCATTCTCTTCTTTTCTAAGACACATGAATTTGGAGGAACGCGCAACATTAAACCATTATGACCCAATAAATGAGAGCTTTGTCCAGACAACTGCAGATGAAGTAAGTTTGAAGGACACTGGTGTGGGGACTTGTGCTATGTTTTCAATGTTAAAAGCATTAGCAAAATAACAATGTTATGAAAATTGTGCAATAGTACCACCTCAATTATAAATTAAGCAGAAAGAAACATAGCAGGAAGCACACTGACCTATGAAAACAAACACAAATTGCCATGCAATACAGCGTGACTTAATCAAGGTTACGCAGAAAACAACACAGAGAATATTACATACTCTCCTGCTTTTCTAGAATGTGTATGCAATTTACCTTGAAAACAAATCCTTCTGGACAGGTATGATCATACTTGTAAACCTTGTAGACTACCAGAAATACAACACACGTTAGGAACGCAAGAGCGAAAAGGACCAGCACAGTTACCTGTAAAGAAAAATAAAACATGCTTATGTTAGTAATGCACTGCTTATTTTATTGCTGTTTGCTACTGCAGGCAGCAGAAGCCAGCTATGAACGCCCTTTACAGTAAAATCAAGCAAAGGATAAAAACAGCTTCTTAATTATGGAGGGAGAATAGTGAGGCAGCGCGGAAGTGCGTCTGCCTCCCCTTTTCAGAGCAGACAGCAGATCCTCTGGTCAGTGGCCCACTGCCTCTGCACCGCAAGGCTTTTGTGGCTGCATTTCTGTTCAGTGCACACCTGAGGCCAGAAGGACGCGTTGAGGTAGCCTGGGTCTGTTGCCTTTTCAGTATGAGTCTAGTTTATGTCAGCTGGTAAGCATGTTTGTGCTCCCTGTGCCTGTCCAAGAGTGGAGTCAGGTGACGGCGAGTGAGCCCAGGTGTCATCCAGGTAACATGAAGGTGACTCTAGGAGGGCCCGGAGACAGTAACGTCTGCCCTCTCTTGTTGGGGTGAGACTTTGCTGCGCCTGCTGTGGACCTACGGATAGTTACACCAGTAGTCCGCATGCTTCGTTTCTCAATGCTCCTCAGTTTTATAGGTCGGAACAGTACTACTTCGTCACACAGAGACTGTACAGCAGTAGTTCACTGCCAGAGCCATACCGGACTGCGCCATGTTCAGCACACTCCTAGCCTCGAGGAGTTTCAATGTTAAAAGCATTAGCAAAATAACAACGTTATGAAAACTGTGCAATAGTTGTTGCCCCTGTGTCCACAGCGCCCACAGAGAAGCTGTTATGGACTGATCACATGGCACTGACTTCTCACCATGTCCTTAAGTACCTCTCAGTCCTGAACTTAGGCTGGAGGAAAAGCCAAGACACCCCTTACACTGAATCTGAAATCCGTGTCAGTATCAAACTAACCTTTCCCAAGAACGAACTCCGAGCAGCTGGAGACCGGCAGTCTTTTAGGGGAGACAGGAGACAGAACCACCTCTAGAATTACCTCACCCCCTGACAAGAGAAAGCGCAAGATTTTGGCCTAGCAGTCACGCTGCAAAGCTCCCTAATTCAGACCTGGTTTTGTGGAAGGTGAGCCGAGCGAATGGCATTCATTACCTGGGAGAGTGTCCCAGATGTGTGTTTTCATTATTCTAATGCTTCTGCTGACAGACAAATGAGTAGCTCAAGGAGATTACAGAGTGAGAGTGGTTGAGCTTTTTTTTTTGGGGGGGGGCAAGTTAGGAAGAAGCCAGCATGTGCAGCAGCATTAGAAACGGTAATAAACAGAAACAAACAAGATTATGTGATTAATTAATTAAAACAAAGTATAATATGATCTAAATTTTAAAGGAAGACGAGTAAGCCAGCTACATACACCTCCTAAAAAGAGAACTTAGGCACATCAGAGTCACTTATGTGAATACCAGAATAAACTGGTATCTGAGAAAGCAACAAAACAAACTGTAGCTTTGCCTCTGGGTAAAGAAACCCACCACACACTCCCTTTATGACAAACCCCAGAACTAAACAGGATTTGCCACACTGCAAACTGTGGGTGGCAGTGGGACTGGTACACTGCAGGACTGAGATGAACTTTTAGGGACTTTCCATGCTGGGGAAGCGAACTTCACCATGGGCAGACAACAGCGAGTGCTGAATTTCCTGGAGAAAACAAGGTTGAGGAGCAGCTTGTGCTGCTGAAGCCAAGGATTTTATAAGGATTTTCAATACACAGAAAATAGCAAAAAAAAGGAGGGCTGGAGGAGAGGCAGGGAGAACTGCAGATCAGAAAGTAATTTAGCAGAAGAAATGTAGATGTTAATGTAACAATGGCAATCGAAATCAGACATGGAGCAAAGGACCTTTCTGGTTAATAGCAACATTTTCAGTTTCTCAGAACAGCCACTGGATTACAAAAAAAAAAACAAACAAACATATTCTTAATCACTCTCCAAAAACCTCACAGTGACATCAATTTTCAAATCCAATTAGTCTCTCCCCAAGTTTATTACTCGCTTGCATACACAAAGGTTAACACGAATAGATGACTCTGCCTTGCCAGCCTCGTATTTTCTGCTCACACATCCCACATCTCAGTATGTCCTGCACGAACCCAAGAGAGAAAGCACATTTTCCTTTCTGGTCATTCCCTGTGGCCCGGTTTAATAACGAACAACATAATCCGCCCCCATTCCCAGCCGAGCCATGCCCTAGCTCAGCCCTTCTCCAGTGTTTTTCATCAGGCGTCTCCCTTTTCTTTTCCATGGTTGTTGGGGGCCCCTCCCTGTGTTTCCTCAGCCATCCCACCCACACACATGTGCAAGGTCCTTCACCCTCTGGCTGGGCCCAAACCTTGCAGTGTTCCCCCCTCCCCACAACTGTATCGCGCCTTAGTCTCTATTCTCCACGAAAAATTCTCCTTGCACTCCAGGCTCTAGAAAAATCAACCTTTCTCCCCTAAGTTCCCACCTCCATAACACCTCGCTCGTGTCTCTAAGCCCTGTTCCTTCTGCTCTGACAGTCACTGCTCTTTCCCTTGGAGAAGAAATGGGAAAGAGAGACTAGAAAGTGGGGACAGAAAGATAAAATCCAGGTGGGATTATTGCTGAGCCTTCCCATGCCCTACGAGACACATTCCAGACAGCCTTCGAGAAAGGCTGCTCTCTGTAGGAGCACAGGCCCGTGACATGGGACACGGACACCAAGCAGGACATTTGCTATGGTACGGATCGAATCAGCTCACATCTGTCTTCTCCACAGATAGGTGTAAACAGCTTAAAATGCTTTGAAAAATAGTCTCAAATCTCGAAGCGTTTTAACCATATTCCCTGGCCAGCCTACGAGCAAGGAACGGTAGAACTGGAACGTTATTTCCCAGTCGTAACCATTCTGACATACAGATGATGACTCAAGAACATACTGTAAAGCTAACAAGCTATTTTGTAGTTGAGACCAAATATTAAACAACAGAAAAAAAATTGTATTTCCACAATCGCTGCAGAATCACTCTCTCCAAGGCTCTGAAACTATGTTGGAAAGCAACTGTGTTTTTTGAAATGGGTCAAAAGCCCAGTGTTGTGCAGGCTGCTGGAGCCCGACAAGTTGCAGAGCCACAGCCTCAGGGCTGCCATGCTGAAACATGGAGTGTTTACCTCTTCCACCGACCTACGTGGAGCTGCGAGTTCTCACTGCTCGTACAAGTCACGTCCAGCATGGTTCTTCCATTGCCACACAGTAAGCCACAGGGAAGAGCTCTCAGGGCTCCTGGTTCATAATTCTCACAGGATCTTTCTCTCTCTCACTTACTGTATTTCCTAATGTTATAAATTTTGTTATTAACATGTAAATCTTTACTCTCATTATCTCCAATAATTTGCAATCACACTCCATTTGCAAATCCCTAACCAATCAGCTCTTTACTCCTTCCTATGAGAAGAGACGCTCTCTTCTCTCACCATCCTTCAGGACACGAGTAACTTTAAGTAAAGGACAGTCACAGATGAAAACAGCACAATAATAACCTGTTAAGCAAATCCTTCTCCCTTATAAACTGAAAATCCTTCTCTTCCTTCTAATACCCATTTTCCTTCACTCTCATAATAA
>Ga0181612_130972_pt1 | contig 10504 bp, 11 predicted proteins | sample HoacroProtozoa21_FD_119630 | JGI IMG/M metagenome (GOLD analysis project Ga0181612, IMG submission 119630) | Hoatzin crop microbial communities from Cojedes, Venezuel. Combined Assembly of Gp0051906, Gp0051904, Gp0051908
CAGGCGGGGGGGGGGGGGGGGGGGGGGGGGGGGGGGGGGGGGAGAAAATAAAATCATGTGTTGCTATTTGGTCTGATGTCCTAACAAGGGCACAATACATAAAAAGTCCACATTGAGAACAGCTCAGAGGAGCTTCCTGCATTTACAGGGACAGTGCAAGAGTTTGACTACAGCCTGCGCAAAGCACAGAGCTCCTGCTTCCAGACACAGTTCTTTGCTTTTTCATAAGTTCACCAAAACCTTGTATGATATTTAGCGATACAACTCTTCAGCAACAAATTACTTCACAAACATTCACCCTGTGTCTTTGTAATGTCTGGAGAACAACCACTGCAGGTGATTCTGTGACGAGAAAACTCTCACAGAGAAAATGGTGCTCTCTGTTCCAAGATCCTTCATTTTCTAATTCTCTAGTTACCTTGGTTCATCTTGCCCCTCAATATAGATCTGCCAGAACTTGACAAAACCATCGTGGCTTGCTGTGGCCAACACAGTTCCATCTGGGGAAAGTGCTCCCTCACTCAGGCACTAAAGAGAGGGGGGAAACATATACAGAAAAGTAATTTTATAGCTTTTTTTTATTTCATAGGAAGAAAGAGTACGTACTCTCTTCAGACAGGAATCTGACTAACAGTCTGATAGCACAGGTCAGAGTGATTTCTAACAGACATGTCACTAGGCAGCTTAATCCTTCGCTCAAGAATCATCTTCTCCAGATGGCAAATTTAAGTATAATGGATTGTGCTGCTAATGTTCCCACTGTTACCCATGTTATGAACGGAGCTCATTTTGGTTTGGAACCTTCTGACTTTTCAACCATTATTGTTTCACCTAAGCAATACAATTACTTTGTCATCCTGTTCAAGAAGCGAAATCGGACACTTTCTGGTTGTTTCTTTTATATTCAAAATATCACCTACTGGATACTCAGCTGCAGTCCTGGTCCACTGCACTTCACAGACGTAACCATACTCATTATGGAAATCATAAAAGAATTAAGATGACGGTGGGCTTAATTTTCCCCTTCTCATGCAGCAGTAACCCACTGCAGTGTTAAGCGTTCCACTTACCAGGAGATATAACAAAAGAGCCGAAATACAGCCCAGGTTGTCAAACAGGCCCTTGGCAATACAGGTTTTTTCAAGAGCCATTTTCAAAGCAAATTACTACAAATTCACCTCGGCTCTTGCAACAATGGTTACTCACCAATACTGTGTGTACATAGCCAGTACACTGTGGAGGATAGCGTGGAAGGGTAAGAAACTCTTTTTTAAAGCAAACTGTCCTAAGAACTGCAGCTCCCGAGACACTATAACCCAAAGCGAACCTACACGATCTGTAGCGATCACCTACGCGACGGCAGTAAAGAAAACAAAACCGGTTTGTACCGTGCTGTGGCCTTTCACTACGATGAAGCCCTCTTTGATGTTAGGCACTTCCACCAGCCAGGAGCTGTTGTTTGTTCGGATAATGTCCAAATCCCACACCTCTGCCTGGAAAACAATCATGTAGGCACACAAACTACTACTAGTTTTGATCCAGCAGATGATTTCTTACATCCTTATCTCACACCCTGACATAGCAGCCCAATGGCAAGTACGTGACATAAATCTTCCCGCTTCCACCCGATTTGGCCATTAGATGCTTTCCTGGCACCCAGCTGTACGTAAGCACGGGGAACTGCTCTTGGCAGTTGCTGCTCACCAAGGCCCTTCCCCTGGGAATGGGCTCAGCCTGCGCAGATGAGCAACATCTCGGACCTCCACACTGTTCCTAGTGGTCTCTACTTTTTGATGGTGAGCAGAAGTTATCACCTTCCTTCCTCCTGAGCCCTGGAGAAAGATCAGCACGACCTCTCCATGAGAGGAATCCCACACCTCATATTACAGGAGGATTCCCAGCATGGACTAGACAGGAGCCTTTACATCTCTAACCGTATCAGCTCCTTCCTTCCTTAGATTCTTTGCCCCTAAATGAGAGACAACGTTGAACATGCTTTTGAACAAGCAACATTTCCTTACCCTGTCCTCGTGCAACAACGCCAACGTCTGACTTCCCTCTTCACCGCTCTCCTCATTATCATCGGGGATGAAAGGACACCAGATGATTCTTCGAGAGGTGTTCAACGGGGTATTGTCAGGTCGCTTGATGTTAACCAGGATCTCCTCTCTGATCACCATGGTTAAGAAACATAACATTCTGGTAGCGCTACTCACATGCAGGAATAACCTATCCAGGCTTGGTCTTCCAGTAAACACTACTAAACCTCCAGATTTTTTTGATCACCGAGATTCAAAAAGAAATCAAAAGTATTCTGCTTAAAGAGGTGGCAAGCTAGCATTTCTTCACTGCCAGAAGACATTTACCTTACAGAAGTTAATCAAGTCTCCTGATTTTCTCTTGCAGGCTACAGACAGGGACAGCATGAGCACACCAGAAGCACACAGCCACAGCTGAATGTGCAATCCATGCAACTGCTGATGGATAGATTAAATAATTTCAGCTAGCACTGCAACACTACCACAGAAAGACGGAAAAGCTACTGCATTTCCCCAAGCTGAGTGCTCTGGTCCAAACCTACAAATCAGATCTCAAACAACCACAACAACCTTTGCTCCAGCTGCTCTCTAAATGACAGTATACCATTAAAATTAAGAAGTCACAACCTAAGACAACAGATCCCACAGACTGATGTGCTTCCCAAAAGCACTGAGCAGTCACTCTTAGGAATTAAAAGATTTAGGGCAATGAATCAAACACTGAAAATAAATTCCAGGACCTCCAAAAGAAGAGGGATGATAGGTTTGGAGGGAGGATAGCGAGTATTACATCATCTTCCCTAGAAAAGTAATCGAGGAGAAAAGCTAGAACCAAATGTGAGTGAAAAGATCTGTCACGCGGTCAAGGTGATACTGTCCACGTGTAAGGCCGGCTAGTACAGCCTGACACTTCTCACTGACTACTTCTGCCTGGAACAGAAGGAGCCACTGAGGTGTCACTCCTTGAATTTCAAGTCATGTGTGATTTCAAGTCATGATTGTGCTGAACACAGGCACAGGCTGACAGATCTGATGCTCTGCAAGGGGCAGAACTATCTACCTTCCCCCTGCAAGCTGCTATTCTGGAAAGGCTATAAAACAAGTTGTAACTGAGGTTGCATTCATGTCTAACCATTACACAAAGACTGGTACGAGGAGTATTTTGACAAGATACTGGATTTTCTCTTTATCCATGGCCAGGCGCCAGACAAAAAGGTTGCCGGCCTCATCCAGGCACGCCAGCTGGTTGGAGTTGAGATGAGCAAAAGCCAGGTCTGCCACACCGCCCGTGAATCCTTTCAGCAAGGTCCGCTCTGCAGTGCTGACGCTCAACACCCGCACCATAGCGGAGCCGTTACTGGCAGCTGCAGAGAAGACAGAGGGAGAAGTCACTGTTTATCCGTGCAGTTTTCCCATGGGACTGCCTTTGTTTCCAGCACCCATCCTGCCATCGGCTTTCACTGGCAGCACACCGAAACCCCCTGGTAGCAGGTACCTTTCAAGGCCCAGGGTATGTGCACAAATATTCACTGCACTTTTCATCTTTGGTGCAGAGGATTGGAACAGCAGCACCAAGAAGGAGCTTGCCTGCCTTGTAAGGGGCAGCTTAATTTCTCGTATCTTCTACAATTTCTTGAGCACCTCAAAATCCAAGTTGCTCTACTTAAAAAGTCAACAGAGGTTGAATTCTCTTGATTGCTGGGATTATTCCCATGAAAGATGCCTTCATTAAATGTCAGGCCTAAATCTTTATCCCCAGCTCATGACAAAGCTACCACACCTCCAAGACTGATCTGCAGTGACAGTGAATTAATTTTAATTGCAATTTCATTTTCAGTAATTGGAGCAAAGGAGTCACCAAGAGGCAGGTAGCTCAAATATATCTTCTGTAAGGGAAATTTAAAAAGCATAAACAGTCATCCAGCACAGAGCACTGCTTTTTGGCTTGTGTAACTGAAACGAACTTGCTTTAGAGCATGCGCATACCAAGCAAAGTTTCCAACTTCCCCATTTTAGACAAATGTCACTAAAATGCAGGCAGTCTTATGGAGACCACATTGTTCCCACTTCTTGATGCCCAAGTCAGCCCTAGCAGACCACTCAGCTTTCCATAGTGTTACTGCACCCAAGTTTTAATACTTTAAAAAGGGTGCGACACCCTAAGGCTGCTCTAACCTCAGCTGTGTAGAAACACAGAAGCAGAGTAGTACATTTCCTAAAAGGCCAGACAAACCGATGGGTGCTAGAACTAAGGAGAAAGGGAAGAGCTGATGAAACCCCAAACGCTGTGTGGTTATACGAGAGCAGAGACATTGCAGATGACCAGGTGTTCATCTGTTTCATGTATGTTGTGAAACAATCTTTCCCTGCATTGCTCTGCTTTTCTCTGCCTTCCTACTGCAAAATACACTGCATCTGCATTGCTCTTTGGCTCCTCTAAATTTAGCCTTAAACTCAACTCCAAATTCATGCAAGCAAATCCATCGCAAACATTTATCTGCTCAAATTACCATGGTGCTGTTTCTGTGCTTCGCCACAGAGAAGCCTGTTTACTGCAGAAATATTTAATTAGTGGAGTAATCTGAACATCAGCTTACTGTCCAGTGAAACCAACGTAATCCTTTGACTTCTCCTCCATCCCCAGAGTCCTCTTTCTTTTATTTCTAACTTCAGAAAAGCTTTGCTTCTCAGTGGAAACTCTCCTACACCACCAACGCTTCCCTTCCCTGTAGCTCCAGCTTCACTTACATTCCCACTAGAACAGCACCCTGATCTTGGTATTCCACGCAGTGTTTCAATTATTGTTAGTTACCTTCGCTGATGCAAACTCTGCCTCTTTCAGAGATACACAGAACAAAGGAATACAAATTACATCCAAGACAAAAAGGTATCTCACCTCTAATGGCATAAGCCAGGTAAGAGTTTGAAACAGCTATCAGATTGCCATAATAGTATTTCTGCTCCCAGTCATATCTAGCAACAGGCTGTATTTTCACCTGCTCAAGAGAAAGAAAACAAAGTATGAGAAGTGTCTGGAATTCACTTTTTCCTGGAATAAACTTGCCAAATACATGATTTCCTCCAGGGAAGATCTGTAATGCTTAATAGGAAACTGTTAGAAGCAGCAGTTGGTAGGAAGAACTGCATACTGAACACCAGACAGCAGAGCCCTGAACACTCAAAGTTCCAGAGGCTGCTGAGTATTTCCTTCCATTGCAAGAAGGAATTCAACTCACTGAACGCGTCACGCTGCAGGACAACACTCGAGCCTGCAAGTACAGCACAGCAGCCTTCACCTCTGTGTTTGCACTGTCTGGATTCCCAGTTCTTGGAAACTTTTTTGAAATACAGAAACATTCGCTGCATGGGCACTCGATTATTAGTTTCAGCACTGTTTTCCAAGAAACGGAGAGTCCTGGTCTTATTTGATAAGCATCGTCTCCGCAAGCAAAGAATTTAGAAATACTGTGGAAGTTATGGCAGTGACCCTCCCTTTCATTTTTACCTTCAGTATCATCTATGACAAACAATGATAACATGGTACTGTATTTATTTACAATCTCTGAGGTCCCTTAATTCACTGCACATCAAGGAACAAAAGGATATCACGTGGAAAAGTGGCGAGAGGATCAAGGCCAGAGCTCTCTCTCCCGACTCGTAGCATTTGTTCTGAGCATGTGTCTCAGCACTCTGCTACAGCACTAGCTCTAATCTCAGCGCACTGGTTCTTCCGCAGCTCTGCTCAGCTGGGCGAAGCCCTCGGCAGGACCAAGGCTGGCAAGCTATCAAGAACAACCGTCCCTCCACAGCGCAGACCTTCCAGCGAAGGAACAATCAGCAGGAAAGCCCTGCCTGTGGAGGAAGGCCGCTTTCCCTAGAACCTACAGCTCAGATCATGGACTTTTTCCTGAGAATTAGAAGATAACCTGGCCACCCTCCAGAACAACAGTAACAATCAGTTACAAGACACTGCTCCAATTTGTTAAGCTTTTTGACAAACTTCTACCTAATCACAAGCTCCTACAACACAGAATAAGAGAGAGCCATTTCTGTTTAAAATGTTCAAGCATGAGCTGATGTGACTAAAAAGAAGAGACAAAACTACGCCTTCTCTTGCTCCTTACCTTGTTACTCCCTCTGGCCTTACTGGTGATGCTGGAATCGCTGCTGGCCACTATCTCCACATCTTTTGCTAATATCACTACGCAGGTAGAGCTGTCATCACCAGAAAGGCAGCTTTTAAGAAAAACAAAGGGAAAAAAAAAATCAGACAGAACTCACAGGAAGAGAACAGAGGTCAGGTATCTGCTATTCATAACTTTAACAGCAATGCAGACGGAGTATCTGTGCATCTAGGAGGTCTGAACTGAACAACTGAAAACAGAAAGTACTTTCAGTTAAGAGCCTCCCTTCCCCACGTGCCACAGGTTTGAGAGCACCAAACACCTGGTGCGTTCAGCTTAAAAACCTCCAGTCTGCTTGACCTGGGCACATACCTACATTTGGTTAAAGTAGCCTTGACTACTGCCCAATGCTGTACAAGAGACCAAAGGCAACCAGCTGAACCTCACCAACAACAGTGCACACTGGTCATGGTTCTCATGGCATCCTCTCTCAAAATCGTGACTAGAGAACCCAACCAAAAGCTATTTACACGAGCTCTGATGTCAAGAGTCAGTGCATGAAGCCAAGCATTCCACTAATTAGACTGGTGTGGATTTGTCCTATTACTCCCATGATGAATCCAAAGCATTCTATATGCATAAGTTCTCTTGCATATAAGCAGTCAAAGCACACGTACTGTCCAAAACACAACGGTGTATACGCACAACTCTGCTAAGAGTTAGGTAGAAATCTAACTCAGGATCATTTATACCGTTTTAATTTATGTGGAGAGAAATACTTCAGCAAGTGCAAGGTCTATCTCACTGCAACCTGGTGTAAGTTACCTCTCGGGTAGCTTGGGTCCCTGAAAGAGTCCAGCTGGAGGTCTACACGAGAACACAAAGTTTCACCTAGGTCCCTGCTAATTCACCTCCACCCTAACTTGCAACATCCACCATGCAACCAGCCCTGCTGCCCGCTTCTCTCTAAAGAGCTCTGCCGGCTTTCTTCGGTTCTTGAGCAGCAAGGATGGCAGGCTACACGCATGAGCCTCACAAAAGCTGCAAAAACTCTGACCCACAGCATGGACTCACAACTTCCACCTGAACTCAGCACAAAACTCGCCATCAGATTCCCAGCGTGCTTGCCCAGGCTCACCAGAACTAATTTTTAACCATTTCCTACTCGCTCTCAGTCTTTCTTCAACAAAACTTACATGACTTGCTTCTCCTGCAGGGCCCCCAGAGAAACGCTGCGATGCACCGGCTTTGACAGAGACGGTCCATCTCCAGCCACGATGGGGTCAGGCACCAGCAGTCCATTCAGGTCTCCGTTATACGAATTTGACGGTCTCTGGTTCTCATTCACTGAACCTAGGGGAAAGCATGACCAGCTGTGCACAATGTCCATTTAAAAGAAACGGCACTGTGTGAAATATGCTACCTCGGACGTTTTTTGTCAGGTTCTTCTGATCTATCAGGTAGAATATGCTGAATTGGTTGGGAAAAGTATTCTTCTCCAAAAAGGATGTGTAAGAGACCTTCCATAAAAGAAACTGATCGCCACACAACCGAGTGAACTCGTAGCTCTTTTCTTACACAAGCAATCCCAGCAGACCAGAAAAGCACCAAAGAACAGGCACAGGGAACTTACCGGGTTCAAGGAGCAAATAGTCTTGGATCAGAAAGACTAAGCTGGTAATTCAGATTTACTGAATCAAGTGCCACAGGAAAGGGTTCCCAAAAGGTCATTTCTGACCCTCACGCCTGCAGAGATCTCTGAAGTCCAGCAATACAGCGGTTACCTCCAGCATTTGGGGTTGGCTGGAAGTCATACATTTGCTACTTTCCAGAACTGGGTTCTGTCTGTGAGACCTGACCTCGTGGTCCAGATGTTGAGTAACTGAGCTATGAAACAGTGCAGCGGTGCCTACGGGTTTCCCGTATTTTTCCCTTGGTGGACAAGTCACACAGAAGTCTACAGCACTCCGCGTAAAGCAACCATTTGTCCCAAGTTTCAGCTGTGCTTTGCAGCGTGTGTGTGCCCTGACTTCATATATCTGACCTAGCACAAGTTGCCTGGTGGCCTCCACACCTTCTGCAGGCTTTTGGAAGGGGGCAGGTGTAACGGGCTGAAGGAGACTCTTCTCTCATTTCACTAGCGAGGTGAATAGTGGACGATCCCCACTGGTGAGCAAGCCCGCTCCATTTGCACTGGCACACCAGTGCACCGAAGCCAAAGCCTCCTGTCTCAGCAAAACCCTCACCTGAAATTTTCACTGGTTTTGAAAACTGAAATTTCGTATCCTGTTGCCAGGTAACAACTGCTGCCGAGCTTGTGCAAAATGGCTGCTCCCGGGACCAGAAGCTCCCGCTGCTGGCACACGTAACAAACCTAAACATAGCTGTGGGCAAGAGGCATGTCCTTTGAAAGTAAGGCAGGCTTTCAGTTACCAAGGAGGCTTTAAGAGCTCCGGATGAGTGCTGCTGCCTACAGAAATAACTGCAACTATTCTTCATTCGCCAGAAGAATATTTAAAACTTGCCTGTTTAGGAACAGTGGCATTAAATCAGCAACTGTGCGATGGACACCAGAAGCCTGTGGCAACAGGGTATCCCGATGCAGAGACTGTTTGGGCGCTCGCCTCAGTTTACCGGCATTGCTTGAAGCAAGCAGCAGCGGCTCCCACACAGCACAGGGAAACCTCAGGCCAGGGAATGGGATCCTGTAACCAGCTGGCACATTTGCGCTGTGCTTGCTGTTGCAAGGTTAAGATGCGTCCCTTATTATTACGACAGCATAGAGTGGACACTTGCCCAGCTGCAGCAACTTCCTTTGACTGCAATTTACCCTTTGCAATCGAAAGCAGGAAAATATTCATTACAGAAAAAGCAAGCAGGATGCCGGAGAAAGATGATACAGTCTTCACTCTACTTGCAGCAACAGGAACAGCTCGTGTAAGTATCCCTGTTCTCTTACGGGCAGCAGGACAGTGACGTTTGCTCCATGGGGAAGGGACAGAGGAAACGCTCCCCAGAGGCAGACAGGCATAGCAACAGCACGCTACAGTTCAGGAATGGGCTTAGCCCTTCACTGTTTCAGTGGGAGCCAGGCAAGCACAGTCCTGAAGACATAAAGGATGGGAAGGGGCTCAGTGTTTAGTAGGTACGTGACCAAAACCAAAACGTTAACCCAGACTAGTAGATCTAGCCCTTCAAATGGCAAGAAGTGCGGCTGCATGTGGTGCCTTTTCACAGGGCAGGAAAGCAGGAGCAACCAGAGCCGAGATGCTGAACTCTTCCTGCTCCCACCATCACCTGCAGCACGGGACGATGCTTTGGGCATCTGCTGCAGTCACGGCATCGACAAAGGACGAGGGCTACCAAAGCCACGGATGATGTTTGCCGCAACCGGGAGAAAAGCATCAAGAGAGACTTTGGTGGCAGAGCGCGTCTTCACGGCCACCAAACCCAGCAGAACAACGAAAGTGCCGCGACAGCTGTACACTCACGAGAGCGGGGAGCGCTCCTTGGCACCCGCCCGGACAGCACCCACAGTAACATAACGCTGCTCACAGCTGCGTGCACCTAGTACCGCAAAACGGCCTTCATGGCAGGAACCTCGGAAAGCAGCTACACCAGTCTCTGCTGGGTACCGCAACCTGTCAGGGAAACCCAGGGCATAACAGAAAACAGCACTAGAGAGGGCCTTGACCACAGCGACTTTACCCCAGGCAAGGCTAGCCCCAGGCACCCAAGTCACAGGCTGCTTCTGCTCTCTTTCAAAAGCCTTGAAGGATTCCTCAGTTTCCCTTTCCCCTGACATCCTCACAGGATCTCCAGAGACTTTCAGTTAACAAACAAATACTCTTGTTCTTTGCTTTCTGATGTCCAGTTCTTTCAAGTCTATTTACTACTGCCCAGGGCAGCGATATCCGCTGAGAACAACCATGGGTTCCTTACTGCTTGACTTACTGTCCATTTGCTCCTTTTCATCTCAACTGCCTTCTCATGCACTAGAGTTGACAGAGAAGGTTGCAAGAAAATGATTAGGAAAGAATAAAAATGGAAATAAATAAGCCATACTCAGTAAATAACTCCATTGCTTCAACCAGAAGAGAGCTGGAGAGGGGCTGTTCACATGGCTGTGTAGTGATAGGAGAAGGGGGAACGGCTCTAAACTAAAAGAGGGCAAATTTACATCAGATATTAGGAAGAAATTCTTCACCATGAGGGTGGTGAGGCCCTGGACTAGGTTGCCCAGAGAAGCTGTGGCTGCCCCCTCCCTGGCAGTGCCCAAGGCCAGGTTGGATGGAGCTCTGAGCACCCTGGGCTGGTGGAATGGGTCCCTGCTCATAGAAG
>Ga0181612_165783_pt1 | contig 10504 bp, 6 predicted proteins | sample HoacroProtozoa21_FD_119630 | JGI IMG/M metagenome (GOLD analysis project Ga0181612, IMG submission 119630) | Hoatzin crop microbial communities from Cojedes, Venezuel. Combined Assembly of Gp0051906, Gp0051904, Gp0051908
AATCACACTGTGCATGTATTTAATATTTCCTTATTCCCATAATAACACTGTAGCACAGATAAAACATCATTGCTTCATTTTACATTTGTCTGGACCAAAATTTAAAAGTATTTAACTGCTTTCAGTACAAGTGAAGTAGGCAGAAAAATGACGTGATGCAATCTTCAAATTATTTTCACTTCCAATATTAATAGATTGCATTCAGAGTACTGGGTTCTCCATACAGATATTTCCAGGGCAGTGGTGACCACTTCTTTTCCAAGAGGAAAGAACGACAGCAAGCAGAACAAACACAACAGCTGTTGTGCAATATCCAGGTGTAGGCTGGTGGTTCATCACACAAACATCAGGCATGCTCAATCTCATTTTCCACTGTAGCATAACTAAATGGCATGCAAATATTTTTAGGGTTTTTCTAATAAATATTGAATCTGTGTTTTGAGCTCAGAATATTATGGCTGGACATAAATAAAAGGAAACATAGAACTAAAACTGCAAGATGCTACAAATCTTTCTAATCACTAGTAAAATATTCTAACATTGGTTTGACACAAAAATATAAAGTATAATGCAGTAAAAAGATTAAAACCTTTTAGAAGGAAAGCTTGACTCCTTATCTTTTGCATTCTCTGATGAGATCAACAATGTCTTCCACACAGCAGTTTTTGCCATTTCATCAGAAATGTTTATCACAGATGGATCATCTCTAGGCAAAAATAAAAGTAAATACGCAATAAAACAATAAGCCATCAGTCTGTGTTACTTATTAACTCTATAAAAGTCGTTGCAAACTGATAGTGATGACAGTAAGTGCAATATAAGAAAGTATGTTAAACTTCCAAAATCCTGAACAATGACTTAAATATTCTCTTAAAACATCTTAGCACTTTTTTAGTATTTTCCTCCTCCAACAGCAATTAATCACAATAACATCAATAAAATATATTGTGTCACTTCCAACTAAGCAGACAGAGAAAAATGAGGAACTGTGTGAAATTAAATATTGCCCAAGATCTCACAGCATGCCAGTGGCGTAGTTGGATTAAACCAGGACCCTAAGAGCTCCGAACAGTTCTCAAAGTACTTATGCTCTGAAACTCCACCTGCTTTTCAAACCATTTTAAAAACAATCAAAACCTTTGACAAAGTCAAAGATTTAAGAGATCTAATAAGAAGTGTCCCAATTCAACAAGCTTATCAGTAGCTTTCAGCAGCACTGTGTAGCCATTACGCCCTTCGCTTTACCTGGACTGTGCCAAATATGTTTTTATACCCTTCAGAATAATAAAGTCTTAAATGTTTTAAGGGCCTGCCTATACATTATTCCTGACTTGAAGGATTACGCATGGCTTGACATTCAGTAAGCCCTCAGTAAACGTTTTCACAGGGTTTTGGGGAACCACTTCATCAACTAATGTCTTGACTCCTCTTTTCAGCTGTACAACTGTGACTCTTACAGTACAGAAAGTCAGATATTATCCAGGTAACTCACCTAAGTAAACACACTATAGATCAATATAGATCACACCTCAAGATAAATTAAGCAATGTATTGCTAATATAAACCAGAACAAAAACGTATGGACAAAAGAAGAAAAAAAAAGACCGTCAGAAATGTGATGAATCAGCAGTAAGAAATGGCCTGGGATTTTTCAGACACAGACGGTTGTTTGCCTTAAGAGAAGTTACGGTAACTTTGTGTTAAAATATAAGAGAGGAGGCCACTCTGAGACAGTGTTCCTATGAACTCATGTTAATGCAAAGGTTACTAATACCAAATATTCCAAATCTTTATTAAAAATTTTCTTTCTGAAAACTGTAAATGAGCATAAGCCCTTGTGGGCTGGCCAGATGTATCATTACTATCTATAGCATAGGGTTTCATGCTTTTTAAGTTGTGTCAGCCTTGCATTATGCCTTATCTACCCCGAACAGCTCTTCGTTCACTTCTCTCGCATAGATAGGATCTGAAATAGAATGTTTTAGAGCGTAATACTGTAAAAACCTTGTTGTTCTGGGGTGTGTTCAAAACCCTTCCTGGCTCCCTGCTAGCACCAGGGTGAGGGGGTTGACCTGCTCTACGTCTTCCTTTCGCACTGTGCATGTCAGAAGCCGAGGGGCATTACGAACGGCCTGGTCCTGCAGTCCTGCCCAAGGGAAAACTTCAACTACTGTGTCCTTTTCCTAGGGACTGTGAGATCACGTGGAAAGACTAGAAAAGGGCTGAGCTTTTTAAATGCTGCAGGATACGGTTCAGTTCACCTATCTGTACTCTACTACCAGACAAACATCCTCCCAACATTCAGTAAGCATTAAGAATATTGTGGCATGTTTATTTTATTTGTTTAATTGCAACTCACCTAAAAGAGGAAAGGTATATTTTACCTGTAATGTCCTTCTAGTGGTAACTGAACAGTCCCTTCCTCTTCCATTGCTAACATACTTTGCTCTTCCTAGAAGGAAGGAATTTAGACATGAGACAGGATATGATGTTGTGAAAAGTGAAATTTCTGTACTTTAATCCTCTTTCCTCTTTAACACTATTTATTTGAAGTTCTTAAAGTAAGATACTTTTCAACTCTTTTAATTTAAATATTTCACATTTAAAACCCTCTATATTAAAAGATGGCTCTTCACTTAATGTTATTTTTCTATGCCAAATAGACGAGACACTTTGTAACAATAAAGAAAGAGAAAAATTATTAACACTGAGTGAGCAATTGTATGGTGACTTTAAAATACCGTGCATAACAGGATATATACATTGCAATGTTAACATGCAGAAATTAGGGAAGTCAAATTGAAGTTTGCATACACAGTTTTAATACTGACAAAGTTTTATTGCAGTGAAAGGTAGTGAAACAAGACACCAAAATTAGTTTTTACCTGAACAGGGAAAAAACTTCTATGAGTAATAGGAAGTGAACTAGGAGACATATCTACCAAAAATCTTTTTATGAAATAATTACAAATTTAGAAAATCTATCTTAGGGGGAGGGGAGAACAAAATGACACCTCACACTCAAGCACCATGTCCTGCCTGCAAGAACAAAGGAAAGCAAGTCTCTGTCTTTCAGACACCAGTGGATTCTCAAGGCTCACACCCCTGTCAGGTCAGGAAAACCACAGCCAGGAGGTCAACGTGCCTTCACACGAACATGACCATCAAATCCTGCCCTAAACTGTTGCCCTGTGCGTCTATATGAGCGTAACAGACAGCCAGACACCTCCACATCTTTCTTCCCTTTATTAGATGGCTTTGTAACAGTTTACCCTGGTGCCTGTTTGAAAGCGTGAGCTGACTCTCCCAAAAAAGAGCTTACCACTTTCTGGCAGATCACCCAAAACCTCACATGCAACACACACACACACTACTACGGTGCTGTTAGCTGTAAGAGCCAGTGCAATTTTCCAAAGTAGTAGAATTTAAGTCCTCTCTGCAGAGAAATTTGTTTCTTCTATGTTTTACTATTACAGCTATTTTAAAAGTCACAACATTTTTTTCACCAAATGAGAGAAGTCACTTTGTTCATTCCCGTCTCAGAAAGACTTCACTGATTAACATCAAAGTGGCTTCCAAAGGAGGTCTGTGAGGAGAAGGCATGTATAATATCCACTATAAATGTACAAAGCCTGGGAAAAACATGGCCTAAAAATATAAAAACAACTTAAGTGATGAAATTAGGATCCAATCAAGTAAGTTTCAGATCTTGTCAACTGTATTTCTGAATATTCTTGTGGGTAGAATACTTCTATTTTAAAAAGCCGTGTGATAGCAACTCTCCAATTAATTCCTTAGGCTACATGTCAGAAGTTTTATTACTAGTTAATTTTGTCATTTCCAGGCTTCGCAGCTTCATAAGTTTTTGACAGTTGAACAGTTTCAATAATAGCTCCAAATATTTAGAAATGCCAAAATATGTAAAAATAACCTCTCAAAATAGTGAATGAAATAAAGTAACACCAGTACATTTTCCGAGTTTTGTTTTCTGATGCCATCCTATCAGGCACTGGAAGGAAAGTGACATATAACCAAAACATAAGGATAACAAGGAATCCTTTCCAATAACCAGACCCACCAGAAGAGCCTTGGTTACTTTTGGTTACACTAAACTGTGATGACAACAGACACTGTGATGAAACAACCCTCTGATCTGCTTCAGTTCAAGGGGGAAAAAATTTTATTTTAATTTCAGCCTGATAGTTTTACAGGCGCATACTAAATAGTAAATAATCATCATGATGTTTATCACCTAGGTAAAACCTTTTTCTCAAATTGTATTCTATGAAAGTATGTTGAATGTGTAAAAGAAAGTAAAGTTATAGTTCTCCAGGTTACAGACGAGGCAGTGAGTTGTCAAAGGTCACAGAAGCATCCTGAAGGCAGAGAAATCTAGTTTTCATAGTAACATGTTCAAATTCTTAGCTCATGTCCTATTTCTGCAAATAGACTTACCAATGGGAATCCTCACATACACAATTTCACTGGTCTCAGATCACATCTCAGGGCATCCCTCAGGATAAATTGCTGATTTGTCCATTCACATTCTCTAGTTCTTGTAGATTGTGTCTCACGGGTCCCAGACTTTTGCAGAGGTCTTCAGGGCATCTTACAGATCATATGCACAACCATCCCCAGAGCACTCCCGCCTAGAAGTGACCACAGCCTGCCAAGACCATGTGGCATCATCTGCACCTTCACCTCCCACTGCCACCACAGCCTCACACCATGCTGCTATTCAAAAGTGCTGATGCAGGATACACCACTTCCATTTAAAACAACCTGGCACCAACATATTCTACCTCCTGCTCCTGCAGTCACAGTTTTTCCATCAAGACCTGTCCCTCATTTATCTGGGCCCAGTACTGAGTTCCCTAACAGTTGACAGTGATCAGGTGGGCTGATACCAGGGACAAAGGACAAAGACCTCTGTCCCTTAACACAGAAAAGTTACTTTATATTCCTATAGTTTTATATGATATTCAAACAAGCAATTCAGGAAGCAGCAGCAGCTAGATGAAAATACTATCAAACACATGCAAAACTGGTTTGAAAGCTACAATCAGAGACATCAGTGTTTCATTGTCAAAATATAGGAGTGTTCTGAGTGGAAATGTGTGAGAATCTGTCCTGTATCAAGTTTATAAGAAATTATCTGAAATGCATGTTCTTTGAAAGGGGACAAGGAGTCCAGATCTGAAACAGTCAACTGGGGATACGGCCACAGGCTGTAAGTAAAAGTCTGAGGATTTGGTTAACAGGGGTAAGCAGTGTCACTGACCTTTTCATTAGGAAGTGGAAGTAAATTGTTTCTGCAGTACCAGAAGGCAAATGCTGGCCCAGAGTGTAATAGGGATACTGCAGGGGGTTATGACACTGCTGAGTGGAGAGGGCACCGGGTGATGGCATGTGAGCTATGTATAGCTCAGACGTAGCTGGGACATGCCATGCCCCTTAAATTCTGCAGTGCTCTCCTCAGCATCTTCAGCAGAGACGAGACCAGTCCCAACACAGCATCAAAGTGCCCCAGGCATCCGAGGGCTTTCCTGCAGACACAGGTTCATCCCTGCACATCACCTGAGTGGGTCTCAGGAGCAGTCCCCAGGAGCACTGTAGACACTGTGTTATATGACAGTACAGCAGCATAAGAATCTATACCTAATAGACGTCCCCACCTAAGCCAATTAGATTTGCAACCTTAAAAGTACTTACGTAAAATATGACAATATTACACTTTGGATACTGTTGACAAGTCTGCCTGTTGCATGGAATATGCCTTATTTACAGAATTTTCTCTAAATGACTGAAGGTGAAATCGATAAAGTGCCACACACCAAAAAAAAAAATGACACCATGACCCACCTCTTTCTCAGCGTCTTCCAGTTTCTTTTTCTTGCTCTCAGGCATCAAATCATCCAACCAACTGAGCTCCCGCTTAGTAAAAAAGAAATCCATGAGTTTTCGGACAAATACCAAAGCTAGGACCTGTAAAGATATTAATTCAAAGAATTAGGAAATTAAGCAAGTAAAACTGACACATATGCTTGTAGAGGAATACTTTCAAAAGTGACCGCAGTTTACACCTAGAATTTTATCCTTTAATTTAGACGGGCCAACAGCTGCTCTTCCTTTGTTCAGATAAAGTATTCCTTGAAGCATTTAACAATCACTGAGGTCAGTAGATATCTTTTATTTTCATTTAGTGAAATAATCAGAGAGACATCACTTCAGCAGCAGAACAGATTTTTATTTCCAGCAAGACACAGAACTATCAGTAAAGTTCCTCAGTGCAATGAACAATCTTCCTTAATGAGTGAATGGTCTTTCTGTAAATTATTAAGCACTACTCCTTAAATAAAAACATCATATAAATTTTAATTACTTTTTTTTAAAAAGAAGAATTTTCCCTAAGACAATATACAGTTGGGATATCCACACATATGAACAGAGTGCAACCTAGACTCAAACTAGAGGTTATATGTAGAATTTTTTCCTTACTTAATGCAGTATGAATTGTCCTTGAACATTGAATCAAAGCAACGTTGTAATTACCTGCCCACAATTAATTTTTTCTTCCGTAATAATTATCCACAAGTGAAAAGAAAAGAGATTTTTAGAGGAAATAAAAAATATTTCATACCATCATAGGAAAGACAATGGCAGCTCTTGAAACTTTTATAATCCACAGAAGCACAAGACAACTCAGCTGAATTACAGTGAAGAGATGGACCTTTCTAAGAGGAACATGCCTCAGATAAATAAAATCTGGCTGATGCTTTGCAGGCATCCAGAATAACTTTATCCTGTCAAAAAGCTGAAAGAGAAATTTTCAAAAGTTTAGATCAAAATGAGCTGTAGGATCATCTATGCTGACATTCACACACTGCCTAAGAGATCCTGAATATCCAAGAATCTGGCTTGTTATTCTAAAGGCAAAAGCTGTGCAGAAGTTCAGGAACACAGAAGACGACTCCCTCAGTTGCAATGATAAGCCATGATCAATCACGAGCACTGCTAGTCCAGTGGTGGTAAAGGACTCATTTCTCCGGTTAAGCCACCAGAGTAAGAGTGAGACTCTTATAATTTAAGTAATTATTTGGTCAGTCATACTTCGTAAGTTCCTTTCAATTTTAATACACATTTATCTTCCTAGATATTTCTATTGAAGATGTGCTGAGATACCGGATTCCACTGAATTACATTCTGCATATTCATACTCCAGGAAACATCCTGCTTGTAACTCCGTAATATGTTATGCACAAAGAAAACGGTTACTTTAAAATAGCAGTGCTAAGATTTCAAGTCAAGAACTCCTAAAGTTAGGCAAAGCCAGACTTTGGAGCAGACACGAATCAATTGTGAATCAAACTGAACGGAAGCTGGTTCATCCTGTTGGGCACATGCACTGTTACACTGCCTTTCCAATACATTCTACAGCTCTGTTTTTCATCAGCTGAGCTCTGCTTCCTTTAGCACACAAAAAGCTGCCCATGGAGGGACCTCTTCAGTATTTTGTCTCCTGTGGATGAAACACTTCCCCTCACCCCCACCCTCCAGTTTGCTTCCACAAACACTTTGTCCCAGGCTGTTTTCTTTTCCCTACTGCACTTAAAGAAGGAATGCCAGAAAACCAACTGCCATGCCATTAGGAACGCTCATGAGAGATTCTTAATTTTTACACCTATTTGGCTCCATACTGACATGAGACTTTGTGTCCACTGCTTTGGCACAGTGATGATGGTGACGCACCATTTCTCCCTGCATGGATGAGCCATGCTATATTCACACAGTCTTTAGGAATTTCAGGTTTCAGGAATTTTAATTGAGCATGTGCAAACTGCATTTTTTTAAAGACTTATAATTTGGCCAGATTTGAGCAGATTTCTTTTTCACAGAAACAGCAGAAAGCACATCCTCCCACAAAAGCCATCTTATCAAATCTCAATTCCTTGTCCCAGCTTGGGGGAGGGAGGAAGGGAGGGGGATGCTATCACTTTTCCAAGTAAAGATAGCCAGATTTTAGCATGCCTTAAAAACACTCCTCAATAGTGTACTTTCTCATACCCTTGTTCTGAGAAACAGCTGAACCATATTACGTTGAAATTAGCTAAACCTCAGTAAAAGCCAAACTTACACTTCTCAGAGTATCAACCCAAATGATAAGGGCTAGGCAAAATTATAAAAGAAGAGTCTCTGAACAGAAAACATCAGTCAAAAAACCAAGAGATGTTGCCTTGCCTGTAAATGAGCAGTAAAAAAAAAAGCAAGCCATTTTTAACTTGCAATCAAAAATTTAAATACAATGAAAGAAACAGTCAGGCATTCTCTTTGCTCTTCGTATTTCACAACTTTTGCACTGTGTAATTCATGTTTCTGTCATGTGATTGTTCTTTCTCAGTTGTCTTGGAAGGTGTACCAATACCTCAACTTTCGATAACAAAGGCACACTTAAAAATTTGAGTATTTGTGTCCGATGGGCTAAAAGATTTGACACCATGCCATTTAACGCTGTAGTCATCCGGGAGAAATGGTACATAGGATACCATTACCAACCCTGACCTGAATGCTGCAGTGCCCGGCTGGAGTGCCAGGGGCTCCTACTTAAGGCCACTGCAGGAATGCTGCCCTTCCACTAGACTTGCTCTTCATCCCTGAGGCCAGAGATTAAGTAGCATGGGACTTGCAGCTGTTCCAGTTCCCTGCCTGGGGCACTCCTTTGCACAGGAAATATCTTCAAAGTCTCACCTACGTCAGTTTCAGGGCAAGTCAGCCAACAGTCTCATATAGGCAAAGGTCAAGATCAGGCACACCACTACAAAGCCACTAACTTGGAAGATGAAAGGGCAGCAGGCAAACAAGTGAACGGAGAGGCAGGGGAGAAGGGAGAACAACAGAGTTGTGACTCAGTTTCTAGGCTCAGCCAAAATTCCCTTGATAAGAAGGGAGAACAGAAAAATCGGCACCTAAAAGGTAAAAAATTGGAACACATTACCTAAAGGGAACACTCTATTTAGAAAGAATCCATTTTCCTTTTTAAGGGAGTCACTTTCAAGAATTTCAGGTTGGCAACATTCTTTTAAAATTATAGACAAAAGATAAGAAAATAAGAATAACTACACATTTTATAGAAAGCATCATCAGTAACACACTCTTCCTAAACCCATTTTACCTGAATTCCCTTTAGAGATGAAGCACCCATGTAAAGAAATACTCCATAAAGTACTGGCATAGGAATAAACTGCACAAAGAAGCAAAGAAAGGGAAGAGCATTTTAAATACCATTTAACAATTTTAAATGCTTCTAGAAAGACATTCTAAACAGTTGAAATTCAAAGTGCCATATGCCTGCATTAATCAGACAAGTTGTAAATTCAGAGTCACTCAATTACAAATTAATAATGTTTCTCAGAGTACAAAGCAACAGAAGAATCTGTCTCTATAGTTTTATTTTCCACTCACAGCCAGTTATTACACTATATTTTATTCACTTAATAAAATTAACAGTACTCCATGAAAAATTAAAGTGTTTGATATATACTTCAATTCTTTACTTAAAAGAATGCACAGAAGAGCATCTGAATAGTAAAGCTATAATCCTCAGAAAAATGTTCAAAACACACACAAAATACTTGACATTGCTAAACGAAATGTTCTGTGCTGTAAGCATTTAAAAACGGGTGAATGACTTTTATGCAATGATTTTGTAAGAGACTATTTTAAATGTTCAGGCTCTCAGTATATGTGTGTAGGTAAAGGAATATTTCCATAGAGGAGTATCTGTTTTAAATACTAAATGCATAAAACGCATGTTCTGTGTGTTCTCAAAGTGCAGGTTTTATGATATACTTCATAAAATACTAATGGGAAGTACAAGTTCTAAGGGCTTATTGCCTTCACTGTGACAACATGTAAGTCAAAATTCTGGTCTTACTGAAGCCAGTGGAAAAACTCTCACTGATTTCACAGAGGCCAGAGAATTTTTGAAAACAGTAAGTATTATGTATATAGATGGTATCATATATGCATATACGTAGACACCCATTTTCAGGATACTGGTGAGCTGTGTTGAGTATGCAGGCAGCATGAGAAAATTTTCATGTTCATTTCCAAGAAATGAATGATAGAACTTCTCTTGCAACTGTGAAAATATTTTAAAATTATCCAGAAATCACAAAATGTTTCTAAATTTTCTAAATAAATTTACTTATTGGTATAACTTAGCAAGACTGTTTCATGATAATTTGCCATGGACCCAAGGTATATTAGGAACAGTGTGGCCAGCAGGAGCACAGAGGTGATCATGCCCCTGTACTCAGCACTGGAGAGGCCACACCTCAAGTACTGTGTGCAGTTTTGGGCCCCTCACTACAAGAAGGACATTGAGGTGCTGGAGCATGTCCAGAGAAGGGCAACAAAGCTGCTGAAGGGTCTGGAGAACAAGCCTTACTACGAGCAGCTGAGGGAACTGGGGTTGTTTAGTCTGGAGAAGAGGAAGCTGAGGGGA
>Ga0181612_176781_pt1 | contig 10504 bp, 6 predicted proteins | sample HoacroProtozoa21_FD_119630 | JGI IMG/M metagenome (GOLD analysis project Ga0181612, IMG submission 119630) | Hoatzin crop microbial communities from Cojedes, Venezuel. Combined Assembly of Gp0051906, Gp0051904, Gp0051908
TCTAGTTTAAAGCCCTGTCAATGAGCCCCACAAGCTTTTGGGCAAAGATCCTCTTCCCCCTTTGAGTTGTTCTACATTTACTCTCATAGTATGAGAACAAGGAAGTGATAGAATCAAACCATAGGAAATTTAAACCTCTACTCCCACCCAGCCCAAACAAAACAAAAACCCACTGCACTTTCTTTAAAACAAACAAATAATTAACAAAACTTTTTGTCAGATCTAATCTTTGGAGATCACAATTTCAGACAGAAATCCATAGATCCCCGAGTAGAAATAATGAGAATCTTTGTAATTACACTGGAGTAAGGGCTAAAACATCAGTGTAAATTCCTGAGGATTATGCAGGCTTTCGCTGTGAACAGATTGTTCAGTTCTGCCCACAGCAAGGCTTTTCCCACCTTTTCTGGAGTGTTTTGTGCTGCTCCCAAAGAAAACAGTAGATAACTAAAACACTACAACAGCATCTTTACACAGATGCAATCAACAGCAGATCAAACAATTCAAAAGAGGAAAAAGGTATTTTAAACACAGTGTGATATACGAGGTACATCAGAAAGTCAATTGCAGAACTGGATTGATAGTCTATTCTGCATTAAAACAAAATGGAATTAACATCTACCAAGAACAGAATGAATGAAAGAATACGGAAGGAAAAAATATTAATGTACAGAAATTGCTACTACAAAAAAAAGCAAGCCTTATTTATTCCTAGTCACTCAAAAAAGATTACAGTCTTTACAATCCACAGACTGGCTCTCCACAACTGGACTGAGAGAGCTACACAATGCTGAAGATCCCAGCAGAGCAGCCAATTGAAAGAAAGAAACCCAACATACCAGCAGTCTAGTGCGGAGTTATCCTTGAGAAAGTAGATCCTCTGGATTGAAAGAAAAAACCCCATTTGCCATAGAGACTCCATCACCATGGAAGAACTGGAAGCATAAGGCAAAAAGAGACTCCAGTAAATGGGAGGTGGGGAAAACCTCAGTGGGTTCCTGTGTCAGCCCTGGAGAGCTCAGCTTGTTTCTAAAGGTGGTCTCAGGGTGAGTCAGGGTAGAGCTTTCCTCCACTTCCACTGTGCTCTGCCTCAGGCAGTCCCGTTACTGGTGTGTAGAGAGCAGCCGGAATACCCACCCTTGCCAGTGGGCTGATGTTTTCACCGCAGCGCTGCCAACCAAAGACAGAGTTGCCTTTCTTGCAAGAACACGACCCGCAGCAGTTACACGAGCAGCCTCACAATCCCTATGTCCAGCACTCCTGCACGCCACCACCGCTGCTCTCTATTCAACCCTCCCCACTGGAGCAGAGGCTGTATGAAATTGTATGAGTTGTAGGAGCTGACTAAGGACACACCGCTACAGCACTAAATAGACTGTAGAAGCCACCACTGGAATAAGTAACTCTACTGAGAATCTCGGGGAATAGGAAGGACAGCAGGTGAGCTCCTAAGTGTTACCAGTATCTCCATGGCACACAAAATGCCTCACTCCCCAGTTCTGCAGGCATGGTAAGTCATGATGTCTGGTTAAAATGGAGACAGCTGGTGGAGCCAAAATTTTCTGATTGAAGGAAGGCTTCACTGGTGAATGTTTACTAAATAATCTCCATAAGTAAGCAGTACTTTGTTATAAGAGGGCCACAGGGTTTTGAGAAAACCAGAGGTAACTGAAGAACAGCAAGAGCAGCATCACAAAAGTTAGCTGCAAGAAGACGTGGTGATAACTACTTTTTAATTAGCCAAGGATAAAGTGATAAGGTGTCTTGAGATACTTCACTGATCTATATGTTGAGGATTTGCCTGCTGGACAGCATGGAGTAGGAATTATGCAAGTCTGCATTAGAGCTGCCAAAATATTGTATGGCTAAGTAGAGGCCTTGTGCCTTTAAAAGATTTGTTCAATATTTAGTTCCATGTGATTCAGTTTCTGAAGTGGGAAGCCGCAATTAAGTTATTTTGAAGTAAAAAGTAATGTTAATATTTTCATAGGCTATAAAAAAGATCATCTGCTTATACTTAGATATGGAACAATACCTCATCTCAGGAATATTTGCCCAGTTACTTGGGAAGGACTACAGAAAATATTTAGAAAACTACATGTTTCCAAATTGAAGGCTAGATGAAATTTGAGGGTTTTTATTCTTCCTATCCCTAATGAAAGAAATTTTGACTAGACTTAAAAAAAAAAAAAAAAAAAAAAAGGAAGACAAAGTCCATATTAAAAAGCAGCTTCACTGTATTCTTAAATAACACATTGTATCCAAAACTCGCATACCAAGACTAATTTTATGGTATTGTAAATGAACCACTGGTCTTTGCAAGTTTTATTGTTTCCGAAATTTCAGAGAGTGACCGTGGAATACTAAAACAAGTGCTACTTGAATGCTTTTTTTATGTACACTTATTGAGTCAGTGAATATAATTAAATGAAAAATACATAATAAGATCTATGCCAGCTGCTGTCAACTCTACTTGCCATACTCTGCCTTCTTTACATACAAATTCTGGTTCTATGGTAAAGAAGATAGTCAGAATTTTATAATAAAGTTTCAAGAAATACTTCTAATAATCAGTGCACATCAAAAATAGACTTCAACCAGAGCTTAATCTCATTGTATTAATACCATTAGTAAACCACCAAAAGTGTGAGAAGTATGCATTATCACATGTCCTTCATTTGAGAGTTGTCTAAGTTTTTGTGCACTACAGCATAGAGGAATACTGGATTAGACACATACTTCCTTGATACAGGTCACCTGGCAGACATGTTTGCTGGTACTTTAAAAGCTGCAACAAAAATGTTAATCATCCATATATGTCTTTCGCTTTTATCACCCAATACAATTTTTTAATGCAGAGTACTTACCAATAGTGTTAGAACAGCCAAGACTGAGCTATTTTGGGTGTACTATCTTAGAAAAAGAAAATTAAATAAAAGATTCGTTAGCAGTGAAGATGCATTTTTTTTTAATTAGTACATGTTTAAAATTACTGTGCAACAGAGAGGCAGAATAAATATGTTTTACTATTCCACTTTTCTTCTCATTGTAAAGGGTAAACACCAAAGAGGCACAGAAATCTGTTCTTACACATGAAAAGCTCACTATATTTTACCAGTGCTGCTTTCAACTTGTGGAGTCCTGAGATTTGCATGCAACCTGTGCAAGTAAATCTCAACCCACCTCAAAATGGTTGGAAGTATGGGAGGACACTCCTAGGGACTGAGAATAATTATCGAGTTTAGATGACAGAACAGGACTCAGAAGATTTGTTTGTGATCTGTTAAGCTTCATTTTGTTTACAGAGCATTTTACAGGAATGATATTTTGATCTATTGAAAGTTTTCTGTAAATATAAACACTAAAATCATTAAAAATAATTACTTTTTGTAAAAACAATTTATAATGTATGATGAAATGCCTGTTCACAGACAAGAAAAACCTAGGAATCTGTCGTTAAAATAGGAAGAATATTTTGTTTGCACAATACTACACAGAAACATGCATGGATGAAGTACTGAAACACAGTAAGACTGCACCTTATTTAATGCAATCAATTATTCCATATTTAGTGCATATTCAAGGTTTCTAGACTTTTAATTGTTTAAAAGCTTATAACTTTTCTTTGGATGCTCAGTGTTACTTTCACACAAAAGAAAATATTTGTCCTCCAGTGGAAAGATTGGTGATTGGGTCTTACATGTGTTTCCTGTCCTTCTAGAACTACAGTCTAAAGTGTTAGCTCATACATCCATAACTGTAGCAAAAGTGATATGTCAACACACACAGACAAAAAACACTTTGAAGAACATATTTTAGAACACTACCATCATCAGCTTGCTAGGGTGGTTCGTATTATCTTAAGAGCTCTTAATCAAGATGATATTTTCTATAGGAACATTCAAGATTTTACTTCTTTATTTTTTCCCCGAAGGTGGGATTGAAGACCATGATGAGAGAGATTCTGTTTGTGATACAACCAATAACCCCTTTCAGAGAAAAGACTCTTATTGTCCCTTATTTAAAACTCTTACCCCCTCAGCATAAACATTTGCAAGTGTTGGGGTCTGCCATATGAATAACAATTTTTTGTTAGATGTACTAGTAAATACAACTCTATTTTAAGATGGTTTGTAAAAATAAAAGTTACTTGTTTCCATATTCTTACCTTGAAAAGGAGGAAAGCAATAGTTTTCAATCCCTAACTTTTGTTCCTGAGGGCTACCTTTACAGAGAGGAAAAAATAATAATAATAATAATAATAATAAAAAAATCTTAACAGCATGCAGGGTTAATGATGGTATTCAACTGTGCATCTCAAAAGCACTTCACTAAAGTTTAAATGATTTGACTGAGCTTTTCTCATTTAAAAAAAATAAATAATCTATACTCAGATATATTCAAAAGCCAGTAATAGCTGATTACAGCCCCACAGCCAATTTGTTAAAGAAAAGCTAAGTTAAAAGACACAGTACATAGGTTTACTGTCTTGAACAGCTCCTTCGCTAGGTAGAGTTTGAAGGAACTTCGACACCAAAGACTAGTTTTTGCTTCAGTTTGCCATCATATCCCAAGGCACAATGTCTCCCCAGTCCTCCTGGAGGAACAGCTGTCTTTTAGGTTTGAAGATTCTGATTTACGTGTAGAAACAAATGGAAATCTGACATTTATGGAAGCTACTGAACACACATCTGTGCATTCAACCTTCTCCCCACAGACACTGCCCGCACCACAGCAGCTGCTGCTACTGTAAGGTGATGCGTGGCATCTTTGGACGAAGGGACAGGAATCTCAGGAACAAAGGAGAGGAAGAAAAATAACAGGGGAATGACTTCAAATGTGCTACATTTTGTAAACTATAATTCCAGTTTATCTGAGGGCAAAATACAAACAAGACCTTTAAGATGAACTTTGTATTTTTCAGCAGATGGCATTTCATGTGCAAAAAACTGTAAGCCTATTATGCTGACACAAATGTACTTTCATGAGAAGTTAGATGGTTTTGCTATTAGGCTGAATATGAAGTTCTGTACAAACCAATGATGCTAAGGAATCAAGATGCTTTATTCCTTCTCAATTTAATAATACATTGGTATTTGGATCCCTTAGGCATCTTCAGAAGTCTCTGTCCTAATGCTTATGTCTAGCGTGCTTCAGAAATGCACTTCAACCTCTGAACTTGCTTTGGAATACAGGTACAATACTAAGTAAGCACCATAATAAAGGTCTATGAATGTATTTCTAGACATCCTCTGTAGAACGTACCAAGTCACAGGGGGGAGGAAAAAAAACAAAAATCTGAGGAAGAGATACTGGCACAATCGAACGTGAACAGGTTTTTACAGCACAGTGATAGATCGGTCAGATGAAGGAAGATAGCGTGAATATAATTCATCTGGATTTTAACAGGGTCTTTATCACAGTACCACGCAGGAGTCTCAAAGAAACTGGCAAAGAAATAGTATACTACAATAAGCAGTAGTAAACGGTGATAGAAAGCACCACCAGTTACTACCAATGATGTCACATAGGAAGATGGAAAGGTATGATATGAAATTACATTCTCCTTGCTACCAAGGCCAGTATTATTCAGTGTGCCAATACAAAACCCGGGGGAAAAGTTCATCTCAGTAGCATTTTCTAAGCAGCAGAGATGACTATAAAGTTTCACATTGATTTATTTCCTAATCTTATGTTTTTACTCAGAATTTTGTGAAATTTTTGTCTATTCAAGATGAAAAAAAAAAAATGAAGCGTCAGTTCAGAGCAGTGAGAATCATTTAATGGTTACCATCATACGTCACTGTCTTTAACCATATGATTAACTAGTATACTTTTAAATAAAGGAAATACCATCTCTAATGGACAGCACCTTGCAATAGTGGAGACAATTATGTTGATTGTTCATCAAGGAAATACAAGGCAAATACACAGTACAAATACTAGCTCAACAAGAGGCTTATTAAACACATCGCCATAGACTAATAACTTTTTGCTGAGGTACACAAACCATTTAGAGTTTACAGTCATATTAGTTTTGTAGCTAACAATTTACCCCCTGAACTGCACTTCAGGCAGAGTGGTACATGCATGCACAGCTAAATTACCTTCATGGTCAACAACCTCATCCCCTGAAATGAAGATTACAAAAAAGAAAAAAACTGAGGCACTATATTGCTAGTAGATCTAAAAAGCCATCTTTAATTCATAAAAAAAAGTAAACCTATAAAAATATATGCTACAGTTAAACGCTATATACCAAATGAGGTCTGAATATGCACACAAATTTAACTTAATAATGAAAATAATGTGTACCAAGTGTGGAAGCAGAGGCAAAAAAATATTCAGATACTACATGTTGCCCCCAAAGCAATAATGAAATGATGTTGTTTTATTTTCCTCGTGTCTGTGATCTGCACTGTGATCTTCAATACCATAGAGGTAGAAGTAAGCTTGTAAATACAGGTGGCCAATAACAATCTCATGTCTGAACACTTAAATGTACCACTAATACAAAGGTGCTTAATTTTAAAAATATTTTTCAGTTGGGGAAACAGCTTTGCAAGTATTTGTCATCTAGTGCTTGCCAGGAAAATAATGTGGATGAAGGTAGAGAGTGAGTTTAAATCTTAGGCAGCCACTCCTCATTACTTCCCTGTATACAGTTCCCCATTCTCCAAGAAGCGTTCCTCAGTGCAAATTAAGTTAATCTATTTTTTTAAACATGTTCTAAATAAATCGCAGCCACCACCAAATGAGAAAACAGACCTCGCATGCTTCTCCCTCTGATCGTTTTTGCTTTGCATATTGCTGCTTCTACCAACTATATAAGCGAAATTTTTGTTTGGTCACTGCGTGATACAGTCCGTTTGAGAAGCAAATATACATTCTATCTTTTTTCCAGTGTGTGGCATAATGATGCCTCAGTAAACACGGTCGAGAACAATATTGTCTAACGCCTTGGAAGCACTGTATGATACTTGCCTGCTTTCAGAGAAGGTTCATTTTAAGACCTTCCTGGTTTAACCTGTTCAAAGGTAATAAAAAATCAAGGAAAAATAGCTTATTACACATGGCAGCAATTTATTACCACTGTTTTTCAGAGTTTGAAAACTGGAATAACATGTGAACTACTAGAAAAATTCTTTTGCCAATAAAGTTTATTAGTTCACAACTCCAGCAGAATAATAGTCAAGACTATTATCTCCTCAGCACCTAAAGGTAGAAAAGAAAGAAAGACAATGGTGGATAATAAGAAGCATATGCATATCATAACACATATAAAATGAATTTACGTATTTACAGCAGTTTTGTGTTCATCAGACACTTCTAAGCCTCATGAATAGGTTAAATTACAAAAAAAAAAATCAGATATTTATTTTCAGAAAGATATTTAAGATGCCTTACTTTCTCCTTCCATCATGTTTTTAAATATTACATTGCATGTAGCAAATTAAGAACACATGTTTGAGTTCAGTTGCAGATGCGTGCTTCATATTAAGGGAAAGGTGGACTCTGAACTGTGAGATTTCAAGAGATTTATTAAACTAGAATGAAGAGCTATAAGATCTTGAACCATCATACTGATGTCAGCAAGCTGTCTGATAAGGCACTAACCACAGAATTTTTTTCTAAAATGCCTTGCCCAAAAAAACCCTGAAGACATTATTAAAAAAAAAAAAATAAAATCAAAATGGATACAAAGAAACACATCAAAGATCATTAGAAAGTAAATATTTCAAAGAGATACGGAAGATTTGATTTAAGGGTGCTATTTAAATTTAAAAAGAAATGAGTCGGCATTTGTTCACCCTGAATGTTCTGAAAGGTCTGCTGGCCACAGAGATCCATCTCACAGGGCCACGATTTGCTAGTCATAAAGAAACACTATGATAATCCAATCTGATTGTTTGGCTTCCCCTCATAAGCTAATTTAAAACATAAAAAATAGGTTATGTTTATGGATGATTTGTTGTTGTTGACACTTTAAACGCTCCAGTGGAGATCTTATTCATATAGCCTATGCCCACAATAAATACTTTTGATGCTTAATTAACCTCATAGGTAGGATACTTCATTTTAATTTCAAGGTTTAATAATGTAAGCTTAACCATTGGCACTGAACTTTCTTTTAATTCTGTCCGAAATCCCCAAATTTAACAACATTCTTGAATTTCTTTTCAAGATAGGATGTTCTACAATAAATTTATATTGGAAAGCTCATACTCTAGCTCCTTAAATATTATGTTTGATCATTTTAGTGGCATGCTTTTTTATACTATCCAGTGTTCCCCTCCCCACCTCTTTTTTTTCCCTTCAAGAACTGGATAGAGTAGTCTCAACTCAGATCTTGTCAATAATGCTCATAATTCTTACTTCTTTTTTGGAAGTTCATCAGTGATGACCATTCAGTCTTCCCGATTCAGCCATCTCATGTGCATAGCCCACATTCAATTTTCTGAAATGTATAAGCTTACACAGGGCTGTATTAAAATGTATGCTGAATTATGGCCGACTAACCCAAGAATTAGATCATAATGTAGTAGTAATCTGACCCATCGGTTCTTGTTGGTAACAGTACTATTGGCTCAGATATTTTTGTGGAGGGGCCTCAAGCCTCTGACTGTTGACACCACATAATTCACAACTATTTTTGACATTTGTCAGTGATGCAACTTTCAATCCAGGTAGTGTGTAGTTTGCTCATCCCATATAACTTTTTTTTTTTAACAAAATGTGTTTATAGAAATTCAGTTTTACTCTATCGGCTCTACTATATCGAGATACGTTTTTATCAGCCACATCTCTAGTTTTGATCAAAATTAGGTATGTGACAGGTCTACAATTCCTGATACCGAAAGAAGTGTAGCAATGTTACCATTTCTTTCAGAGTAAGAGAGTTTTCTTTTTCACAGGTTATTACTGCTTTTAACCACAGTGAAATGCATTTTTGGTCTTCACATCGTAGGAAGGCAGAAGACCAATATGTCCAAGAGAAAGCACAACAGCTTACTAGTGTTCTGCCAACTCAACTGTCATCTCTCAAATTCTAAACAAATCTTGATTTTATTTTTTTTTTTAACCCCTTTCTTCAGTAGGATCTCTGAGAAAGGATTACTTACAAGGAAGTCTTTCTAGTGATGACTTGTCCATGCTACAGCAGGGAAAAGCATAGGCAGTACAAAAGGAATTCCATTTAAGGACATGTTGGGGAGTTTTTTTTGCCCTCTCCCTGATTGTCTTCATATGGAAAATACCTGATTATTTCAGACAAATTGTACAAGAAATTAATTCAAAACTTATTTTCATTCTGCTCCAGGCTACCCTGTCAAAATTATAAGTGATTATACAATATGCCCAGAACCAAGAAGCTCTGCTTTCAGTCTACAAATTAAGCCTGTTTTCAGCATACACAGCAGTTTCTTAAGAACCAGGAATATTCTTATAACTGCTTTTGTGCTCTCCAGCATACGATTAGTGCAAGGATGAAATGGGGACTTTGAACAAATATTGGTATATTTATATGAAATCTTCCTGTTAACTTTCCCCAAACATTTTTCAACACATAACATAAAATGACAGATTATGAGAGAAGTATCCTTTTCTTTTTTTTTTTTTTAATCTTCAAAAGTTCCTTCCCCGCAGGAATATATATATTTTTAAAGATTCAAGAGGAGCTGTGTAGCTTACTCAGTTGCTCTCTTTTCACTTTTAGTGTGCAATTCCACATGTGCCATTTTGAAACGTACCCCCTAATACTGAGGTTATTTACTGCCTGCTAATAGTAATACAGAAAAAGCAGTTCATAATACATTAAAAGCATTTAGGACAGACATTAGATTATATTGTTGCATGCAACATCTGTAGCAAACATTTTAGAGAAGTTCAAAGAAATAAATAGTGAACAAAATTAGTTTTCTAATTTAAATTTTTCTTTCTAGGCTATTGATTGGATCTTATTCAATGCAAGTCAATTTTAAACCTGATTTTAAACCATTTTTTCTTATATAGGGTTTGTTAATGGAAACATTTTCCTCAAATTCAAAGTACTACAGACAGAACAAATCTCTGGTTCTCCATTGTTATGCAGGAAGGCAGACTGCAGTCTGACCCAGAGTTAATGGAACTCTGCAAAGGCAAAGAAATATGTACCTATGTAGGTTTGGGGTGCAGAAGTACAACTAATTAGATCTGAAAACTCCTATACATCATCTGTAAGCAGAAGAGATATAGCTCAGTAAAGACTTGTATTTCAATTGTGTTGATCAGATCATGCCACAAAGAAAGCACGTAGTATCTCCATTCTACAGATGGGAAGATGGAGATAAGATAATTTGACTGAAACTACCAAACAGAAAAATGGCAAATACCCCGTCCAGTGCTCCTTCCACTAAGACATCCTTCCTTCAGAGAGGGACACAAGTTCAGTAAGGATTGAGTCCTCTCGTGCTCCATAGTCCTAGTCACCAAGATATACAAGCCTGCAAGGTATTGTATAGTAACA
>Ga0181612_101672_pt1 | contig 10503 bp, 8 predicted proteins | sample HoacroProtozoa21_FD_119630 | JGI IMG/M metagenome (GOLD analysis project Ga0181612, IMG submission 119630) | Hoatzin crop microbial communities from Cojedes, Venezuel. Combined Assembly of Gp0051906, Gp0051904, Gp0051908
AGACAGCAAATCCAGGCCCCATTAACTTTGTATTTCTTAAATCCTGAATTTATGTGGCAAGCAGAGCACTTGAAAAATGGAAGGGCCGAGACATGACTGAGGGCCTTGATCCTGTGACTCTCCGCTGGTCAATGTAGGGGAAAGAGTTCCTCCCATGGCTTTGCAGGAGTCACTTATGGCCTAACCTGCCCTGATAAATGTACTTCAGAAGAAACCTCTTAAGTATTAACCTTATACTCAGCACAGCAGTTCAGTGTTCTCATCTTCTCTGCTTGTGAAGATGCTAGAGATAGAAGAGAATAATCTGGCTAAAGATTTCCATGAAGGATAAGGGACAAAGTCCAGGGGCAATATTTTATCTTAAGCTGGGTGCTGATAATAAATACAGGTTTTGTAAGCTCTACAGAAAATATCTTTCCAAAACTTCAATGGAAGCAGTGACCACCAGTGTGGGTACCCAGTGCGAATGGGGATATTCACTGCAGAGTTTTGATATCCCTACTGGATAACATCATCTTCCATGGGAGGGTTCATTATGACAAATTTAAACCCCCCAAAGCCCCAGCAAGCCTCTTCTTCAGATCAGTGATGCAAGTTTCAGCCACTCACAACCTTGACATAAAACCTAACAGTCAAGAACAAAAGACAGCCACTATTGCTCTCCTTTAGTAAAATACAAAACCTTTGATCACATATTGATGACTTCGCTCCTATCCCGGATTTGTATTTTAAAATCTTACCTTTTACAGATTGCATCTAACAAAAAACATTTTCAGCACCCCACAGGTCTACAAAATACAACATCATTTTTCTAAAGAATACAAGATTACAAATGCATTATAAAATAACCAGAATTCATTAATAAATAATATGGTTAGTCCAAGATTGTTTTCAAGCAGAAAAAACGCCACATGACTACCAAGATTTTGGAAAAATACTTAGTTAATATTTAATGGCCTACATGGAAGAAACAAAAATTGTCAGCTGTCTGGATATCCTCAGAGACAATGAGATGCTGGAATCATCACAAATTTATAGATGTTTGAAGACTTGATGACTTATTATGTAATTTCCCAGGCCAAATGCTAAGACTTGAGGATCTTTTTTCCCTCCTCAGCTGCCTAGCCTATTGTACAACCATAGGAGGTTGCTATTATCCTGCAGAGTGAAAACAAAACAAAGTCTAAACCGCTTCGCTTATACACAATGCACTCTACTAAGCCCTATACTTCCAACGGGCTTCCCACAGTCTGTTGAAAAGGAGCAGAGGTAATACTGTACCAAAGTGAAACAAACTGTTTCTCAGTTTTGAAGGCTGATGTTTGCAGCAGTAAATCTCAAAGTAGCTGGACTGTGGGAATTTTTACCAGTTTTGCCACATTTGCTTGATCCCCTTCTAAGGAGGGCTTTTCCTAAGAGCAAAATAATTCAACTGCCAAAAACTTCCTCATGCCCTTTTCCAAACCAGAATGTACCCACACATGATCACTAGCAGGCATGTTGGCTGTTGGTCAGACACCCACATATACACACAAAGAAAACAGTCTCTGTGACATAGTTTTCCACTTTAATCACTTTTATAAGAAAGTACTGTTAAAATGCTGTCATGAGGAAAAGAATCCCAGATGTTGACTTGGCTCCAAAAATAAATTCTGTATCAAAGGTTGTGTTGGCGCAGCGCAGCAACTGTAGAAAGAGGAACAGTTACTAAATGTTAACCCCCAGCTTAATTATCTAAACAAAATGTAATGAATACATGATGAAGACATTATCATGCACTAATCATTGTTCCTTCCTTCTCCTATTCAACAGTCACAGCACTAGCCAACTTGAAAGAACAGTACTGAGGAGAATAAGTTAATTTAAAAAAAAAAAAAACAACAGACAAAAGAAATATACAATATGATAACGGATTTGAGAGATTTAGCATATATTCCTCCAGAATTTAAACCCTAATTTTGTCAAAGATACTTTAATATTACAGGTCATATAAGCTCCTCTAGGTTTACGTGAAGATAAAAGAAAGCCCAATTTCCAGAAATAAACACCTTTCACTTTCCAGACCAAATGTCTTCTCCCTTCCTTCAGCTTTCCAGAGAGCCTTAGGTCCAACGGCACATTGAACTGTTATGAAGAAAGAAGGTACTGAACAAGAACTTGACAAGAATAGCTACGGTCTGCCTTGTAAGAATAAGCATTTACTGAATAGCAATATATTAAGACAGGTTCTGCCATTAAAGCAACCATACATATCTTTGAATGTGCTTTCATAATTTTTCATGAGTTTGTTTTAGAAGCTACAGACAATACACTTGGCTTAATGTATTTTAGAAGGAGAAAAAAAATAATCACTTTTTCAAGGGTGTTTTCTAATTTAGTTATCAATTGTCATTAAAGTATCTGCATTAGCAGTAAGTTTAATGAGGAACTCCTGCTAGTGATGACCACGCAACCTCTCTCTCCTCTTCAAACAGAAAACTTTTCTGGAAAACTTGGGATCTTGATAGAACCAAATTCTTCCTTCAGTACTACCTGTAATTTAACTTGCACCTGCATGCAATGCACATTTTAGAGGACATGCAGTGATATGCCTTCAGTGTAAGTCAGGAAAAAAAGGAAAAAGGAATACAAGGACTCTTATTTTGGAAACAGTACTTTTCACTGAAATTTCCATTGAAAAAGAAGGTTGGGTTTAGGGCTTTTTGTTTTGTGAAAAAATACATTTTCACTTTGCAAGAAAACTAAGCTTTAGCAAACTACATATAGACCATAGCTGCATTTAATGGAATCCATAAATTAAAAAGAAGGAAGCTGCCATTCCAAGATTAGCCACAGTAATGAGAGCTGTGCAGAACAGCCACAGGGACCAAGCCTGAGAAAACACCCATTGCTGTAATTAGGAACAATAGGTTTTACAAGCTTACTGCCTTTTTTCCACCAGAGCACCAGTTCATTTGTTCAAGTTTAATAGTTTATTATACCTTTAATTATACCAGTTTTTCCCTTACCACTTCAATTTTGTGAAATTATCTCATATGGTGGGTGACTAAAATATTTAGTCACAGAGAAAACACTGTCTGAATGAGATTTGGAAATTTATCGCTGTGTAAATGAGGTCATGAAAGCCTCAAGAGCTCCCTGTAGGATGACTTTATAGTAGAACTGCAATTTTGGAATATACACGTGGGTGATAATTCTGAAGCCACAGAACATTAGACCCAAAACACTGACATGGGATTTTGATGGAAGAAGCTGGTGAATTTACTAGAAAATAAACAGAAATAAACTGCATGCAGTTTGGCTGTAATTACTCAAGATATCAGGAGAATACATTTTTGAACCACACTATGACAGAAACATTTGTCTAAACATGTGGATACATCTAAACAAATGTTTACATATCCTTCTTCAGACACCAGCTTTTAATATAGTAAAACCTCAGGTTTGCTTTTCCATGTACAAATGCTAGTTGAAGTACAGGCAACGACTCCACGTAAAGCGTGAGTTCACAATTATAAAAATGTTCCAGTTCTGCTATTGCTGAAGAGTCCCAGGAATTCATTTCTCTGCTTACAGAAATCTCAGCAGAAGAAATTCTTGCAGCAAGCTATATAATGGATCTGGATCTGTGGGATAACCCGAAGAGAGAATGCTAGTAATTAGGGCCTTCTAGTGATGCTTTAGAGGGGCAATATCCTGGTAATGTCTCATTGCCTTCATTGCAGGTAGTGCTGCTTCTGGCACTCAACAAGCCTGGAGGAACATTTCCTGAAACCATGAAGGGCTTTCCAGGCAGAGCAGCTGGGTCTCTTCTCCGTATCTGAACGTGTGGTTTTTTTCCTCAAGATGATATGCCTCAGTCACATGATTATTTACACTTTTAAGAAAATGAACACAAAACTTTATTCTGCAGCTTCCTTGACCTTAGGGAATCCCTGTCATCTCTTCATCAGCCAAGAAGAAATTGTCCCCAACAAGAACAAATACTCTGCAGGGAATTTCATCTTATTACTTGACAGTAGGCCTCAAATGTCTGCTAAATTTATCTTCCAATCCCACCCAGACGTGTCTGTGAAAACTTCTACATCATCCTAATCAAATCACACTCCATACAGATTAAGGTGATTGGCTATAAAAATCTAAGCAGTGTTCCATTTTAGTTAGTCATCTTCAACTCTCAAGTTTCTTTCTGGGATAACGTTCCAAGTAAAAGCAGAGAGGTATAGAGGAATAAGGATAAAAGCAATATGGAGAAGGAAGAATTAATAGAAAAAAAAAATGACAGCAGACAAGAAGGTACAAATATATGCCTTAAAATTCCAAGCTACATGCTGTCACTGGACAGGACCTCATTACCGCTTTCTGGATGCTCAGCTCAGACTCTCTCTCTCATAAACATGTTTTCTTCTTGCGTTCATTTTTGCAAGCACACCAAAGTAGCAGACCACATTGCCCTGCTGAAAGCAATCTAAGATAACTAAGTGCCTTTCCAGAACAACACAACAACAAATGCTGGGGGACAGAAATGAATGAATATAGTCTTGGAAACACTTGGAATAAGCTAAGGACTGTGAGGAGGAGTCTAATTGCTCTCTTCAGCTACCCAGTGGAGAAGACAGAGTTGGGAGACAGAGTTGAGTTACTCCCCTTCTTAGAGAGGGGTAACAAATTGTAGAAGGGGAAATTGTGGCTTGAGCATAAGAAGGGAAAAAAGTCCCCAGTGAGGGCACAGAGACTAGTTTGCCCTGGGGCATAGTGGAGTATCCAACCCTGGAAATACTCAAAACTCAGCTGGAGAAAGCCCAGAACATTTGAAATTGGCCCTGCTCTGAGCAAGAGAATGAACCTCATGACCTTCAGAGATCACTTAAGCCTTGGACTTGTGGCCTGAATGGGATGTTTTGTGTTCCTGATAAATAGCAAACCCCAGCGTTTTCTGTGTCAGATGCAACTTGCATGAGAGAGAATAAACTCCTATCCTCAGAACAAACTGAGTGGTCCTTCCTGAATCAGCATGAGGTTTATACATCTCCTCTCTCTTCCTCCCTCTTTCTTGCTGTCTCTCATGCCCATAATAAGGAAATTAGTTTACCTCTCAACATCTAGATGTCTTTTCTGTTCTGGGGGCAGGAAATCTCATTCCAAAGGATTACTCTAATTCTGTCTCTCTAGCAGAAATACATGTCATTGCAATAAATACCACTACATGTGTTAATTAGTCAAAATGCACAAGGTCACTGAATGAAGTAAACCAATGACTGAGGGACAGAATCTATATATTCTGCTGCTGCTGTTTCACTGGTTGCAAATGAGTCAGCAAACATGACCAATTATTTTTTATGTGAAATCAATGACAATCAATGACAGGCAGTAAAAATGTTAAAAAAGAATATGAGACACTGACACAAATAAAGGGTAGGAGAGATCCTGAAAATACAACTGATCCATATATCAGTTACACTAAGGAATTTTGACTACCAAATGAACTGAAAACTAGACTGCAAGTCATCATTTGCTAAGAGGTGCCCAGTTCTCACCCACATGTTTCTCCAGACGGGCTGCCATCATCTTCACTTCCACCCTCACCATTTGCAGCTGTTGTTGAAAGTGCTGTACCAATTTCAGTGGAACCCCAGCCCTTTGAGTGTCCATGCATGTAGTAACTACTTTGGCAAGCCCCCAAAATTTTCCAAATGTACAAAGTTGATGCTGAAATGAAATGTTATGTAACCATTCATCTGTCAGAAAAATCCTGAATATTTTAAGGAACAAAACAAGGTAATCTTACTAATTCAGTGGCATCTTTCCTTCTCCCTTGCTTTCTCACTTGATATTAAGGGTTTCCTGAAAAATCTGCAGATCCTGTGAGGCTGTGACAAAAAACATAAAGGATTTATCAGTGTATAAACCAAATGTGATTATTGTCAGTTTGTCCTGAAGAAAGGCAGAGAGTAAAACAAGGAAACTCTCCTTTGAGATATATTACACAAGAAGAGAGACATGATACTAAAAAAAAAGAGCTGAAAATTGAAACACTACAGAGGAAAAGCATGCTTTTTTACACTAAACGTAATTAACCTGAGATGCTCACTGACCTACAAGAGTCAACAGCTTAGTAAGTCTTAAAAGTAGGATTAGCCAATTATATAGGTACTAAGAATTTCCATGGTTACTTCTGATAACATCAAGCATTTATAAAGTATAATAATCCTTATGTTCCAGGTACGACACAGCTGCTTGTTGACAAGGGTTAAGAAGGAGTGTGATCATCCTGAGCACCAGGGATACTGGACTAGATGGCTGAACTTTTTATGCTAATTGCTGTGCTGGAACAGACTACATTGCTGCTCTCATTGAAGTCTATTTCTCCTCAGGGTGTTGTACCTTGGTGGGATGTAAGAGGGTTTGTGAGCGCCACTGACATTGCAAGTTATACTGATGGCAATCAGATGGGAAAATGCACATGCAAAATACCCAAATGACTGGTGGACTAGGCTAGAGGAAGGTGAAAATAAATTATGATTGGCAAATTCTTTCTAAACCTGTTTAAAAGAATGACAAGTCACAAAACTAACATGGAAACCTCTTTAGCAAGGACACCAAAGTAACAGACCACATTGTCTTGATGGGAGCATTCAAACTAAGAGACAGTGTAAGTGCCTTTCCAGAATAATAAACCAACAAGACACACTGTGTGTGAAATGAATTAACATAATCTTTGAAATCCTTGGAATACATTAAGGACATCTGGAAGCTGACAAAAAGGAAGTTGAAAATGAAAATAAAGTTGTAACACAAGGAGACAGGAATTTACCACTGAAATGGAAAAATAATAGAATGCTTTTCAACTCGGGAGGAAAAGTAGTAAACATATTTTCATATCTAGCAGCAAATTCCACCAAACTGGCTCTCACACAGCACAGAAATGTAACTTCCATACTAAGATGCACAAGGAAGATAATAAAGCTCATTCTTCTAACATCCAGGACCACTAACATAATTCCCTAGATCTGCACGTGTTTGACAGAGGGAAAATTTCAGCACAAAGGCTGGGCACATTTACTAAGAGAATAACAAGTGGAAAACAAAGCCACCCCAAAACAAGGCTTGTTTCTTAAGGCAGAAGAATGACATTAGATCTTCTCACTGAGGAAACATACTGCTTCACAAACATACCTATAAAATCACTTGGAATTCCCTAGATAGAATTAGACTGAGACGTATGCGCATGGAGAGAAAGGTTCATTAATCATCCAGAATGACAGAGCACGCACAGATACCATCCTTGGATTTGACCACAGTTTTGGCGTAAATGGCAGTTCTTTGAGGGTCCAGCTGCTGTGGCCGCAGTCTGAGCCTCTATGCAGTTGCCACCCACAGGAAGGGCTGGGAAGCGTTTTGGTCCATTCTAAGGGAGGCTAAGGCTGCACTGGGGAGGAAATTAAGTGAGAAACCCTTACATCACTCTGAGGTGGCTTCCAAGTTACAGCTTAACCAATATACAAGAAAAATTGTCATCCAGCATAGCAAAAGATAACCAGCAAGAACAAACAAATCAAGAATGAACACCACCAATGCCATCTCCAGATTCATTTTGGAGGGCAAAAGAATACAAGAAAGGAGTCAGTCCACCAATCTACACATCCCAGTATTGATGTATAAATTAAGATCTTGCAAAAAAAAATAACGGCATGCATTACTAAGGCAGTAGAGAAATTTGCTAGCTTATACAAGAGTCCCTCATGAAAAATTTCCCTACAGCATGGTTATATTGTGTATGTGGCCTGGACTGAAGACATGCTGAGCTTGTCAGCCCAGCTCTTTTGACAGAAGCAGCCTCCTCTGTGTTCAGACCACTACACTGAAACCAAGGAGATGTATAGCAAATGCACTGTGGCTATTTGACAAAGTATCTGATAGATAATGTTAGTGTTCTGCTACAAATTCACTTTATGTTTGTTAGAGGTGCTGCCTGAGGCCCTTCAACACACCCTGTTGGCTGAATTCAAATGGTCAGTGACTGTCAGTACAGAGCCAGGCAATAAGCCAATGTTGTTTAGGTCAGCAGTGGGAGAAAACACCTGACTGGGGGATTATATTCCATTATTCCCCCCCATTATAAGTGACAAGTCCTTAAAGGTTGAAGAGGTCTTTCAGCAATTCTTCTTGTCTTGTAGTAACGGTTAGGTTAAATTTCAATTACTGGATCCCATAAAATCATTTAAAGCTCAAGCGAGCCCAGGGAATCATGGCATTGACTTCAGAGGGGCTGGTGCTTTCAAGGCCTGCGCAAGGTTACATTCCAGCTTGGGCTTTAACAGTTTGGACAGCAAGACTGTGCAGGTTTGAATCTAAAAATTGACCCAGGCTGCAAATGCAATGTAAATACACCCTTTCAAAAGGTCAAATTGTAAAACTCTGTGTGCATATTATTTATACAGGAACATATGCAAAAGATGGAAATCTACTGGAAGCAATCAAAAATGCGTAAAGACTTTTTAAGAGGAATTTCTGGAAATAGGTGTAAAACTGAATTTTATCATGGATTCTAAGACTTACAATACTCTGTTACCTGTAAACTTGCTTAGAAATACAAATTAATATATAGGCTTGTATGTTAAATCCACATCAAAACAGCTTCTTAAAAAAAATTAATAATAAAAAAAAACTATCTGTCATAGGCCTGATGCTTTCTTTCTGTAAATAACTGCATGGATTACATCTTGAATTGATATAATATTCCAAAGTTACAAAAATATTTAAAAACAAGCTACCCAGAAATTTTCAATGCAGTTCACATATCTTGTCTCCAAATGCAGCTCGTCTCAAAAGATACAGGAAATCATGCAGTTTTGAAATTACATGCTTCCAAAAATGCTTCTTCTGAAGCTCCAATAATAAGAGGTTGGCTAATCTTCAGAAACATGAAATACCTCTCATCTTACAACTCACTACTTAGCCAGGTTAAAAATTCATAATGTTATGTATTCCTATTCCTTCAGTTCTTTTTCTCAGAACAATGAGATTTCATCTGATAATAAGTTGTATCAAAAAACATATGGGAATATATACAGTATAATACAAGAGCCTGAACTGGCTATAAGCGATAAAAGGCATATTCTGCCTAGGAAAGTGGCAAAATAGATATCTTGTGGTAGGCTTCGTCTCACCTAATTTCAGATTAACTCAGCATGGGGTTCTACATCTGAATCAGTCTTCTGGGTTAACTTTATAGTCAGTAGAGACAGACATTTCTTTCCTAAAAACACAAAATATATCAGCCTTGTAAGGTGACTGGTAATCTACAGCCTGGAGTTTTTGCAAGAATCAACAAGAATTGCAGAAAGTGGGAGTAGATTACTATCATTTAAAGTCAATTACAAGATGTACCTTTAAATAGTCTTAACGTGAAAATAGAAAAGACTGGTATAAATAATGCAGTCACTGCACCATTCCACCTTCTGCTTAATTCAGAATTTATCCTTCTTAGATTGTTATGTCTTGTTAGATTGGCTGCAATAAAATAAAACCTCCCAAACAGAGACTTTGGAAAGCTACACAAATTTACTTCACTACAGTCACTGACTAAGAAATACTCTCTGTACAATGCAACAGGCCTTTTATCAACTATATGATCGGTTATAAGTTAATTATGAAGTAACTTAAAATAAAATCCTTTGAATTTCTTTGCATGAAAGACACTTTCCCTTTTTGCTCAGCAAAGATTTATGAACTACTGCAAGAAGAATCATTATTATAGTAATTAGGAATCCTCTATGGATTAAAATCTCTGGAAGTCTCTGTAATCCTTCTCAGAGCTAAACATGTTTTCATTGTGTTGTATTAGTATTCTGACTCCTAGGCATGAAAAGAAATCTTTAATCTCCTCGTGCCCTAGGGATCCATCATTGTATACTGATACTTAGAATGGCCTCAACCTGTCTAAGTATTTTATGATGTGTTATTGAATAAGATAATCTGATGCTGAACCTTGATTTTCTTCATTGCTATTTGAAATCAGCACTAGTGGGATAAAGCCACATACATCCTGTATCAAAAAATATACAAGAATATTGCTCTTAACATGTCCCCAGACAAAGACATTAAGCTTCTGTTTAGGGTCCCCAGGATCACTACGAGTCCCCTCACAATATGCAATTCCCATTCTTGCTCCACCTGGGAGGAAGCCTGTGTAGCTATTCATCCAAGTCAATTTTTCCATTGTATGACCAGAGGTAGAGTCTACTAACAGAAACCTGAGTTTGGGCCAATAAGTGAAAGCATCTTTTAAAATTTACTATTACGAGATGCATCCCAGAGTCCTGAGGGAATTGGCTGATATAGTTGCCAAGCCATTCTCTGTGATATTTGAAAAGTAATGTCAGTCAGGTGAAGTCCCTGGTGACTGGAAGCAGGGAAACATTGTGCCCATTTTTAAAAAGGGCAGAAAAGAGGACCCTGGGGACTACCGACCTGTCAGCCTCACCTCTGTGCCTGGGAAGA
>Ga0181612_117774_pt1 | contig 10503 bp, 9 predicted proteins | sample HoacroProtozoa21_FD_119630 | JGI IMG/M metagenome (GOLD analysis project Ga0181612, IMG submission 119630) | Hoatzin crop microbial communities from Cojedes, Venezuel. Combined Assembly of Gp0051906, Gp0051904, Gp0051908
CTCTGTGTTGTGCAACTTGTGTTGTGTATTCTCCTTATCTGTATCGTTGTTGTTACTGTTCCCTTTGTCTGCTGTTCTGCTAAACTGCCCTTATCCCGACCCACCAGCTTTTTGCCTGTTTTCTATCCATTCTCCTCCGTATCCCAGTGGGGGGAGCGGTGGCTGCATGGCACTTCTGTTGCTGGCCGCAGCTAAACTATAACACCCACAGAGATAGCCTTATATATAAAGGAGAAAAAATCTGATGCAAAAGTGTCATTCACTCATGGAAAGACAAAGCATGTTAGAAAGAAACTGGGTTGAGTTTGCACAGCAATGCAATGCATTATGACATTCCTTTCCTTTTACATACTAAAGTTTGTATTATTCATAATTTTTTTACTGAAGTTTAAATCAACTTTTATCTAACAAGAAAAAAACCTTTGCAATGTATTGGTTGTTTATGACATTAAAGTAAATTTCCTTCTCCTTTGCATAGGCTACTTGCAATTTTGAAAATTTTAGCTCACGCATGCACATTTTTGACACCTGTTCTAACAGAACAACTAACATACATCCTCTATATACCCTTATAATGATCAGCTATGGGACACCTGACAGCCAGGTTTCACAAATATTAGCTGATAGACAGAGAACAGAATCACCCCAAGACACTGCTTTGGTTTGACGCCAGGTTTCACCCTTCTGGCATATTTTTTATTTCTGATCCTCTATTTTTTCCCCTCTGAGGCCTGCCAGCTCACCTTACTGTTGCATGAGCATGCTTTTGCAGGCTTCTCATCAAAATCCAAGCACCTTTGCCCAGAAAATTCTGATTTTGCTGTTTTAGGCTCCCATTCCAGCCCCAGCCGACCCGACCCTCCTCTCTTACAGTCCCTCCCACCATTCCACTTGTAATCAGCTTCTTATTCAGTATCTGGTCAATTATTTCAGGTTTTTCCCTATATTCTCTCTTACATTCCACATTTTTCTTTCCTTCTGCTGAAATTTGCTTCACTTGTTTCCAGTCCATAATTTTTCTCACCCTTCTTCCCCAGTTCCTTGTCTCAGTCCTTTTGTCTAGGTATTTTGCTTCTCCACATGTTTTAACTGTTCATCAAATTTATGTGCCATGCATCTTTGTCTTCCTGTCCCATTTCATTAGCACCTTCTCCCATATTCTAGCCAGTCCTGGTCTTCCCAGGTTCCAGCACTAACCTCATTAGCCAGCTGCTATCTGTCTCCGGGCACTTGATTCCAACCCAGGCTCTCCCATCAGTTGCATTTCCATTCTTTACCTTTTCTAGATTCCAGTTCTTCAGATAGACAAGATACAGAACACCTTAAGATATAAGAAAATCCTGCAACAACTGTCTTTCTCTAAACAATCATTCCCCATATTTCTTTGGTCTTCTGACTCAAGAAGTAGCCCTTAAAGACTTAGTGTGCTGTGTTCTCCTACCAGTTCCCGAAACCAATGGCAAGTACTTGCAAACGATTCTGACTGCATATTAGAGGAACCATTTGCAGACCTGGAGGTTTTAGACTGAAAGACTACAGTAAGTTGTCTGCTAGAAATACTCAGAACTATAGCGTTCTGAACTAAAGCTTGGCCTGCACCATAGATCTCAAGGAAACTTTCAAAACAGGGCTACTTAGACTCATGGTAATGTATGAAACAATTGTCTGTCTTATATTGCTCATCACTTGTATTTTCTAAAAGTCAGTCCTGAATATCAATGTATAGTTATAAAGATGGAAGGCAGCATAGAGGAACCAGAGAGATAATGACAGAATATAAACTAGGTTTAATGTTTACATAAACAAACCTTTTCCTCAAATAAAAATAAAGAAGTAAACTATGGCAAAACATCCTTACAACAGACATAAAATGATATACTGCATCCAATATTTCTTGGAGAAGCAGTTAAAGTCTGATGCTGAAGAAATGGCATTTTTTCCCATCCAATTTGTATTCAATTAAGGATCCTGTCACACTTCCTAGGAGAAAGCACCAATATTTTCAACTGGTTAGCCGCACTGGTTTTTGTAGTGAGAATGACAAAATGCTGTATTAGGTATATGAAGGTAGATTTACACTTTTTTTGATTGTATCTAATTTACTTATATGCTACTTGTAGTAGTATCTGCATTCAAATAATCTACTTAGAAGTGTTGAATAAATTAAAGTATAATAACAAGAAAAGGCAACCTCCAAAACCCCTGTGGCACCTGTGCAAAATTATAACAGTTGAATTCATTTTGTTTGAAAGTATCAGTAGTCAAGTGCCTTGTGGTTCCACTGTTGTTCATTCAAATACTTGTCACATTCACTGGAGCTCTCTACCTGATTTCAAAACATTTCCTCCAGAGTTCACAAATACTATGTGTGACAGTGCAATTTGCAAATGAAGGGGTGTGTGTGTATATATAAATTTATTAAAAGCTTCTCCTCATGTCTTTTGACTGATAATGTTTTTGAAAAACGACGTGCAACCTCTGAAAAAATATGGTACTGCTTATTTTATCTGAACATTTCACTTTCACAATGTCACAAACACAGACTAATCTCCCAACAGACAGAAGATATTTCCTAACTGTGAGATGTTTGAAGACATTGCTGCAGTGCTTTGTATAGGTCTATACACTTTTTTTTTTTGTAACAGTCAATTACTGCTCACTACATATACATGTAAAAGCTGTACACTTTTTATTTCATACATATATTTAGAAGCCTAATGGAAACACATGTCTGGAGGTACAACATAGGCGTTGAAACCGAGAGAAGTATTTTTAGCTCTTGTTTTCAGCATGACTTACTGTTAAAGCCAAAGGATTTCATGGAGCTGTGTTGATTTTAACAAAAGGTTTCTGGAACCAAGGCAGACCCTTTTGTTGTTTCCAGAGAGGAACAGAGAGGGAAAGAGAGATATAAAAAATGGCCTATTTAATACAATTCTATATCCTGAAAATGGTCAGAAAATGTAGGGGTTTTGTTGTGATACAGAACACAAACATATGTTTAAATGCTGAGGACTGTGGAATAAAAACCAGTTTACACAGTCACTATCTTTTCTTTGGGAAACTGCAAAATTTTTTTGCCTTCACATCCTTTCTTTTTCTCTTGCTATTTGTTAATCACACAAGAAGCTTCTAAACAAGCTGCTGACTAAAGCTTAGAGAATTCATATATACTACAGACAACAAATTTAAGGAAACAATTTCAAATTTTAAATCAAAATGCATAAAGTAACTGTAAAAATTCAGTGTCATCATAGTTTGAAAGAGCCTTTATCCTTTTGAATTTTATTAAATTCTAATGAGGAACATCTGGCTTGATAAAGTAACTTGAAATGGATTCATGAGGTGTCATTCTTTAGAACCAGAGCTTAGTGCTAGAAGTGGCAGAATTATGAAACAGGTAATCTAAGTGACTCTGCACATGAGGTGGCCATTTGAGAAAATTTGTAAGTACAAAAAAAAGCTCAGTACGAAGGTGGAACAAAATCTAAAGCTTGCAGTCTAAACTCAACTAAACATATACATTCATTCTCGAATAATCACCTATAACATAAGCTTTCTCAAAATGATCACTGTTGCACTTGAGTTTAGTTTTTAAAAGTATTATAGGCATGAAACAGACAAAGAAACCCTATAGGCAGAAAAGTAGACTTTAGATTTGTGTTCATCATCTGATCCATCATTTCCAAATATACTATCAATTCAGTACCTTTCAGAAAGAAAGATTTATTAATAAATTCTTTCTAGTAATTTCCAAATTAAATATTTTTGTTGAAGTTTTGTGCTGGATTTTTAGATCACAGATTGTTTAGACCTCAGGACAAGAATGATATTGTAAATGCTGACAATTTTAATGAAGATTATGGAATGAAATGTTTACTTTGTTTTATCTGCCTGTATCTTGCCTTGTATTTCCATAGGCACACGGTAAAAATAACCTGAACACTGCAAATATTGAGGTTAGCTAATGGAAAGTCTTATCTGAGACAACGGACAGCATTTAAATATTATGAGGTTGTGTGTTATGATAATGAAATGAAGCCAAAAGACAAGCAGAGATATTGTTCCCGTTACCTCCCTCTATCTCTGTGCCACATTAGGGATTGTCAGTAAAAGATGATCACTTCATGATCGCTAAGGACAACCAAAAGCAGCAACCCAATATGATTACTGCTAAAGTTCTTCCTACAAATTATTACACAATATCATCTGCAAGTTCCTAAACTTCAAAATCAAAACTTGTGGCACAAAGTGAGCAGAATAAGGCAGTGCAGAAGTGAAGAGACTGACAAGAGATGGGTTAGTGACAGAAGTCTTTTTCAGTAAGGGTCATCTATTGCTAAAAAAGATCCTACCTTTCAGACATCATATCCCTTCCTGAACAGAACAATACCAACTTTGCATCATGCAATTTCACTGCTTGATCACTTTTTCTCTCCTGACCTTTTTCACACACAAACCTTTGTCCTCCCATAAAGCTTTAGTGGCAGCAGATTGCCAAAGTGTTTTCTGAACGGGTCATTGTTTTCAGCACAGCACATGAAGTTCTCTCAAGTGATGCATCTTTAGTGTACAAAACAGCAGACAAAGTGAGGGAGCTTATAAGAGACTAAGATGACATGGTATAGATGACTGGTTTGGCATGTGAGAGCCAGCTAACTCGGGAGGTTGGGAGAGTTTTCAGTCATTCAGGAGCCTGGTGTTCTTAATCCTTACCTGCTGGAGGAGTCAATAACAGGACAACCTGAAATCAGAGATGTCAGTGGCGAACATCAATGATCAACTATTCAAGAATAATGTCAGTAATAATCTAAGGAGTAATATAGATACTCTTACTCTGGATGAGAGATGTTGCCTGTCTAATCCAACATTATGTTACTGGCACTAGGCAAAAGACACCACGAGGCAGACATAAAGTTATATGCTTTCGCTATCAGCATGCCATTCTTACAAAATTGTGGTTGTCTTGTGACTGTCCTCTGCTCCTCAGTGTGTGGCTTTAGTGTCCATCTCTTTTTTTTTTTTTTGTAAATGAAAAAAAAAAGACAACTTTCAAACTGTCATTCACATTCAGTGGCTGCATCCATAAATCAACACAAATGTTAAAGGAAAAGCAAGGCATATCGTATTCTCAGATTTTAAAGCTGTCATTATGCAACAGGAAAAAGTTTATTATACTACCACCCTTTGCTAGGCATTGGAACCCACAGATTTGTGACTTCAGGAAAACTATGCTGATATTGTACTTTTCCCCTTCTCCCCTACCTTATACACAGTATTTGAGATAAAGAGAGTTCTTTGTGTCATGCACCTGGGAATAACTGTCTTTCAGTGGAGTCACTCACCTCTCACTGACATCAGTCAAGTGCAGGAAGCATGAAGGAGGCAAGGCTTTTGCCAGTCTATTTCGGCAAAGGACATTTTCAGCTTGGGTGAACACTTTGTAGGTCTCTCATTACTGGTATCAGAAGCTTCTTCTGCAAAACTTTCATTCTGATATAGTAATCCAGAGGTAATTATAAAATTCAGAACGTTATCTTAAATGAGAAGTCTACCAGTCAAGAGATGAACAAAAGGCCCGTAAGCCCCAAGACCAAGAAGAAAATAGGAATAAATTATTTATAGCTTCTGTCAAAGCCACATTGCTTCTGATCCAAATCTGTCCCATGGCAACTTTGCTTCGAAACTGTAATGAGTAAGAGGCCTGAGGCAGGAAGGAGCTCAGAGGGCAGGGAACAGAGCAGAGCTGTGACATGGGTGCAGTGGTACTACAGCAGGATCTAACCCTAATGACGCTGTATTCAGTTTCAATTGCAGTGCTATTATGATAGCAGCTTATTGCCCATTACTGCTTTAAATCTGGTGATAGTGGGTTTTTAGTTCTTAGCAAGACTTTCTGTTTTCACAGCTCCCGGTTTCATTTATCACTTCTTTCAGTGACTCATGACTTCAATCAGAATTTTTTATTCATTTTTTATTCTGCAAACCTGTTCTGTTTACAGGCGCTGATTGTGAAGCGCTTAATGATATCAGTAGTGAAAGGGAAGTTGACAGAAAGAAGTCAGTTGGACAATAAAAGTCAATGATGGACCAGTAGCAACACAGATTTGAATAATTTTAATAAAAATGCATTGGAATATTTTATATAGAAGTCTATATACCTCATGGAGATTTAGAGATTTTAGCTACTCTCTGTCCCCTCTGTGTTGCTTATGCATATATCCTCAGTGTCACATGACATGCACAAACTTTCACTATAGCTTTAATCTCACTTGTATATAAATTTATTTCAGACCTGGTTCAGCAATATCTGTGAACAGACCCCAGACCAGATCAAAAATTGCATGTTGTAGCAGTGCTTTGGTACTGGGTGTAGAAAAAGGAATCATTCTCTCCTGGGGGAATTTTCAGTTGATGACCTGCTGCTGAATTACAACACTTTAACAACAGACTGTAATATAAACTGTATGCTCACAAATCTGTCCCTATAACAGTATTATTTTGTCTTTTATTTTCCTGTTTTCCTTTATTTTACTTCTTAGATATACCTTGGTAGTAGTTTCAATAAAGCCATAGTTTCAGCTCATTTTATTGTTTTTTCCATACAAACATCTACATTTTCTTTCAATCGCTACCACAATGTTCCTGTTATGAACAGGAGTTTTAAAGCCGACTTTTAGGTATACATGTACAGTGCCTAGTGCATACCCTTACTCCATTAAACATGCATAGTATGTATTTCTTCCACTGTAAATCAATATATTAAAGAAGCCAATATATTTTCATCCATTTTTGTTTTAAAGCTAAATTGAGAGTCAATGTTCCAAATCAACACAGAATATTAAAATAAAATTTAAGTGGACATAATAATAATAATAATAATACTCTAGTAACAAAATAATACAATAGCTTCTAGACATGGAACTGAGAGCATCTCCCATATCATCAGCTTTGTACTTGCACTAATCAGGAAATTCTCATACAAGATGCGAACTCCCTCACAGAAGGAATTTTGACAGTAAAGGTTTCTCAGATCCAGGAAAGAATTGATCAAAACCACAGTGAGAATAAGAGCTCTGTACTCACTCTCTGAATAGTCAATATTTCAGTGGTTACGTTGTTCATCTGGGTCATGTTCAAATCCTTGCTCCACCATCTCAGACTAGGATCCTGATGAGCCTCCTCATCACTGTTATTTAGGTGTGGTTCTCTGCTTTAAGAGTCCTGGTTTCATGCTAACATTGAATATGAATTTTATGAGAAAAGGAGGGAGAAAAACTTAATTTTTGTGCATTGTTACATGGGATGGAAGACAAGGTGTCTCATTAGTAGAATGATCACAGAGGTAGATTCCATTTCGAAGGATGTAATGGGCTCAAGTCTGCTTCCAATAACTTTTGTTATAAAATTAAGCAATTCCCAAGTCACTCAGTCCTGCATGGCCAAATTTCACCCTGAGTCACAACAGTGCAGCTGAATTGCATTCAGATAGGTTACACTGATATCATTAAGGTCTGACATGAGCAATAAAAATCTATATGCACTGAATCCACTACACTGTGCAAACACCTGATTTAATGAGATTTTTGTGATGCCATTTCCATTGCATAATACAGTAAATTCTCTGTAGCATCAATATTTCTTTCACCAGTTTAAGTTATCATCATATAAATCCCCCACAAGATGCAACAAATAAATAATCACTAAGGTGGGTTTTTTCCCAGTTTAGTCCAAGGGAGCTGATCACCATGTCTCCTTTCACAGGGTCAGGGGTTTGTAGATAATACCCTAGAAATCATTTCTGAACTGCAATAAATATTGCCTTGTAAATACCTACAAGTGTTCTTCTGTTTTGATTCATTTTGCCAATTACTGTCATAACTGAAATATTGCTAAAACATGATTTTCTACACTCTTTATTGGAGTGATTATTGCAGAGAGTACAGATCTTCAAACTCATCCACATCCGTGTTGATAAGCACATAAACAGAAGCTTACTAAGTAGCATACTTCATCACACATTGTTACACACGTCTGAATGAGAAAGATTTTTGCTTTCTTTTTTTTCCTTTGCTAAGTCTGATATCCTAAATACCAAACTGGATATATGTAACCTTTGTCGATACAACACCTTGCTCTTTCATGATCTCATTTCTGACTTTTGCAAGATAAAGATTTTATGCCATAATGCAATGATAAGCCCCTTCTCTACACAGCTGGTTGTACCAGAAAATGGTCTAGTGTTTATGCAATGGCTTCTTATTCATGGCCTGAAAATTTATTTATGACTGCACAGTTAAAACAAATCTATTGCTTTATCTCTCCCTCCCCTTATCATAGACAGAGAAGGAGAGTAGGACTGTGAATTCTCATTTGGAGTTGTAACTACCACAACAAAGCATTCTGTACCTCTGCTCTGGCGTGTTTTCTCTAGTCATTTATACCTCAGTGTCTCTGCACATGCTGGCTTTACAGGACTGAACATTTAATAGCTGACAGAATAGATATAATAAGGTAGCAGATCCAGAGAAGGGGAAAATTTAATACTCCTGAGTTATTTTATTGAAATTTCAGTTCTTCTGAGTTTATAGTTGTAGGCAGGTATGGAATTTCAAAAGTGCAATTTCAGAGTACTTTTATGGAGTTCCTTGTTTGACTATTGAAAGCTGTAATCGTCACAATAAAATCCTGGGATAAAATGTCAGTATAGCATATTTTATGCCAGTGTAATAAGATATATTCTACAAATAAACTTTCGTAGAATCAGGCAGACTAATCCAGTCCTACCTAATAGCATTTCAGGTATTCACAGCTAGCTCTGCATGTATCTGGTAATTTTTTTGTGTGTATTTAATAAATACCATACTTTATGATGAAGGGAGTGCAACATTTTATTCATTGGATTTTGAGTCTACAGGATTATATGGGAAGACATTGATTCCTTTAGCAGAAAGAAAATACTTAATAAAATGCAACTGATGCTCTTTAGCTAAGTACATCACAAACAATGTGTCCTCTCTAGAGTTCTCTTCACTTCAGAATGCTGTGAAATAACTCACAGAAGTCTCAGACAGCTGGAAGTTCAAAACCTCACAGAAGGTGCTGAGTGAATTGTTGGAGTAGGTTTCTTGGCTGTAAGATGCAGGTGGCAGGACCTTGTTTTCTGCTGTCTCTCTCACAGGGATGAACACAATTTCAGCACTTAATAATCTAATTGTAACACTTCCTTTGAAGGTGATGGATTTGTGGAAGTCGATCTTTAAATAGTTATTTAAACAGAATCTGGACCCCTTCAGACACAAAGAACTCTCACATTTCAGCAGAAAAGGGCAAAGAAGACATGCATAATTAGATAGGAAAATCAAGATTAATGAGTACAACAAAATCCCTCCGGATCCAAAAAGCTTGTGTTTGCTTCCTACTATCTTTCTTTAAGACAGACACTTCTCGTCATCACCAGTCATTAAAAGATATTGCTGTTACTAGAAATCTGGATGCTTTACATGACTTAATAAGGTAGGAGAAATGAGTGCAGAGAAAGAATGCACTCATTTTATCTTTCTGTAGTGTCTGAAAGGTCTCAGCTTTTTCAGAATAGTTACAAAACCATGCAAGCAAAGGAGCTTTCTTGGACTTAGAGGAAAGACTTTGAATTTGGTTGTGTTAAAGTATGCATTGTTTGAATGTACATGGCTTGCTGGAATAGTCACCCTCACCACTTTTGTTTTCAAAATTCACAGTTGGAAGATTTGGACGATATATGTTTTTCACTTTTTTCCTAGGATATTGATAAAGGGACTGAGTGGCAGTGGGCCAAGACAAGTAACCTGCATTAACCCATGAGGAAAAAAAAATTTCATTTGATTCAGAAGATTTTCCATTACCCATATATTTTCACACAAATAACTTAGACTGGTTTTACTTCATTTAGTATTCATTTAGTACATAGCACTTTGATTTTGTATAGTGTTATTTTAAATACAAATCACAGAGCTACAAAGCTACATATCTCTCAGGAGATTCTTTCACCAATGCAATTTTCTTTGTCAGCATAAGTTTTAAGTTCAATTCTTAAATAAACTATACTTGGACAAAGTTAATTGATAATAATATTCTCATTGTATCACTCTCTTAATAAGGGAATCCTGCACAATCCAATAGGAAACTGTGTCCATGATTAATGTCAGACACACTGACCTACTGATACCTGAATCTTGCAGTTTTTCCATATCAATACTGACACAGTATTTTTTCCAATCTTCTCTAGCTGTTCTTTCATCTTAAGGCTGGTTAAAAGTAAAAGCAGTGACTCAGGGGGGGGTCCTTAGCAAACTTTTGAAAAACATCTGAATATTTAGGGGGTTTTGTTGATTTGTTTGTTTGGTTTTTGTTTTTTTAGGTTTAAGCACATTTCAACTTAGGAGACGATGATTAAATTTGTCCACAGTTATTGCTGAATGGAAACATGTTCTAACTTTGCAGCAGGACATGTATAATACTGGC
>Ga0181612_119386_pt1 | contig 10503 bp, 6 predicted proteins | sample HoacroProtozoa21_FD_119630 | JGI IMG/M metagenome (GOLD analysis project Ga0181612, IMG submission 119630) | Hoatzin crop microbial communities from Cojedes, Venezuel. Combined Assembly of Gp0051906, Gp0051904, Gp0051908
AAACATAACTTTGATGGCTAGAGAAATCCTCAATTCATCTCCCGACCAAGTAAAAGTTACTTTCATGGTGAATTACTTAAACACCCTTGCTCAGCAGTATAAGTAGTTATAAGCTTTATTGACAGTGGGGATCCCTTATTCCCTGGGTCACAGATGTGATTAATCCTTAAGCAAAGTTCTTTCACACAGCTCTTTTAAACTTTAAAGCACTAAATATGCAGCAAGTAGTAATAATTTTCTAATGCCTTGTTTGAAAGAAAAGAGTGTATAGAAAAAGACTCCAAATATAAATAGCAATTAGTTGTTATTAATGCACAAGTATCCCTTATCAAATAGGAGGACAAGCTGGAAAGAGCTAGAGGACAAGTCACTTTATGGTCTAAGAAATAAATGGAACCATGGGACATGAACAACCATGGGAAACAAGCTGCTGAGCTAAGTATTTTAACAACATTTTGCACATATCTACTTGGGAAATACAATGCATAAACATTTTATAAAAGCACATGTTGAAATAAAAAAACACTTTCTAAATGAGTTGTCTGTTACAAATACTTTCACTAATCAGGAAAGTATACAGGTTTTCAGTTACAAAGTATGACCATCAATGCTTAAAAAAAGAATATTTTCAGACCTATTTCATTAGCCCTTCAAATGTGATGCATCAAAAAACAGGTCTGCATGCAGAGACAATATGAAATAAAGCCTCTGGGTAACATTCCTCCATAACGCCAGCCTTTACTCAAACTTAGTCCTTTAAAATCTTTAGCTCACTGTCTTGGGTTTAAAAACATTCACTACATGTTTATTCAAAGCTGTGCTAGACGTTTAAATCAGTTGGGATTTTTTTCCTCAAAAAAAAAAATTAGAAAGAGGAGATCAACTTCTATTTACTTATTTTTCATTACTGTAAATAAAGGAATACATTTAAACTGGAATTCAATTCAATTTGTGTAAAAAACAAGGCATTTTATTCGGAAAAAAAGCTACTATTGTGATTCCACTGTGAAGACTGTATCCAGGACAGGGTGCCCAGAAGGTCTGTGTAATCTCCATCTTTGGAGATACTCAGAAATCAACTGGATGAGGTCCAGAGTGATCTGATTAACTGGGATGTTAGCCCTGGTGTGAGTAGGGGCTTGGACAAGCTGACCTTCATCCAAAGTTAGTCTGTTGTACAACCATCTTTTCTGCTACATGAAGAAACAGAACTTGGCAAGGAAAAATCTCTTTATCTAGATAAAAGAGCAACTCTGGTCTGAATTTACAAAAACCTATGTGACCTAGAGGCATATACCATTTATTTTATGAATTTGATATGTGAATGAGATATAAGTATCTATAGAGCTTTGTGATGTAAATTGGAGTGACAGTAGATACAAAACTGGTCTCCCCAGTGCAGAAGGGAACATGTGTTTAGGAGCATTTTCAGACTGTAGTATTGACTCATACAGGAGATGAGCAGTTTATCAGTTCAGCACCCTTCCTGCCTTCCCTCTCTTGCCTGCATATACACACCTTTCGCTCTGGTGAATAAAATAATTTCCCAAATCTACTTTCAATTATATAAATATATAATACTATATATGAATAAACAAAATAATATACTGAATTGCTAAGCTTCTCTAGGAAGAGTCTGAAAATATATCTCATCATGTAGATAGCTTTTAATGCATTTATTCTTGAATGGACTTTGGTTAGCTATGGTGAATTATGAAAGCACTCACATATGCAAAGAGCATAGCAATCAGAGGGGTAAGAGAGCTGGATGCCATCCTCTACAATTGTGTCTTTCCTTCTGCCACAGAGATGTGTGTAAGTAAGTACTTCACCTAAAACTCACAGCGGTGCTCACTAGCACCATATTCTCCACTTGATGAAAGACCCTTTTAAAACCAGGGACAGGGATTTAGAGAAGTGCTAAGCTTCAAAATTACAAAGTAAATTGAGGAGATTTAAATTTTTTAATTTCTTACTGTCATAAATTTGGAAAAATTAGGCCATATGTGTTTCAAATTGTTCGTTTTAAGTTGGCAAATCTGTTTGACCTTTAATCTCTCCATCCTTGCCCTTCTGATCTAAAACATATGGAAAATATCATTGTTGTAGCTCAGATATTCTCAGAGAAAATTATCTGTGAAGCATTCAAAAATGATAGAAATAAGTATCATACACGAATCTCTGGAAAAAGCTGTGTGCTTTATGTAGTGGGAAGTGAAGTTAATGAAAAAGAAAGACTTATAATAAAGTTTTTAATTGAAGAGCACTGCTCAGAGTTGTATGGAAAAACAGTATGCGTTCATGAAATTAAAGATTATAACAATGCATCTGCAAAAAGGGAACCAAATCAAAGTTGTACAGACATCCTTTTATGCTTTCCAACTCCTCAACTTTACACAGTATTCATTTAATAAAGTTTCTATGCACATAGTCAGAAAATACCAACACACCAAGATTTAAAAGTAGTATAGCACACTAAGAATAGAGCCCATCTGAAGATTATGTCAGTAGAGCAGATCTGTGAAAATATAAACTGCTTCTGCAATAAGCTGAAAAACACACTCTCAATACCCCTTTTTTAGAAGATCTGAATAGCTAAAGGAATTATTGCTGAAGTAAAACTTTACAAAGAGAAAGGGGATGAATGACTCAAAATATGATTTCAGTAATACTCTATTTTGAATAGAAACTCATTTAACTTTCTACAAATATCAATGAGCTGCATAATTAAATATTCTGAAAGTAAACTGGAGTAACTAAAATGCTGATACCACTTTCCTATTCCTAGGATTTCAACAAGAAAAAAAATGACAAGAGTGGTTTCTTGTGACAAAGGAAGAAGAGTTAATGTCCCCAAAATTATCTGTTCTGATCCAATTACAAGGTTTACAATTTTCTTCTCCTCCAATATTAGTTCAGAATGACCTAAACATATTTGATAGATGTCAGCTGCAGAGATCTACACTGCCTGCAAAAACTGGATCAAGGCTTTAACAGCTTGGTATTTATATGACGCATAATTGACGGAAATTATATAAAAGCACACTGAAACAGAAAGAGAAGTTGATAGTTTTTATAAACTTTGGTTTTACACTGAAAAATACATCACTTTCTGACTTTTCACACTGTTGTGTAAATGCAAATCCTTTGATAGGACAGAATAAATGAATTGGTGACAGGACAATAAAAAATGGTTTTAAACTGAAATAGGATACGTTTAGATTGGATATAAGAAAGAAATTTTTTTTCAGTGAGGTTGCCCAGAGAAGTTGTGGATGCCCTGTCACTGGAAGTGTTCAAGAGAAGTTGGACTAGATGATCTTCAGAGGTCCCTTCCAACCCTTCAAACCCAGATTCTATGATTCTGTGTTTCTATGTGTCTCTGGTTCTGTGATTCTATGAAGTCAGTATACTTAAGACAAATTATATCATGCAAAATAGTAAGATACACAACACAAAAATTAAATTAGACCACTCACTAGCAATGACAATGTAAATTCATTAAATTCTTTTTTTTTAGCTTCTTTTGTTGATATGAAAGTATCTGAGTGCAACCTTGAAACTTAAGGAATTTGAGTATTAATGAGGAAAAGAATCTGTGGTTCTCCAGATGCCAGGGCTTGAGCTTAGAAGACTTTCTCAATACTTCAAGAATAAGGCTTTTGTTATAGCCGCTTCTGTACCTCTACACACTCATCTAACACAAGTGTAATACAGATTTCAGGAGTTCATTGATGTTGTTTTTCTGCTCATGTAACATGATCTTTGGTAAGGTTAGCCACCAAGCTCGCAAGACTGTACAGTATCTTATGGCTGATCCTCAGCTTATGTCCTCTATCTTTGTGTCTAATCCATGAGAACTGTGTAGCAATCTGCTTCTGAAAAGCGCTAAAGTACTAGTCCTAGTTCTATCCCTGGGCTTTTTATATCTTTAGCAAGTAGAAGATAGTTACTAGTAGTCTCTCTCTTCAAGATTTTCTGTAACAATTTTCCAGAGAACTATAGCTTGTGGCTTTTCTTCTCAAATACCATCACTGTTTAAAGAAAATTAATAAATAAAAATAGTACTTTTAATCAGTTTAACCGCAATAGCAAAGCCTTGTTATTTTGAAGGTAGTTCTATAAAGAGAGTTCAGTTGTGTGAGAATACAGTTATAAAAGAGAAATAAAATAAGAACAGTTAAAGTATAAAAAGTGAGGTGAGAAGGCAAAGGTTTTGTTCTTATTCTGTATTTTGGATACTATGATATATGATTTATGGCAGCCTATAATGTGTTTCATCTCAGGAAAAAAAAATAATTTATTTGAATAGAAAAGGATTTATCCAGTCAAAAAGTCTGCCTACACCAGCTCCCACAGAAAGTTTTGATTACAATGTACTGCTCCACCATTAATGCATGCCATATAATAAATTGCATGAAAATGCCAGATCTCATCCCCTGACTTTCATTTAAAAAAACACAAATGTTGAGACTCAAAATGTGCATAACAATTTGAAGATTCAGTTCTGAGTGACAAAAGTCAGGAGGAAGTTTGACTTTCACTGGTCAATCTTGAAATAGAAACAAACAGAAGGATATAACAAGGTGAGAAACATGAGTCCATCTGAACAACCCATCAGTTCCAAAGAATACAGTTCTACTAATCTTCATAATATTTTGTTCTTAACCACTAGGCTATTGCCAATTGCTACTTGACAGCTGCCAGTAAAGCATTAATTAAAAGCGTGGAAGCACAATTTGTTTGAAAAAGTTAAATGTCTAGCCACATAATATATGAATTGAGTATTTAATGACTTAAGAAACCTCAGTTTCCTACATATTCCAATTTCAGAACTGCTGAGCTATATTGTCTAGAGGAAGTGCTGAATATTGACCATCATTGAGCATTAAAAGGGATTTTGATTTAGATCCCAGGTTTGAAAACATTCTTCTAAAAGTGGAACATCTAGATTGCCACATACCTGAAAATAGGATTAGACTACCATACACACATCTTGAACAAATTTTTGTTTTATAAAAGAAGCAATTCATCAAACTGCAGAACAATATGTCCTATGTGAGGAGAGTGCTATTGGAAATCTTCCAAGTGCGAAAGTAAATATATTATTACAAAGGGTAACATTTTCAGAAGTAGCTTCGAAGCCTCAATCAAGGAAATCACTTCAAGAACTTCTAGGCATCTAAGTGTCTGGTAGCTTTTGAATTGTGTTTCAGGCTCTTGAGCCAGGAAAGGTGAGATTTATAAACACCAGTAGAGGGGCTTTCCAAAAGCTTGCAGAACTTCTGAAGTCTAAAAACTTAGCCTTGTTCCTGTGTATATTCCCTTAGGTACATTTGAGAATATTTATTATATACTTTGATGTTTGGCTTTAAATTTTCTAAAACCTTCTTAGAATAATAAGTAATATTAATATATCTTCTTGAATATGTTTTAGTCATCATGATATGAGCCAATTTACTGAAATTTTTGCATGTTTTAATCATATAAATTTTAAATGAGTTAGTTACTGTGACGCCTAAATTTGTTTGGTCAAGGAAAAGAACAAAGTGTTTTTGAAAGTCTTTAGAGCTATTAGAGCTATGTCATGTTCACCCAGTTCATTGAACTAAACTGAAACAGACAATTTTGTTAAAGCATTCAAATACTGCTGCTTTCTACCATTTACTTTACAAAGAATTGTGTTACGTACTAAAGACAAGATATTTTGGGTACTTAAAATTCAGATAAAATTTAATCTCAGAGTGACTGCATCAGGCCTAGATAATTTTGGGTTTTTTTCCATTAAAATTTATTAAAAGCACATTTACAGAGATTTTAAAGATGATGCATTGAAACAGAATATGCTTTTTACACAACAAAAGGTGCCTCAGCAAAGTGCATCCTATCAGTGAGGATATGGGAAAAATTATAAATTAAATAATCAAGAATAGAAATTGGACAAGACTAAGAATCTGTGAAAATTCCATCTTGGAGTTTAAGGTGTGTAGTTTTCTACTTCATTTTGACTTCCATATTTAACTATGAACTTTTGAAAGTAGTATTTGAAAAAATATTTTTAAGTTCTCAGATGAAATATACTGCATGAATGAAGAGCATTGTTATATCACCTGTGATGTCAAGCAGCTATACCACAGCTAACAGTCATTGCCGGGCAATTTAGTATTCACCAAGGCAGCTGAATGATCCTGGGATCTTTCAACTCCTCTGTCTTATTCAGTAAAAAAACCCCTATATGTCAAAGAAAAAACAAATAGCACTGTGACTTGAGGAAGCACGCCTTTCACCATAGCATTAAATTCCAGCTTATCTTTAAAGGCAATAGAAAAAAAAAATATTGATGGAGCGTTCTTTAAAAATAATATTCTCAATAGAAATTTTATAATAAATGCTTTCCATTTCAGTATGAGAAGGGACATACTCAACCCTTTGTTGGAATCAGTGTATCGCAGCAAGAATAGCACATGGTAATGGAACCGCAATGATATTCTTCTGCATGTATGGAACCAGTACATTAGGCCGACTTTTTTTAATTGTAAAAAATGATTGAATCCCTTCCATTTCAATCTAATAGTCATTTTCCTTAATAGCAAACATTAATGACTTCCTTGACTAATGAAAATTAATTGCTAGCCCACCTTGACAATTACATTGTGATCGATCAAGTTTAAAGGAGCTGCAAGTGTCATTTGCTGTAATTCTAATGCAATCCATTAAATCTGCAGCAGAAGATAACCTTTAACTTAGTTGCATATTAAGGAATACTAATAACAACTCTAGATGTCACTGTTTATATAAGAGGAGATACATCATGTTGTCTATTTCTCCTAATGCTCTTGAGGTGTTGCTGTTTCTTAGGCAACGTGGAAATTCCCCTTGACATCAGACTACAGCATCTCTATAATCTTATCAAGGCACTATAAAGACAGAGTTGTACAAATCCAAAAAACAGTCTGAGAACTCTCAGCCCATTTCAGGGTAAGGCTCCTGACTGTTACACAAAACTGAGTTGTAATATAAGAGACAAATTTGCTAAGTCTTGATGGAATGCATGGTCAGAGACATTTATCTGAAACACACATCAGTTTTTATTGGTCCTGCAGAAGCCATCAACTGTGCTGCACCCTTGAATGTGATCTACTGTCTCTTGGACAAAGCGGAGTCGTAAAATAAGATTCAAATTTGTGAGGAGTTATAGAAGTGGTTCATAGTGAACAACAAATATAATTGGTACTAGAAAAAAACAGAACTGCACTGTATATTCCTGAATGCCATTCCAGGCACATCATCCAAATGTTTACAGCATCTGCCTGCTGAATTAGGTTTTTTGTTTTTGTCAGGAATTAAAGGCAAATCACACTAGATCCAAAAGCAAAATGCAGCAAATAAAGCAAAAAGAAAACCCAAACAAAAAAGGAGAGACCTTTAAATTGAAACCTCAGATTTCTCAGCTGATTTGAGCTATCCTATACTTGAAGACAATTTTTGTGAAAATTTGATAAGTTTTGCAGGGAATGATAAAATATTGCTTGAAGAACTGAATGAAAGATTTAATTCTAATCTAATTCTAATGTGTTAGTATTTAATCTGCTACCTTTTTTTATTCATATGAGGACAGGTACTGAATTTAAATTTTTATCCAGGACTGACTCTTTCATAAACACAGGGACACACATATGCAATCTCACGTCAACATCTTATTTCAGAGCTTGTGAAAGTGTGTCATAATAAACAGCTTGTGCAGCTTGATCCAGTCCATGTTTTTGCACAGGTGGAGATGCATGTTTTGTAGGACAAGCATGCTTTTGTGAAGAAGTTACTGAAAGAAATTATAACTTAATTTTTTAGTTCTCTAAATAAAGATAGTCCAGGGTTATTTAATCTCTTAGGAGTGTTTATTCAGCCATTTGCCAACTACTACGTTAACTACCTTTAGGAAGACTGATGTCAGATATTGAGCTTGACTGCAAGCAGAAAGTGGAAGAATTCCTGCAATGATGCAAGCCCACAAGAGTGCAAGTCTGTAGAACTCAATGAAATTTTGAAACTGACATGCCCTGCTGCATCTCTCACTAACTGTAGGCAGTGTCCCTACAGTGATCATTGTAGAGATTCTCAAAAGAGGATTTTGTGTAGGTCTATGAAAAATAAGATCAGAAATAGGATAAAGAAAATACAGATTCAAACTAAACAACACAATGAAAAAACAAACAAAAAAAAAATAGGAAGTTATTCCACTTTGAAAGGAGAAACAAATACTCTACTACACTATTATAATATTATCTCTCAGGCAGACTTAGGTATTTTTCTAGTTTCTTCTAGAAAGGCTGAAATATAAACCTACATGCAAAGCCACACTGACTCAGAAAGAAAACTGACTTCCCCAAAGAAATGTGAGCACGCTAGATTTCTCAAAGTAAGACAGAAGAAGGATGCTTACTCAGCAGTAGCCAGAACAAAATTTCTTACTTTTTTTATACGGATGGAAAAAAAGACACAAGGAAGTTGATTAACAACCAGCATAAACAATAACTCTACAGCTCTAAGTGAACAAAAGTGTAGTTACAGAAGCTAGGAATATCATGACAGAACTTCTGTGAAGCAGTCAGCATCACACTAAGAGCCAGTGGTCAGTAAGGATTAGAATTTTTGAAATGTACCTGAAAAAAGCTGGTTTTAAAGCTTTTCCCATATTGAAAGAGGACTTACCTATTTTTAGGTTTGCTTCTGTTGTGGCCAAAGCATGCACTCAGACCAATATATACTGGAAAAATTCCATGAAAACCAACCAAGTTATTGTAAATTTATAGACGTATAACCAAGATCAATGTCATTCTATGGAAATGTATTTGAAATAACACAGAGATGTGAGCTCCTTCTGACTAAGCAGTTTCAATTTTTGTAAGAGAAATTGTGAGCATTGGATTAAGTTTGAGTGCAATAAACTGTGGTGGATTACCAATGTTCTATAAAAGTTTCCTATAAGAATAATCAGGACAAAAGCATGCTCTTAGCCAGGAGATGGGAGAAAGCCACAAAACTGTCTGCTGCAGCATGAGTATATTGAACACTGATAAAATATTGGACAGCCTCTCCAGATATTTCTGCTCCATCTTAACACTGTTAAAGTGCAAAATTTTTTGAAAATATTCATATCACCTACATTTTTGGCAAATCCTTGATTAGATACAATATGTACTTTATCTTAGCTGTGGTTTGCCAGAGATATTTCTTATTTCAGCCAAAATACACTGCTTCACACTGCTTATAGTACTAAACCCCATGTTCCATATAAAGTTTTCGTATTTCCAATAGCAATGTAGCAGTCAAAGCTTACTGAAATCAATGAAATGGATTTATAGGTCTTACTGACTTTTACCAAGACTGCTTACGTGTGAAAGTATTTCCACCAATGTCAATGGCTTTCATATTCTTCAAACCAAGCATGTGCTTATCTTCTATACTCCATCAAGACTTTCACGTCTATTCCTCAGACAAAACTTTAAAATTTTAGTCAAATCTGAGCTCAAGTATACTTACAGATTGTGACATTTTCAACTAGCCAACACTTCAAAATGAAGCCTCTGACTAGTTATGGTTCTGAGGCACTTTATAAACCATGGCATGTAAGTAAATAGTCTCCTCTCATTCAGTAAAACTAAAAATCACACCATTATCAAGTGTGACACTGCTGATGTGGAAAAAATTAAGTATTGCAACAGGTTATTAAATTGTTAATGGCCACATTCTATTCTCAGGTTTGTGGTTTGATGCAGTCTGGGCAAAATGTCAAACCGTATCAACATTAACAGCTTCTGACAAGCTCGAGGGGAAAAAAGAGAGCTGAATGAATAAGCTGCTCTGTAAATAAAGAGACATTATAACCTTTTAAAATGAGACAGAATTTAATTAAGAAAATTAACACAGACTTGTGAGAGACTGCAATTTTCTGAATCTCAATCTTCTCTGTCAAGAGAAAATATATTCCTTTATAATAAGAAACAGTAGGTGCCTGCTCTCTGATCAGAAGTTAGTGATATCACCTAGACAAAAAGGGAGAGGAATGAAGTTCATGAATTTGCCTTTTTCCATTTATCCATTTTTAGTTTATATGGCTTCAGTGTCAGAGTTGAGAAGCATGAGGGGAAAAAAAAGTTACAATATTTCTTGAAGCTTAGAAACACGAATATTAAGCACATCAAATGTTTTCTCATTCCAATTTAAATTGGATTCCAATGGGAGAGAGCATTTCACTATGTCCATTTCATAGATGAGGATAGTGAAGCATAGTCAAGAGTGAGTGAATGGCCTGGAGAGAGTGAAAATCAAAATTTTATTTTCACATCTGTTTCTAGTGGTATACCTAAGGAGTACACTGACTTCTAATTTTAGCCGCTAAAATTTGTTAGCTTCTTACTCTCCAGCTTAAAAAACCAAAAGTGAATTTATGCAGTTATAAATTTCAGTGCTGTCCTGGGTTTGGCCAGGACAGGGTTAATTTTC
>Ga0181612_172717_pt1 | contig 10503 bp, 5 predicted proteins | sample HoacroProtozoa21_FD_119630 | JGI IMG/M metagenome (GOLD analysis project Ga0181612, IMG submission 119630) | Hoatzin crop microbial communities from Cojedes, Venezuel. Combined Assembly of Gp0051906, Gp0051904, Gp0051908
CAAGGCTCTGAGCAACCTGGTTTAGTTGAAGATGTCCCTTGTCATTGCAGGGGGGGTTGTGCTAGATGAATTCTAAAGGTCCCTTCCAACCCAAAGCATTCTGTGATTCACCTGACACCAGGCTTTGCCATATTGAATTCCATGCCAGGTTCTGGAGGTGAAGGGTACTGAACCTGCTTGCATGGAGACTTAACATGCTCTCACCCTGAGCCTGTCTTCCTTGTTCTCATCCTTTTTCCTCTACCGCCTTCCCCATTCCCATTTCATTAACTTCACCTACCCAGTCTCAATCTCTGTTTCTCGGTGTTCTTATTCCAGTTCAGTTTCTCTGCAAGTTCCAGTCTGAGCTCTTTATATTCGGTGCTTTCCTCTTTCCTTCTTAATTGGCTTGTCTCAAGTTCTGTCAGTTAAAATGCCTTACTCTTGTTCATGATTCCCATTGCTACTGGTTCTCGGCTTACAGGTAGGTCGTCACCCAGGCTGATCTTTCCTCTGGTGTCTTCATCCAATCAGTTCTCCATCTCATCTGCATCGTTGGATGTCTCTTTTCTCTCATGATTTCTCTTGATCATTAGCTTTAACTCTCCTTGGCTAAACTTCTCTGAGATCAGATGCTGCCACTCCCGTCTTAATTTCTTGGGATACTAAATTACTTACTTTATTTGCATTATTTAAATTCACTCCAGAATAATTTTATCTCTGAGACAAAAGGAGTAGAGCAAGTTTGCAAAGTGTACTTGTCCTTGACACTCCATCGCCTCGGTTCACTTGGCCAGGGCTCAGTTTTTAATCCATAAATGTCTGAGAAAATGCTAACCTGGTAACCTTCGCATATCTCTCAGCATTTTAGAAGGGACATGCTCCTACTCACCCTGCTTGACAGATGTCCTAACTGATGGCAATTCCTCCCATCAGTTCAAGTCTCTGAGTGGAGTCCAGAGAGGTGCCCTAAATGGAACATAGTTGGAATGGAGGCAAGTGAGAAGCAGCCTAACCCTGTACCTTAGAAGTTAAGATATTCAGCTGGGAAGAGAAAGTGACTTAGTGTCTCATTCCTGTTTCCTGGGTTACTTCTAAAGACACTTCTTACCTTTCTCACTCCTTTCCCCACTGACACTTTTCCACTATAAAATGTGACAAACATCCTGGGACCAGAACTTGGAGCCCAAGTGTGCCTTTTCACAACTGGGTGCCCAATTCATAGCTGGGCTTTTCCTTGCTTATTGTCCTTCTAACATGATTCTTGCTATCCTGATTTCCTGATGGCCCACCTCTGGTGACAGTGGAGGGGAAGCACCTAGTTCTGTAGGGCAGCTGGAATGCTCCCCTTGGGTGAATGAGTTGTGGATTTGAATCCTTCTGAGGAAGGTCCAGCACCCAGTTCCTCCATTTTGAGTGCTTTAATTGCTGAACCATTCTTTATATAGTGGACTTTGCAGTTGACAGTGCTGGTTAAAAAATGAGTCTATTCCTACTGTATATGTGACACTTGTGCTATATCTTCCCACCACCTGCCTTCCCTTCTTTCATCTTCCTCTTTTTTGTCTCTTGGCTTTGAATTATGCTTCTGTTTAAAAAAAAGAGAAAGTGACAACCAAACAACCTTTTCCATTAATTCTCATCTCAAAAACATTTAAAAAAACCCCAAACTCATGGAATTCACACCACCAGTTACCTACATTTTTTTTTATTCCCTGCAGGATTGACCTGAGATATTGGAACTCAAGTCCTACTCCTCTTAGGCAACAAGCTGTCTACAAACAAAAAAAGCCTAAAAGAGGTAGTGTGGAATAATACTTGAGTATAACCCAATTAGGAGTGACTAGAGCTAAACTGCACTTTCACGGCAAGCCAGGATAGTCAAAAATACCTCTTCTGTGAATGTACCTCTTGGCTGTCTTATAGCAACTTATCACTGAGCTGTTTTGTTTGAAAGTGGCAGCGTTCAAATACTATAGCAAACATCAGGTGCACTAATTTGAATTAACACTTTTCTGTTCCTTTTCTCTCCCCACAACAAGTAGACCCGCTTTTGCTGAGGATGCTACTAGACTCATATGGAAACATCCTGTATATGGATAGAACAGAAGTTGGAGGCAACACTCAAATAATCAAGCATGCATTAACTCTGTAGAGGAGCCTGTAACATATTCTCCCCTCTCAGCTGTGCGCCTGTCTTTCCTCTTTTCCCATCCTTCTCTTTTGCAGTAGCTGCGTTTCAACAATAAATTATATATTTCTTAACTGCCACATGAGAAAGGTGGTATATTTTCATGGATTAGTAATGTTAGGTTATTTTCAGATCCTTGGCTAAAAGTAGTATCTTAGAAATCCAGAACTATTGGTAGGGGAAAACTGGCAAGCATTTTGTTGAGTTCCTTCTGTTCTGCTGGCTGTGGTACCTGGCATGTTCTGGCATGTCATTACAAGGAAGTAAGAGCTTTCAATGGCTTGAAGCCCTCTTGACCTGGCAAGGTAAGCGATGAGAAAGATTAGACTAGACAGTGGCTTACAGTGTCTAAATTACTCATCCAGAGCCTTCCTCTTATCCATCAGGAAATTGGCTGTTGGCCTTTTATGATATACATTAGACAATCTAATTTAAGAAGCAGTCTGCTTTTGTAGTCAAAGGGGAATCATTTAGTTATATTTAGAGATTAAATAGCTGCTGAGCCTAGACCTGAAGAGGTTTTCAATGACAGACAAACATGATGAAGTAACAAGGGAAGTACTTGGCACATATGAATTTATTATGTGCTCATGAGACAATCTGACTATGGTACTTATATTTTCAGGCTTCTACTGGTTTTGGATGACCTGTGACTTGAATGGGTCTGGGATATTTATGGCATGAATTTCAAATTGAAAATGCACCTCTCAAACCTGGGTAAATCCTCACTGGATACTGTGAGCATACTCTTCTTCTGTTCTTGTCTCCTCATGCTCTGAGCTAAGTACATCTTGCCTTTTGGCTGAGAAGAGGCTGCCCGTGGGTGGCAGTTTTGTATTTCTGCATTTCAATGTATAAAGTTTCAAGCATTATATTACCCTGACGTAGTATCTCAGATTAATCAATAAAATATACCTCATCATTGCCATCTCTTCAGCAGGATGAGCTTGTAATAAAGGTACTAGAACGCGCACACTCACTAACATGATCATTTTCCTCTTTGTAGGTATGGATGAAGTGAAGAAAGATTAGCTGTGTAGTTTAGACAGGTGCTGGAACAGTACTTTGCTTTATATTCTTAGAAAGGTGTAGGTTACATCTGACTTCTGGAAAGTCAAGGACATGATTAGATTTCCCTCCTAACCCCTTCCTTTAAGGGTCCTTAGGCTATAATATAATAGAATGAAATAGAAATAAGTGGAACGAAATAAAGATACTAAAGTGATACCACTTGGAATTTGGGGTCTATTCTGTAGTTCCGGTTGTGTATGTTTCCGTGGAGCCATCTGTAATGCTTGCAAGACCAGGGCTCTAATCCTGAGATGTCAGTAAATGGGTAAAAATTGTGAGACTCCAGAGTCCCTTAGGATTGGGACTTAGTGTAGTTTTTGGGGTGAACTTCTTCTAAGCCATTGGAAATACCCAGATGGATTCACAGAGCTACCTTCTGATGATTCCTGTCAGTGTAGTAATGCAACTCTTCTCCAGTCATCTCTACAGAACTAGTTGCAGATCTGTTCCTTACTGACCTTTCTGCAGGTGTCATGTTGACGTTGAGATATATAGCTATTTTTTATATATATGCATATGTAATGTCTGTAAAGTATTTTTTATACATAATATATACATGGCATATATAATATACATCTTGAATCTTTACTTTGGATGACTCCAGTTCCATGTGTCCAGAGTGGGGAGATCTGAAGAGACTCCTGGCTATCATGAATTCTTGGAACTTTCTCTCATGACTTACTCAATCAGTAATGTCAGCACAGGTAGTCCTCCTGTGTTCATCGAACTCAGAGGCAATTGCTGAGAAGTCTTAGAGAAAGCATGTACGTCTTCACAGTTGATACATGGTTCTTAAAGTATTTGGAAGTACAAGTCAAAATGGTAAAGTTTAAACTCTACAGGTGAGAGTATTCTGCTTCTGCAGAAGGGAGAATACATTGCTGTAGGGCTGAACTTCGTCAGGTCAGGTTCATGCTAAAGGCTTGGATTTCATTCCTTTTGCCAGCTGGGGAAGATCCATCAAAGCAGGAGAGAAGCAGAAGGTGGATGGGTCTTATTTCCTTACCACCTTGGGCTGTGACACCATTTGGCCTCAAGAAATTAAGTAGGGTCAGGCCAGCCCTTGAAAAAGACTAATCTGTGTTTTTTCCTATGTCGGTTGTTGTGATGAATCATAGGGTGAAACTATTGTTTCTGTATTAATGCTGTCCTAATCCATTAGCAAAGTACTCGGAGGATGTTTTGTTAATCTGTGTGCTGTTTGTGAAGGAGCCTGAAAATGGAGATATTGACTGCTAGTATATTCTTCATGGCTTTTATGTGGAAAGGTCATTTTACTTTTCTTTTAGCCATGTTTTAATTTGCGTATCAAAACAGTGGTATTTTCTTTTTTTAATATAATTTTAATTCAGCCCCCTTCTCTTTGCTGCTTTTCCTGCATTTAAAGTGCTGTGTAACAGTGCCTGTCTCTGTTCCCTTTTTATTCAGTGGAGAATATGTTAATATACGCAGTATCAGTAGTTAGGCAGTAAGAGATTTAACGTATAATATTAATGATAGAAGATACCCAACTGAATTTTAAAGTTACTGTTTCCTGATGGAGCTGTATACTCGCAAGCATGATTTTGGTGACAATTAGTGTAAAGGGAACAGCTGATCCTGTGGCACATTTCTAAATAGGTACTATTTCTAATCATCTGAAGCAAAAAGTGTACAGATAAAGATAGCCTAAGGCCCATTGGCGTGATTTGCTTCATTGTTAAAGATAAAGATGCTGCAGTTTGCAACTTGTTCCATTCTGACCTGGTCTATCTCCTGTTGTTTTCCTAGGGCCTTCCCTTCCCCACCTGAAGGATTTCTCCAACTCTGTCAGCAGAGCTCATGTCTTTTTCTTTCTTTAGGTTTTGTTCTAGCATAAAATATTTCATTTGTCATTTGGATGTGTCAGCAAAATCCTCTGGTTCCCTACACAAGATTTTGCAGCTTGATGCATGTTTCTCTAACCTGCTACTAACTTCACAACTCTAGTCTTCCACATGATTTAGTATGTCTCTTTGGAAAACTATATTCTCATTTTAGTTGTAGTAATGATGATTGCTTTGACTTTGAGAAAGACGTTTACACTGATTTCTTAATGATGTGGTTGATACAGTGCAAGACATGTCAGCAGTATATGACTCTCTTCCCCCAGCCCTACTATTAACTTAAAATCAAGGGAGTGCAAAGAACATGTTCCAAAAATGTTAGACTTCTATGATAAACCATACTTTACCTGAAATATTTCAGAGAATGCTGTAAGAAACTTAAATACATTCAAATTCTATTTCAAGAAGAATTTGGGGCATCTATAGAAGAGAACTTCTTTGTGAACACAAGTTCAAGACCAAAGGAGTGCTACCTATTTCATTAACAGAAGTTACCTCAATTTCTATATATTACACAAACAGGATCAGACTGTCTCATCTTAATGTAAACCAGGTTGTAGCACCTGGAACTCCAGTGTTTTCTGTCTGTACATGCGCGTTCAAGGAGATGAACAGGCAGAAGAAAGTTATTCTGTGTATATACCACTTCTATGCCTCTCCAAATCACAGAAGAGGAGTGAGGGCAAACCTACCTGGTCAAACCCAGGCAAGGGAAGAAGGGAGGAACCAGTCCTAGCAGAGCTTTAATTTCTGACAGTTTAGTATGGTATGAATAGTACTGCTGGAAATGCCCATTATGCACTTCCATTCTTACAAGAACTGAAAGCCAGGGCAGTGAAGCCTCCTCTTCTCTTGCCTGACCCTATTCTACCAATGAATCATCTATTCCTGTCTTTATGTCATTAAAATCCATTCACTGGGTCATAATTTCAAGATTTTTTTTTATTCCTGAACAAGAGAATATGGACTAACACAGAGATAAACAATTCCAGGAGAATAACTTCCTATCACCTTTTACATCTGTTTTTTACATCTGTTATCAAGAAACTAGTTTGATCAAAGTACCAGAAGAACTTTTGCGATGTTTGCAGATATTAAAAGACTTGACAAGATCTCACTTGGATTTTGCTTACTCTGATAAGAATTTTCTTGTTGCTTGAAAGATTTTCCATTAGTTTGTTATTTTTCTGTTCCAACTGCTCTGAAGGCAGTTACAGAAATATTAATTTCTTTCATGCGGTTCTACAAGAAGTATAGTTATTCTGAAAAATATAAAGCAGAAAATAGAAGAGTGCCTTTTGCAATATGAAAAGAAATTTTTATGTAAGCAAATAGAACTAAAAGTCTGCACTCCTTATTTTGTCAGCTTTCTTCATCAGAATCGTTAGCAGTCCTGGTCCTGATAATGTTTCTCGTTAGGGTTTTGAAGCCTGTCTACTATACCATGTCCCTGACGAAGCATACACACTTTTTGATTCTCCACAATAGTAAGATCTTGAGGGGAAGACAAAAATATAAACATGTAAATTTCTCCGGATAACCCACCTGTGGGTTTACCAAAGGCATAAGATGGCCAAAGATTTAAGTGGTGTTATTAATCAGTGGATTTGGGATGCTTCTTTCAAGGGGGTGGACAATTTAGGTAGGGAACAGTTGCCTACAAACTCTGTTAATGTAGGTGTTGTGCAAGCCTTGAGTAGAAAGGTTGCTGATAATGTAAGAAATAGATGGGAAATGTTTATTGAGCAGTAGAGGTGTAGCTGTAATACTGCTAAAGTTTTATAGATCTTCTGGCAGAAGCTTTATAAGTTAAGACTTCTCAACAAAATTGGACCCAAAATAGATGTCAAGGGAGGAAGAATCAAGAAAAATGGTTGTAACTGGGAGGTAATAGAAGGAATAGCTTTTTACTTCCACAGCTAGTACTGATCGCAGAGCAAGATCAGACTGCTCTAAGCACTCAGAGAAGATTAAAAGCAGGCTATATCTGGTGTGCCTGGAAATAGGATGATATATTACAAATATCGCAAGTATATTTAATAAGACAGCTTCATATTAATTCTTTCATAAGAAGAGATTAATTTTGCCCTGGAGCAGCATTTCTCTGGCACTTAACTCATGTTTGTGCAGTGTTCCCGGCTTGCAGGCATGAAAACACATGTGTTTTCTCTCAGCTTAACATTAGAGGCTTGCAGAAGATATAACGGGCTGTCACCTACTACTTATTTCCTAACATGTTAAAATATCATAGTTTCAGTGTTGACTATGTTACCTTTATAAAATTGTACTGTTTATATTTTTTCCAGTAGTATATGCATTATATTGTCTTTAATTTTGCTGTATCCCATGATTAGGGTTCCCCCCCCCTTAAATTCTTGGAGTACTGTGTTTTTTGTTGTTTTTTTGTTTGTTTGTTTAACTTTCAGAATATGTCTTAGTGTCATCATACTAAGATAGAACATGCACATTTTTGCTTTTTCTTCCTTGTTTTTTGCTATTCTCTAGTTTCCTCTGAGGCTTGCAGTAAGTGGAGTTCTAAGCTTATGGCACTGGCTTAATGAGCCTGAGCGTCTTCCTGAAGTGTTTTTGTTTGACCAAAGAAGGAAATGCTACCACCCTTGCTTTTGTTGCTTGGTTCTTCTGTGACAAGCAGGGGAGAGAGACTGTCAATAGGTTAAAGCAATAAAAATACAGAGGTATATAGCAAAGCAAATGAACAACACTTGAGGCCATCATGTCCTGTGACTGCAGTGATTTGAGGGGGAAGAAAGCATGAAGAGTCTTTGGCAGACCAATGTGTTTTATGCTGAAGAAAACATAAAAGTTTTCATTTTTAATAGCCATTGGGCCTGCAGTTTCTGTGCAGATCCCAATCTTGATATCTGTGATTTCGATGATAACTGCAGGCTTGATACAGAAACTCTGCTTTGAACAAGATGGTAACCCAGTTATCGAAATCTCCAGTGTGATTTCTAGGAGGTGTAGATCGTAAACATGTTTTGCTTTAGCTAATTTGCCAAGAGATCATAGCTGACTGTGAAAGCAAATTTCCTGTGAAAACCTGAAATGATTCTAGACTTTGCTAAGAAAACGCTCTGCACGGCTTCACTTACATATTTTTTTGTAACATTGTGGTGCAGCTCTGTATGATGATAGCAAAACTGAAACTGGCTTGGCATTCAGCTAGAAAAGAATGAATCCTCTCCTGTTAGAAGAGTTATCTGGGATTATTTTAGCTATCATAAATATCCTTTGCTTAGCAACAGGGATGGCATTCAGGATATCAAGCCAACTGGAAAGAATCCCTCTGACAGGGCTCTGTTGGGGTGGGTGGATAAGCTTTTCTGACAACACTAGTGCTTTCACTCCTCTCTGTCATAATTTATGTTGCTAGGATCTATTTCACAAGTTTGGTGACAGACTTAAAAATTATACTGTGGCTCCTTTTGTTTACTGTCAAAAAGAACCATAATGTGGGGAAGGTGAACAGTTAGAGGATATGGAAAAATCGTAAAAAATCCAGACACATAAGACCATGAGTGTCTATACTGGGGCAGCTGTTCTTGAAGGGAAAAAGAAGTTAAAAAATTCATTTGGATTGCTGAAATGGAAAGCAATATATGGTAATATTCCTCTTCTTTATGTTTTATGAACTTGGCTGCTTCGTCAAAACAGGAAAGAAATTACTTAGTCATAAACTGAAAACTTTGTTTAGAATTCGGGAGACATCCTATCTATTGTGTTAACCGTTTATGGTGAAATGTATTTTTATTCATGGACGTAATTCAGATTCTTTCTTCCAAATCAGCTTTTTGGTATGAATCGGTAGTTTCTGTGATTCTGTGATTCATTATCGGTCCACTCAGCCTGTTTGACCTTTTATACTTTTGCTTTCAGGAGAAAAAGAAGATGAACAGATAGTTGCAGAAATCACGAGAAGGCGTTTTTTTCCTGCTCTTATAACTCATGCAACCTGGGAGGGCTTTCACTTTGCTGGCCATGAGATAAGAATTACAGAAGCCACTGATTGTTACGGGGCAGTCGTCTGGCCATCGGTACAATATTTATGCAGTATTGTCATTTTTTAGTTTCAGAGTCTTCTAGCACTTTTAGTTTGTTTGGTATGATAAATATGTTCTGTTGTATGTTGTAAACCCAAGGGAAATAATGTGTGTTTCTCAGTCTCCATTCTGCAAATCCCACACCTGAATTTAGCCTGGTTTCGTATGGATTCTTCTTTCTCAAAGCATAAATGGTATCTCTTGTTTGTGCCCCTGTCACACAAGATGTGTGATCTTGTGTCCTCTCCTCACCTATCAGTAATTTTGGATCCTGTTGGCTAATTACAAGCATATTTTGAAGGAAGTATGGCAGTCTTATGATGATTACATTTCTGTACATTTTGTAAGTACAGACGGCTGTATAGCAGGCAGATCCAGGTTGTGGAAACAGCTGTGAATTGAGCTCACAAGGTATTAGCACTCACAGAAGCTACTCAACCCACTCATGTGAGAAACAAATTTACCTTGTAAATATGCAGACGTGGGAAAAGGTTCAGCTGGAGCACTCAGTTTCTTTAAGCAGCCAGAAATCTAGTGGGAGAGATCCCTTGTCCATGGCTCTTCATGTAAGAACCATCAACATGCCCACCATACAGAGAGCCCTCTTCAAGGGGTTTTGAATCTGTGCGATGCAGCTAACTGACTGTTTTGAAATAATGAAGAGTGAATGAAATCACTGCGGTCAGCGGGGTGCCACAATGCACCATTGACACTTGGAGCATTCAGAGAACATCCCTGAAACAGAATTGTCTCCAGGAGCTCGTACAAGGAGGGAGAGGGCTAAAACCCAAGAGGGGTGCGTTTCTGTCCCGACAGTATCAGCCTTCTAGGAATGTACTATTTTTAAGAAATACAGCCATACTTCAGCTGAGGAGAGTTAGCGTACTCTGCTGTTTTGAACTCCAAACAATTTTCCTTGTCTTAGCAAACCCGGACAAGTCATTTATACTATATCTCTTGGTGGCCACAGTGCCTGTCCTTGAGGAATGTTTGGCTGACTGTCAATTATTCTCACAAAATTATGAGTTATACTGAAAAGCATTTTTTTTTTTTTTTCCACAGCCAGTTTTGCTGTGGAAGGAAGGGAACCCTTCTGTCTATGTCTCTTCACGCTCTCGCTTCCTGTTCGGTCCAGCAGTATTTGAACTCTTCTGAAAAACATTAGCCCAATTTTTCAACAGGGCAGAAACTTTAAGGAAAATAAAGTTTCTGTGTGTTTCATGGAAAGGAAGACAGACTTCAAAGTTTCCCTAAGTTAATCCACAGAAATTTTGATCCTGCCAGCCAGTTTCTACAGCAGAATATGGCAAAACTCTGAGGGAAGAAATTAAAGGAA
>Ga0181612_140668_pt1 | contig 10502 bp, 12 predicted proteins | sample HoacroProtozoa21_FD_119630 | JGI IMG/M metagenome (GOLD analysis project Ga0181612, IMG submission 119630) | Hoatzin crop microbial communities from Cojedes, Venezuel. Combined Assembly of Gp0051906, Gp0051904, Gp0051908
CACAGGAAGTTCCGTGTGAAAATGAGGAAGAACTTCTTCCCTCTGAGGGTGACGGAGCACTGGAACAGGCTGCCCAGGGAGGTTGTGGAGTCTTCTTCTCTGGAGATATTCAAGACCCGCCTGGACAAGGTCCTGTGCAGCCTGCTGTAGGTGACCCTGCTTCGGCAGGAGGGTTGGACTAGATGACCCACAGAGGTCCCTTCCAACCCCTACCATTCTGTGATTCTGTGGGAACGACCAAGTCCTTTTCCCGGAAAGTAGCCTGACGCATCTGAGCATTCATTCCTGGCAAGGATGACGGCCAGCATGGTTTCGGGCTCGGAGTCTGTGAGCAAGGCACCTGTCATCCCCGTCCTGAATGGCACATTATCCGCCTTGAAGCCAGGGGAGCCCTCCCCTCCCCTCAGCCCAGGCCTCCTCACTATTTGAGCATCAGAGACAGGATTAACTCCCGCTAGCCTGTCCTGGGCGGGAAACCCGCTCCTTCAGGGCTTCACCCAAACTGGCACAATTCTGCATGAGCAAGGCTCCATCTGCCTTTCACACGCCACTTCCCAGCTCATTTGTACAGCAGCTTTCTCACGGGTTTTAAAACAAGAAATACTGCTTGCCATAAACAAACAAGAAAAAAAAAAATCAGAGAGGTATAAAACGGAAACCGCAGTGCCCACAGTCATGCTGCTCCGTCCAACGGCAGCAGAAGATAACCCTGGGAACAGCCAGAGCTGCAGCAACAGTGAGCACGTCGTTTCTGGTGTTCACGGTACCAACATGCCTCCGCACCCTGAGCACCGTTACAGCGTGATTTCTAACCCTACGGCACAGCTCTCGGGTGAGGCAGCAGCAAGCACGATTGCTAAAGCCACCACATGTCACCAGCCGCCCGCGAAAGCAGGCTGTGAGCCGCAGGACCTGCGTCGTGGAGGCGGGGAAGTCACAGGAGGACTTGCAGGGGTGGGTGCTGTCAATACTGCCTGCAGTCCTCTATCTTATCTTCCAGATGGAGCCTTAACACAGAAAGCTTGGGGAAAGAGGGCTGGCCAGTCTTAGTTTCACTTCCTCATTACAGAGAGATTCAGGGTCCTGGCTGAATTCAGAGCAGGAGCACAGCACCCATGATAGCATCGCTTCACTCAAGAGCATCAGGGCGTGATGCACCAGAAAAAGCAGCAGCAATGGGCCAAACGTCATCCCCCCATCCCTGATACAACCAGGGCGCGTGCTGCTTTGGGCTGCGGGGACCGCCTAAAGCTTTAGCCACATGGAAAGCCCCCAAAACATCAAACCCAAATGACCCGCAGTCATTGAGCACTTCTCTCTGGATGGTGCTAGGTGGGAAAGAAAAAAAACCAGGCGAGAGGCCAGCTTAGGCAGATGACGCCTTCATGGAGGGCCCTTTGCCTCCAGGCCAGGTAGGAAGTGGGATGCTCAGTTCTGGGAACAGGGAAGGGAGAGAAAAGGCAGTATTCAGTGTCAGTACTTGCTCTGGCATTAAAGCAGCATAGCTAGTGCCTGCAGGGTTGTAAAACCCATGTCCTGTCCCTGCTGAGAAGTGAAAAAACAAGTAGAAAAAACACATTTTCAAAAAAAAGGAAATAATGAAAAACAAACAAAAGGAGGAAGAAGCACAGCAGAGTCCCTCTAAAACAAGCAGGGAGCGGGCCAGCCCTCCTCCCGTGCCCCACCATCCCCATCGGAGATGCTGTGCAGCTCCAGGCATGGGCATTCCCGGGCAGCGCCTCACCTCTCTCCCACTTCGCCCCCCCTCCTGGCAGTCCTAATGGAAGCCAGTCTCTTCCCCTGGGTCACCATGGCAATGTTTCCAAAAGACAAAAAAACCCCAACCAAGGGATGAATCCCCTCAGCACCACACCACGAGTCCCAGGAAGCCTGGGCAGCTCTCCAAGCCGCGCCTGCCCTCCTCCAGCACTTTAAAGAAGAGAGATTTTTGTGTTTACTCTCTGTACAGGCAGACAGGCTCCCGGGGGGACACTCGGCACATCCAAGAGTTTCGCAAGCCTCCCAGGGAGGGAGGGAGCGTGGGCTGCAGTGCCTACCATGACACGGCTCCCCGCCTGGAGATGCTGGATGTCAAGGGGCTCGCTACCACCCCTGCTGCAGGGAATGGTGGCACCAGCAGACACAGTGGTGGGAAGGAGGGAGACTCACCACCAGTGCTAGGAGAACACCTTCTCCATAGCCTGGTCTGATCACGGCGTGCTGCCTTGTGACTTGGTGGCAAGATATGGGCAGGGGGTAGAAAGTCCCCCCAGGACAGGGTGGGAAATGGATGGCTGCACCAGCCAGCCTGCGAGCGAGGGTCTCCTTGACATTTTTGTCCGGCTGCCTGGTGGAACTGGCCCACCAGAGCCACCTGCTTTCTTGGAAGTGAGGTGGGGGCGGGGGAGGATGGGGTTTGCTGGAAGATGACAACTGGGAAGCCCCTCCATTCCCCTCCGCCCGCTTTCCCAAAAAAAACATTGCTGCTTTGCAGCTGCTAATAACTTCCAGATGGAGCAACAGTGCTGCAAAGCATGGCGAGCTCTCCTGGGGCCGCGTGGCTCGCAAGGGGAGATGGAAGGCTGTACATGCCGCCCTTGTCTGCAAGAACAAGGCAAGAATTAAGCAAAGGACACACCCCTGTCACAAAAGACGTGGAGAAAACCCAAACCAATGTCCTCTCGTGTGCACACCCATACCCTAACAGACTCCACAGAGATGCCACAGGCAGATTTCTTCTCTTCTGCCTACCCAGGAGACGTTGGAGGGAGACCTGAGTTTCATAACATCAGCGTAGCTGCGAGATCTGGGAGGACTGCACATCTCCAGGGCCGGGCTGGACGATGGTGATGCAGCACAGGAGACGCAGGCTGGAACATGCCAGCCCATCCTCTGCTGCCCCAGCCTACAACACTTGTGGACATCTCTACGTGCCCTGGGGTCTCACCCACTGACAGAGCCCAAATCCCGCTGGAGGATTTCTCGGGGACTTTGCATGCCTAAACATGTGGCAGGTTTTCAAAGAAAAACTGTCAAAGCTACGAGTTTAAACAGCTCTGAAAAGTGAGAAGCCACCTTTGGCACAGGTCCCTGGTGGCAGAGCCAACAGGAGTGGCTGACGGAGGAGGACAACTACTTTATTTGTAGTCAGATAGATCTGAACCCAAAATAACCCAATGGCACCAATTTACGCCCTTAAGTCATAACCAATTTTAGTCTGCAGAGTAAATGAATCACAGGAGCTGGTCACGATGATGGCAGACTGAATCACAGTTAAATACAACTTGTTGTTTTTTAACAGAAATTGAATTCTATGATAAGAATACACAACAAGGATTGTCTGTATTGTCAGCTATATGGAGTAAGCCAGATACCTAGAGGGAAGTACTGACAAAATGTTTCCCCAAAACTACTGTTTTAAAAAGAATTCCACTATTGTTGAAGGAATTGATCTGACAGTGATTAGAGGAAAATCCAGAAATGGTAAATCTCAGCCATTTTTTTCTTCAAGGAACTAAATAAGTAAATTGTCCTATTTCCAACACAGAAAACCACATGTACTTCTATTAAAAAAAAAAAATCCACACATATATATTATTTAGTAAATACTCCATTGTGCGCACTGCAGTTCCAGGCCAAATGCAAACCTTGATTTCCACTCCCAAGCATGCAAGCCTGGCCACAGCACACATCTCCACCAGTAATCCACTGACACGCAGAGCCATGAAGCAGCAGAGCACACACGGGTGAGAGAAGAACCCAGTGCTCACCCAGCCATGTGCATCCGCGGGGATCGCTGCAGCGCCTCACGCCAAAACAGAAAGCAGTTTTTCACAAGTGTTTATTACCGGACCCAGAGACCAGGACTTTGGGACTCTTCTCTAGCCCTTTCTCAACAAGTTTAGCAAAAGATTTGCTGCTGAGTCTAAGCCCACCATATACAGAAGCTGGCACCACCTTTAAAATACGCCTACTGTTTCTAGGGGGATGGGGACAAGGCTGGCAGTGTGAAGAGAAACCAAGAACTCCCCATTGCTCACGGCAGGTCCGCACTCACTGTAGCACTACTGGTTTCTAGAGCCTTTGCCACACACTGGAGCTACCCCCTCTGCAACAAAACTCACATCTCAAACACTGGAAATCACTGCTTTTTGTCCAAGGCAGTCCTGAAGAGGCTAATTAAGAAAAAAGCTGCTGTTATGGATAGAAGGCACAGCTCCTTGATGACCTCTTAGCCAACGCAAGTCTGTTTGGATGACGTGTCAGGAAGCTCTGCGCTGCTGGCCACATCTGGGACCCACGGCAAGAGCGCCCAAAGCATCCTCACATGGTGTAGGGACAGCAGGCAAGCCCTGGGGAAGCTCAGGCAGGCATCCCGATCCCTACCCGCGCAGGGTCTGCAGCCGCTCTCCTCCACGAGGATCAGAATGCTCTGAAGCCAGCAAAGCCTCAGGACAGTACTTCCAAAGATCCCAAGGACACCCATGAAAGCTTGCCAGCAATGGACGTCGCTCTGACTTCAAGGACAAGAGTGCAGACGCGACTACAGTGCAACTCAGACGTGTACTCATTTGTGAGAAAGACTTCAAAGCATCCCTGTGCTTTCTGGCCTGTTTCTTCCAGCCCAGTCTGTCTGAAAAGCAGCTTGAACTCATTTCCAGGGCAGAAATTATCATCCTGGGTTGCATTTGTACAAAGCAGGATGACGAGGAGAGTCCGATTCACCTTGTTAGAGAGCCTGTGCTCCTGTTAGGCCATCTGCCCTCCAGCGCGACCGTGGCACAGGGCTTCGCAGGGACGCTCACAGCCCTGAAAGGAGCCCAAAGTCATTGGTACCTCCAGCTGTGCCCCCCTTGCCTCCCACTGACTTTGCTGCCTGGCCTGCTTGGGAGCCAGATCCACCTAGCCTGGTCACTAGGGAAAATAAACAAAAAGTAAAAAATAGAAAAACCCCTGCTGTCTTTCTGTCGGGACAGCGATACCCAGCAGGATGGCAGGGAAAGGGAGCGGTGGCAGCAGCCTTGGTGTCCAAGTCTAACCCGCCACCGCATGCCTCTCCGAAACCTCACAGCCCTCCCAAGCAGCACCAGTGCCGCAGCGCTCTGGGGAGGACACGCTGCCCAGCAGAGGATTTACCAACAAAACACGCAAGAACTGAACAGAAGCAAAACCAACCACCTCCTCAGCCCCAGAGCGACACGGAAAACCGCACCCCAGCTCTGGGTGCCTTTGCACTCTTCCTCGCGGCTGGCCCCACTCCCAGGGCCGAGCTAATTAGAGCTGCGGGTCGGTCGTGTCGCCCTGCCTCTTGCTGCGAGCAGCTGGAGGCAGATTTCCTATTTTGGACCTGGCAGGCGAGAGCGAAGCTGAGAGCATCCGGCTGCCGCGCTCCGCTCCTCGCCGGGCAGCTCCAGGGGGATCCTGGCTTTCCCCTGACACGTTATCTTCACTGTCATGCCACCAAGATGGGGCAAATGCAGTGAATCCAGTGTCACTTGCCTCCTGAAGATCCCAAGGAGCTTTTAAAACCAGTGACACCGCAGCAGCAACTTAGTGTGGAGAGATCAGACTACTCCAGTTTGTACTGGTATCCGCGGAGACGGACCAGCACAGCCTTTCCCCCACAGACTCCCATAGCTCATTGAATCACAGCTGTTTTTTTTAAAAAATGGTACTTCATGTGTAAGGTCAATAAATATCTAAGAAATAGTTAACCGGTTGTTAGCATCCAACTTATCAATGCCTCTGGCTACCCTGAAGGACGTTTTCTGACCTGCTGTTCACACATTGCCCGGCCTCCAGACACGCGGGGCACTTCAGACGCAGCATTACACAAGGGCGAGGAGGATTTTTGTTTTTCAACTACAAACAAAGCAAATACGTGCATACTGTACCATCAGCCTAGCTCAGATGAAGAGCAAGCATTTTCCTTCACAGCCACCAAAGCACGGAACTACGGTGCTCCAGCTACCCCCGCCCCGGGCACCGCTCGGTCCCTACAGCGCCGAAGCGGTTAACTTGTCAGTCGCTGGAGCCGCGTCCACAGCCAAAATGGAAACGCCAAAAGCCAAGACCGCAACAAGCGTGCAGGGGATCAGATGGTCTGCAAGCCGTGCCGAGAAAAACCCCGTCAACAAGCGCTCGTGTGATGCCCTCCCAAGCCAGCCCACCAGCCCACCCGCCGGCTGCCGTGCCAAATCGCCGGGGCGGGTGTGTGGCCTGGGTACCGCTTGTGGGAAACCCCGACCCCGGGAGCTCCCTCCTCGTGGGCTGGAGGGGTGAGCGGGGGGAAGCTCAGAGCAAGCACCGCTCCTCTCAGCCCGCTCCCCTGCACGGCTGGACCCTTCCCCTCCCAAGCAGCTCTTTCCTCGCCAGCAGCAAACTCTCGCAGCAGGGCCTGGGGGAAGCCCGAGCTGCTACCAAGAGACCTGAGCCTGCCGTGGGGCAAAACTGCCGTATTTCTGGGGAGTGATTAAGCCCTGCAGTAGGCTGAAGGCAGGTAAGCATCGCACCTGGCATGCTGGCAGCTGCCCTGCTCCCCACATCCTCCTTCTCCCGCTTCCCCACTGCCATCAAATCCCACTCACCGGCTGTATTAATTATTCTTCCTCTCCCGTAACACAGACACCCCTGGAAAACAGCCTTTAACAAAACAGCTCCAACCTCGGGGCAGGGGAAAGGACATGGACAAAAGCCAGGAGACACCAAAATGCTGCTTTCCCACTCCCCCTCCTCACCAAGTACAAACCCCACAGTGCAAGTTTTCCTCCTCCAACAGTTTTTATTGCTTCCCCCTGTCCTGCCGTGCTGCGGCAAAGCCTGGCCGGCCTTTAAAAGCCTCCTGACAGATCCCGGGACCAGCACCTCATGCCAGACACCACAAAGTGGTTTGCAAGAGGAAAAAAAGAAAAAACCCAGCTCTGGAGGCCAACCCCAGAGAGGTTCCTGCTCCCAAAGCAGGAACATTGTGTGCATGTGTATGTTGGATGCCAGAGGAGAAAAAGGAAGGAGTATCAGTTGTAGCAGAGGGGAAAAAAAGGGGAGGAAAAAAAACCAGAAAAAGCAAAAAGAAATCCCAGCCTTCAGACTCCAGAGGGCTGGCAGGGAGACGCAGCAGCTGAAAGAAATGCTCTGCTGTTATTACTGCATGGAAATTACAGCCACCAGAAGGAATCCAGGCCGATCTGTTGCTGAATATAACTTTAAAAAGACAGCCAGGCCCAAATCACGGGCCGTCCACGGGTGTCAGCAAGCCAGCGCAGTGGTGGAACCCGCGGTCTGTTCCCCATCGCCTTCTAAATAGCAAAGGTCGAGGACAAAGACAAAACCAAAAAGGGGTGGAAGAGCAAAACATGCCCAACAGGTGGGAGGGGACGACTCAGTCCCCGCGCTCCAGGTCCCCCAGGTTTTGGGAGAAATGTGTTAACTAGGGAGACATCAGCTGCTGGCCCCCAGAAGGAATGAGAAGTTTGGGCTGGGTCCTGGAAAGGGGAGAGTTTAACTTCTTAAGCGTTCCCTTTTCTCTTTTTAAAACTGAAATCCACAAAGAGGAAAGGCTGTAAACACAGCTCTGGGTGTGAGGCAGGAGAGGGGAGACAGCAAGAGAGGAAAACCCACCACGATTCACCGCCAAGGCATCTACTGTAACCAGGCACAGCCGGCGAGAGGGCTCAGGCACGCCGTTTCATGGACAAGTGGGGAAAACCCAAGGAAAACCCTTTCCAGAAAGCAATTTCAGCTACAGGTGAGAACAGGACATCAGACCAGACGGGTCCTCACCCTAGCCCCAGCAGCCTGCACTCCAAGCTGGCCCCTGCCTGGCAGCCAGCCCCCTCTGCAAGCTGCTCCCCCTCGGCCGTGAGGGATTGTTGGAGAACAGGGCAAAAATAGGGGGTTTCATCTTCCAGCAAGCCAGCATGCTGTCAGATTAATAAAAATCAAGCTAAGCTTAACCATAACACACACAGGCTCCACCCGGCCCTCCTGGAGAACATGAGTCACGAGCTCACCGAGCTCCGCTTTCCACTGCCAGCCGCTCCGTCGGCTGCTTTCACATCCCTTTGCAGAGGAAACGAGACACGCTTCCAAGACGTCTCCCCTCTTCCCAAACATGCTCCAGGGGAGACGGCAGCAGAGAACAGCACTGGAGAAAACCCACGACGTCGTGACTCGTCTTTTTGTGCTTTTAGCTGCCGTGACTTTGGATCCTGTGCTTGGGCCACAGCTGACATTTAACGCAGGCTTTGACTAGCACAGCAGGGGATGTTTTGGGGAGTAAGAGGGGAGCAGGAGGTATTTTCAGTCCAACCTTGCTGCTCACCCACAGCCTTCCACCCTGCTTTTGGGCACGCTGCAGTCCGCGCTGGGGCATGACGCCCACGCAGCCACACCAGCATCCCCCAGTGCTACTCACCGACGTAGAAGGTGTTGGGGGCCTGCTTGTCCCCCAGCTGCAGGTAGAGGATATTCGTCGTCTGTGAGTCATGCCGGAGCCACAGGGCCACTCCCAGGATGATGCCTCCGGCCAGCTGCGGAGAAAGCAGAGGGAAGCAGGCGTTAGCCACCGCTCCAGCCACACCGGACCCGGAGCGGCAGTTCTCAGGCAGGGGCAGAAGGCTTGCTTTTCATCCTTCTGCAAATTCTTCTGTACTCCTTTCACGTACAAGAACATCCTTCCTAACCATAGTCCCAGACCCGCAACGCGTGCGTTACAGCCCCATACCACGTGAGCCACACGATCTTCCCTGCTTCACGAGAAGCCCCCTCGTCCTGGGGATGCACAAAGCCTTTTCCAGCTGCTGCAAGCAATTTCTTTCCTGAGAGCTATTTCACCACTCTATTAAAATGGAAGGCCCAGCCTCACCCAAGAAGCATGAGATGTGCGACTGATGCTTCTAGGAGAGTTTTTCAACAGAAGTTAGGATCAGTCCCAATTACCCCCTTTTTCCCAACGGGCTGTTATCACCCCATTTCATTTCTCTGTGATGCACAAACAGGGTTTTGTTTGATGTGCTGAGAACTGGGTAGGAAGGATGGGCAGACTGTGGCTCAGAAAGTGGGGGGGCCGCCAGTTTTTCCCTCTGCCCCCAGCCTCACGTGCACATTGCTTCCCACCCGGGGTCAGGCTTCCAGTCTGAGCAGACCTAGCGGGACAGAGCCTTCTGCGCCCCCAAAAGCTGCTCTGCCTTGGGGGAGACTTGTCCAACCAACACGACACCAAAAGGCAGTACAACTGCTCGCAATGCAGAGCAAGAGCAGAGACACCGTGGCTTTGAACTGCCGCTGCACCCACTTGCAGGGGATCCAAAACGCCTCCAATCCCCCCAAAACACACTCCTCACAATGTCCACGTCTCGACATCTAGCACAGTATTTAGAAGCACAGAGATGACTAAGAAACCACACTTGGTGGGACTTGGTAACATTTCCGACAGCATCTCTGTGTTCTATCCCATTACTCCCCTCCCCGTGGGTCTCAGGGATGTCCCACGTCAGGGGGAGATGCACAAGGATTGGCACCAACTGCCCTCACACCATCGCTTTGGTTAATATCAAGTCTTCTCCCAAGGTGTCCATGAGCATGGGAAGCCCTGTGGCCATCACTTCCACTGCTTGGTTCACTGCCTGTTCAATTTCATAACATGACAGAAAAAGAGGCACCGTAACACAGGTCCCCGTGGGTGGGCTGTGAGCCGAGACCGCACTCCCCTGCTCCTCCAACACATACGGCTTTCCTTAATGTCCTACTACAGGGACTGACGCAGAGCAAAGCCTCGGTTCACGCCATGGCGCAACCGCGCTGCTTTTGGAGGCTACCATGAAGATAGCCAGCGGTGCTGAGCAGCTCTGCGAGCCGAGGAGGCTGAAACCGCTGCCCTGCGTGCCCGGTTGTCCAGCAGAAGAGCAGGGCACTCGTACACACACGTGTGCACGCAGACACGCACAACAGAGCCTGTGGGGCAAGCATTAAAACACGCTTCCAACATAGGAGATGATGTTCTGCGCGTGGAGCACCAACCCAGCTGACCACTGGAATATTTATGTCCAAATAACTGGAAGTTTTACGACTGACATCCTCACTGTTTCATCTTCCAGGGAGGGGCGGTGAATGGCAGCGGAGGACGGGATCAGATCGGGGGCACTGCAGCAGGGAAGGTGTCACTAGGAGGAACTCAAACCAGAGTGTTTCCAGCAGGACTGGCTGTGTTCTCCATGACATCCCCCCCTCCATTTAAAACCACGAGAAAGAGGGGAAAAAAATAAACATACATCTAAAACCTTAAGAATTCAATATCTCTTCTACAAAAGGCTGGAGGCGCCTGTTCAAATGTCGATTTGAGTGTCCTAAATCCTTGAAGCCATTCATCTTAAAAAAGGGAAGAGAACTTCCAAAAAGTACAGAAGCAGAAGCACAATTTCTCTCAAAAGGGTCTGAGTCAGGTCAGCTACAAGCACGAGAGGCACCACGAAGGTCACACTAAGGACAAAAAAAAAAAAAAAAAA
>Ga0181612_160532_pt1 | contig 10502 bp, 10 predicted proteins | sample HoacroProtozoa21_FD_119630 | JGI IMG/M metagenome (GOLD analysis project Ga0181612, IMG submission 119630) | Hoatzin crop microbial communities from Cojedes, Venezuel. Combined Assembly of Gp0051906, Gp0051904, Gp0051908
CTGGGGAGACCTTGTTGCAGCTTTTCAGCAGTGAAACACTGGAACGGGTGTCCCAGAGAGGTGATAGATGCCCCATGCCTGGAAACATTCAAAGCCAGGTTGGATGGGGCTCTGAGCAACGTGAGCTAGTTGAAGATGTTCGTGCTCACTGCAGGGGGCTGGGCTAGATGACCTCTAAATGTCCCTTCCAACTCAAGCTATTCTATAATTCTATGAAAATGACAAACATAGACCAGCAGAACTGACTTTCTGAGCCTATAGTTACACTGCAACAATTTTGACTCAGGTTGACAAAAAATTAGCTTTAAAAGCTAATGAAGCCAAAATGCAATAGGATCTGCTGGACAAATGCCAGGAATTAAAAAACCCATAAAGCTTCTGCTGTTATTTTCTGTGTTTAGTTTTGCTCCTTGAGGCTCTGGACTCTACTTTTCATGCTGTACAAACCACTGACACCTCTGCCATACCTAATCCTGTCTTCTGCGGCTTCAGCAGTAGCTTTTAGCCTACGGCCCAAGCTGGGGATAGTGCAAAGCCACTTTTCTGCTGGAGTGAGTAGGATGAAAACCGTTCAGTAGAAATTCCCCCTCTCCAACACATGAGATTTATTTCCCACTTCCCCAGGCCCCCCCTGAGGAGGCACCCTAATGGCCCCTGATGGCTCCAGGGGAGCCAGTTCTTGCCATAGCTCTGCACCCATCTTGTGTCCGGACGTTTCCAGTCCACTCCCACCTGTCTCAGCTTGGTTATCTGCTCTCAGCCAAAGCCTTTTGCTCTGCAGCTCTCCTCTGAGTCATCCTCGCAGCTCCGGTGCCTTTTGTTGAAGACTACAAATTTCACACAGAAATTTTTGGGGGATTTTTTCTTCCTTTTGCCTTCTCCCTTCCCTTTTGTTTCCTTTCTCACCATGAGTTATGAATCTGCAGAGATGTTCTGCGCCTACAGATTTCCTATGTGACTAGCTTTAATGTAAGGGAGTAAATACTGCAGGTCTGTCTATTAAATAAGTAGAAGTGTGTGTATATATATATATTTATATCTATTCACTAATATAATTAGATGTGTATATATATAGAGAGAGCAATGTAAGTACACATAATTACAAATATGTAAATAAAATGGAACAGTGTGAATCTAGTGGAAAATTTCTTTTTAAAAAATATTAACCTTGTAGATTTCACTAATGCAATGAGCATCCGGAAAAACAGCCAAAATGTTCATTTTAATACCAAAGTAAAAAACGATAAACTTCCTGTTTCGTTCAAATAACTGTGCGAAACGGAGTTTCCCTGAGATAAGGTTATTTGCTTTCGGAAACAAAAGCCTGTGTTTGCCTTGAACACAAGTGCCGACGCTGTCTGCTGGGCAGCTGATGCCGCAGGCCCGGCGGAAGCAGATGGCAGCCGGCGCTCCCCGGCACAGCTTTGATCTGTGCCGAGTGGTCGCTCTGAAATCGCTCTGCACCGGAGGCCTTCGCTTCTGCGTGGAGTGAGGATATTCTCAGATCCCACCGGGGACCGGGGCCAGGCATCTGTCTTCACTGGGGTGCAGGGGGATACACTATCAGACCAAAGAGGCGCGGGGATGCACTGCCGAGGTGAGAACCTTCCAGAGAGATGGTTTATTTCATAGCCACCTTGCAAATGCTGGGTGCTGCCATGCATTTATCTTCTGCATCAGTGCACGGTATACCTTAGCCATTCAACATGAAGGTGAGACGCAGCCCCAGTAGAGCTAGCTACCTCATGCAAAGCACACGGTGCTAAAGAGACAGTGCCAGTCTCAGGAACAGACTCCAGTGGGCCAGGGTACCTGCTAGTTTGCACCAGTTCAGCTCCAGGGGTCACCAGGCTGCTGTATTTACCAGATGAGAAACAGATGCAAGCATTAGCAGCAAGACTCAGATGTACCATGAAAAAAAACAATTTATCTGAGTCCAGGTCTTGAATAAATTACTTCTCAGTATATACACCTGTGGGAAATAAATATGCTTTGGAGTTTTTTCTACAGTGCTAGAAAAAGAGAATGAATATCCATGTTATGGTACAAAAAAACACCACCAAAAATCCCACTGTTACAGAACTCTAAACTTTTGGGACCCAAAATCCAGTCCCTTTTGAAAGTGGAAGAGAACTCAAGCTGCTCATTGCCTCGCACGCATTTATGCCTGGATTTTTCTTCCCCTTAAAAGAGATGCGTGAGGAATATACCGAGAAAAGTAATATACAAAGGCACGTCTCCTTCAGACTACACTCTGCCTCAGAATTGCAGGTGGTGCTGGCCTCATTTTGTTGTTATTGCTGCTTTGTAGCACCAAGGCAGCTGGACGCAGAGTTCATTGGTGTATGTCCTGGGATTTTAATTACTCTTTAAATAAAAAGCACACTCATATTTGACTGGAACATCTTGCTCCAATATCATATCTGGGCCCCTGTAAGGTGTAAGCTGGATTCCAGGGAGTTGTATCTACTCCTATGAGGGCTCCATTTTGTCCTTTAGAGAACAAGAAGGTGCAGTTACGAACTGTGAGTATTGAGAGGATGGAGACACTGCCAGGCTTCTGCCCTGGGAAGGGGTCAGGAGGGAAAATTTGACTAACTAGCAGCTGCTGATGTGCCTTTCCCTCGATGCCTGTACATATAGTGACTCCTTGTGAGCACAAGTAAGGCAGTATTTAAGAGACTGTTACCATCTCCTCTCCACTGCACCACAACTGCACACCCCTCATATACTGGGTAAAATGGCAAGTCCAGAACAGGAAGGACTCCATGGCCACCCATGTCACCATCTTCACATCTTCTTGGGAGAAAGAGAGATTTTCTGTTATTTGCAGCTGTATTTGACTGTTTGTAACTTCAGTACAATAACCTCCCTCAATCTCCCCTTTCCTGCCTTAGCAAAAAAAAAAAATAAAACACCATTTTCAACCCAGCTGCAAAAACATATGCAGCCTACTTGTATCACCTGTTCCTCAGGTGAGAAACCAAATTCAGGTTATCTGCCCAGGCCCAGGCTCACTGAAGTTCATTGCAGTGCTGGTTAGCCCAGAGCCTGGCCCTGTTGCGCTCCCCAGCATAGCTCCCACTGACTTCAGCCATGTCCCAGGTCTGGCGCAGTGACTCCCGCGGGCTTGGCACCAGGCTTTAAATCATTGTACAAAGTCACTTGAGAAGCTGTCGGCAGTCAGAAATGAGTCATTAGTATGCTGCCAACACAGTATTCAGTGACAAAACCCAGCTGCCACTGTAGTCAAGAGTGCAGTTTCTTTAGCACTACTGTAAGTCTTATTAGCATAGAAATCAAGTGTATGTATGTAATTGAATTTCTTTGTCGCATCCTAGTATGAGATTTTCCATCAATCCTGATTGTTACTAAATTTGAACTAACAGCCCATATTTGCACTTAAGCAACATCTGAAAGAGGACTACACAAAGAAAGACTTTCCTAAGTCAACACATCCTAGAAAACAGCAGCTGCGCAAAGGCAGAGGCAAGCAATATTTCATTTTCCTCCCCATAGTACCCTGTCTTTTGGCAGCTCTGCTTTAAAACTGTGTTCTGTTGGCAGCCTCGCGTTTTTTCTCTGATATAAAAAGCTGCAGCGCAGCCCATGCGGGAGCAGGGGCTGTCCCCAGCAGAGGACTCTGTCTGTCAGGATGTTGCGGTGCCGGTTACTGTTGATTAGGAAGTGAGATAATACCGTAGGTAAAGTTCATTTGAGGCCACTGATTAAACTCAACTCCTGGAAAAGAGAGAAGTAATAAAGCCAAGTGGGGAATATCAAAAGTGTTTAGGGGCATAATTCCAGGATTAACTTCATGTGGTAGGAATGACGGTTCAGAAGAAAAATGAGTCTTAGAAACAGAGATACCAGGGTTGTTTCTGCGGGTTCGGGATGAGCTGGGGATGGGGGAGGACTGACTGGCCTCGCCTGCACTGAGCAGGCAGCCACCATCACCTTGGCTGCTTTTTCAGTGGTGATTTCTCAGGGGAAGGTATTAATCCATATGACCCTCGTAGCCATATTTCCCTACATTTTCCAAGCATAACTGCGGTCAAAACCACAGACACCTGACAAGGTGGAAAATTATGGTCAGTGAGAAAATTAAATATCCCCTCCCTGCACAGATGGTCATTGCAGACATTGATGGGGTTGTGTTGTGAATGACTGCATTGTGAACATAACCCTCCAGCTCTGCTGCTAAAACAATGGCTTGCGAAGGTCACTGTCCAAGCAATCTACAAAGCCTCCAGCCCCTACCCGTGAAGCCAAGGAACCAAGTCTCGTAAGCCCCAGGCAGCCTTCCAACAGAGAGAGGCGGGATCCAGGGTACAAGACAGATCCAAGGATCCAAGGTGCAGAGTCACTCTGCAAGATTTCGCAGTTCAACCTATCACAAGCTCCTGACATGAACCAGTTTCCCCCCAGGTGGCCACAGAGTTTCAGGAAAAATGACTATTACTCCTGCAGAACTCAGGACCTCTGCAAAGCAGGATTTTGCTCCTGGATTATTTTTTTTTCAGTGGTAACTGCAACTAAATAGAGGCAATGAGGGAAGAATAACTGCTAGTGCCGGATGCTCTGTAACTGGCAGATGATAGTCAGATTTTTCCCAGTCCATCGCAATGCCATGTAATACTGTTATTATGAAACAGATATCATCACCCACTGCCGGGAGTGGGCAGACACAGAGTTCACCTCAGGGTCCAAAAGTTCCCACTGAACTTTTTCTTCTTCAAGCAATAACTCCATGATTACGACTCTTCTGAATCAGTCGGAAAGAAAGAGTGAGCTCCTTCCTTCCCTGCCAGAACGCAACAGTACAACAGAAACCAAGAAACATCCAGGAGCAGCTCATTCCAACCATGAGCCATGGTCCCTAGCCTCGGCTTCCAGTGTGCAACCCTGGGATGAGGGCAGGCTGGAATTTCCCTCTGGGGAATCACAGGGAAGGGAGGGAGTGGGTAGGTTGTGTGTGGGTGGCATTAGCTTTTCACCGGAGTTTCCATCCATGCCGCTGACTAGTTGCACCACCTTGTCAAACCATGTAACTGTGTCTCCCTTTGGACTGCTAGAAAAGTGACTGTTGTTCCAGGCTTGGCTTATTATTTCCTTTTCCACTACTCCTGGGTTTTTCTTTTACTGCCTTGATTTCAGTTGTTATAAGGTCACTCCCCTTTCAATTTTACACAAAATCTCATGTGTACAAGGTACAAAATAAGGATTTCAGAGAAAGGAAACCCTGATCTGATGCTTATTGAAAGGCACTGTCGGCCAGGGCTGGGAGCCCTCCCATGCTATCCCGTGGCTTCCTTCACCTTCCTGGCGCAACAACACCAAGCAGATACCAGCCTCCCCTCTGCAAAGCAGGGTGAATCAAGCAATGCTTTTCAGAGGCATGAACTAACTTCAGTTAGCATCTGTAGAGTGCTCTACAGCGACTCTGCACCAGGCCTTAACAGGTGTTTCTGCAGGAGCATGATCCTCACTGTGTCCCTGAGTTGGTGTTTTTGGCAGTAACTGGTATAAACTCGGGTACCTCTGATGTCAGCATTGCATTTGTCAGATCCTGTTGCAGATACTAATTATCCCCAAGGACATGTAATTGCATTTGCTCCAGCAAAACACTTAGCATTAGCTGATATCACTGCCAGTCTGTTTCTCTTGGGGACTTTTTTCTTTTTTGGCTAGTTTGCTAATTTAGTAAATATTTAGAAATCCATGTTCCTATAAAACTGCAACACTGGATATCATTCCCCTTTGTTCAACACTGTTTACAGAAATAGACACAATTATATTAAGATTCCTAGTTAATACTCTCTGGGTTAAAGGCAAGAGATACTAAGTGAAAAAGTGGTGAGGAGAAAAGAGGGAATTTTTTACAGGAAAGTGCAACAGTGTCTTGAAGCCCTCATAGTTGAAGCTCTAACAGAAAACCTGTTTCTAAACAAAAACCAGAAAGAGTTCTAAAAGAAGGCAGTGAAAAATGGATGCCCAAGATGGAATATCATATGCTAACCTTCAGAAGGTGACAGATAGATGGGAAGCGGTTGCCTCTAGCACGCAGCACAGAAACCCAGCACATGCATAGAGAATGTCTGTAGGGACACGTCTCTCAGGGAGAGGACGCCTTGTGCCCAGGCAAGTGCTTCTGCTGAGCCCAGGCCCCAGGGCTGCCTGCCTGCCGCCAGTCCCACCAGCACCATCTTGTGCCCTCCCATCTTTCCCCTACCCGCAAGGGCTCAATCTCCCTGCCCAAAGTGTTCACGTCCAAGGGACCCAGCAAACCCTGAGAGCAGTCGCCCGGTGGGGCAGAGGTCTGTGAACCAGAGCAAATACGGCTGTTGCCACCAGACAGCCCTGTTGCAAAGTCCAGAATTTTTCAAGAGGAAACTCCCAATTCCCACAAAACCTTTGAAAGCCTGAAGATTAAAGGGAGGCCAGAATACAAGCCAAAATGTCAGCAAGGAACCATGATGCCCTTGAGAAAAGAAAAGGCACCTTTTGACAACAGGCATACTGGGCTTAGCTTCAGGTGACCTAGCCCAGGGACTTCCCAGTGGCCACAGTTGCATGGCTCTTTCTCCTGTCTCCCAGGAAGGCTTCCCAGTGCCTTCTGCTGTGGCCACGCTGTGAGCAGCACCCTTGGTGGATGGTTAAAAATTGGTTCAGCTGTGTCCATAGGAGTTGCAGCCACCTCTAGCTGCCCAGCAAACAATCCTGGAGTAGCTACACTCTCACCAACTGCAGCTTGCACCACCTCTGGAACTAGCTCAAGTAAAAGGGGTAGGGGACAATGCAGAAACAGCCCTGCTTGACGGGATCTAGTCAGGGAAGTTTGCCCAGCACAGACATAATGCGGTGGAACAACACGAATTCATGCTGATTCAGACAGCAGAATGGTTTGCACGCTCCAACATGGAGAGGCAGCTCCAATTATTCAGCCATCCCGCAGGCAGGCACTTCCACTTTTAAGTGTCCAGACAGAGGTCAGTAACCATACACCCTGAAATTACTTTAATTATGGGACAATCACTTTCCAGTGTATTGAATAACCACCTATTTTAGACAGGACCAACCCCAGGGACTCAGCTCCACTTTGAAAGGAAAGCTAATCAACATGGTTTACAAAGCACACGACTGGCTTCTTTAAGCCAACTTATCAAGATGGTTCTTTATGGGAATGTAATTTACCTGCTCACAATGTGGGTCAAAGCATGAGGCTCTCAATGGAGAGACTTCCTCTCAGACAACAGACTGAGGAAGCAGTCTTCTTGCTGACTTTGATAAGATACAAAGCAGAGAGCTAGGATTTCACATTACAGGGTATTAGGTCCCCCTTTCACCTGCCACTGCAACCAGCCAGGGCAGAACAAAGAGCTGGTTCCAAAGGGCTGGAGGCAGAGCGCTTCTGCGCAGCGTACCACCACATCTCCAACACAAGTGGTCCCAGGGAATGCCCTACAAAGACACTGATGCTCTCTGAAGGAGTAAGAAATAATTATCCTCTCATCTGTCAAGAGACGTGAGACAGTCCATGGGATCTGGCACTCTGTGGATGCATTTGTGGATGCTGAAGTAAGTCCTGAGCACTGCCGAGGAGTCTGTTTTTCTTTTATGGTGCAAAAATCTTCAAACATGAAAGGAGACCTCCTGGCTAACAACACCCTCTCACATGCTTCTGCCGCTTAATATTCCCATCTAATTTCAACTCTTGCATTCCTCCGGTCTTGAAAAATATAGTTTAGTGGGATTCAGACTCTCTCACCTCCGCAGGCTAGGTGTCTGCTTTGCAGGGGTCAGAGGGGGCAGAGAGAGGGCACACTGGGATACACTGCATGTCTTTACCTCCACTGACATGTGAAGATAAAACACGACAGACCCGTGGCACACAACACCAGACTCCTGAACCCACAGTCTACATCTGAAGGGAGAAACAGGTATCTTGTGATCAACGGTGTAATGTGTGTGAGCCCTGGTACAAAATCTCAACGTGCATTACCATGTGTGCATCAAAATAACATGGAGGGTTGAAACACATTAGGACAGCGTCTGTACCTGAATCTGCTGATTCAACTCTCAAAGCTGCATTAAGCAGCTGTAGTCTTCAAGCCCTGCAGATGTCTATTTTAATCATCTGTCTTAAAATATCAGCTGGTTTTATGCCCTATTCTGAAGCTTACCATTCCTCACAGAGGCTGAGTTGTTTTCCCTAAGAACTGCCATCCAATCAAAACTGGAAATAGGCAGAAAACAGAGAACATAAGCACTAGTTACTTTTGTTCGTACTTATTCCCACACATCTTGCATATATTGCAGCTGAAACACCTTGGGGAGTGCGTAGCTGCAGAGCCTGAGCCTGCCATCCGGACGAAACTAGGGGGATGCTTTTACTGGAGAGCTGAATCACGGCCAGCTAAGGTATCAACCTCATCAAAAGCAGAGATTTGAGTTGGCAGACACATCCCTTGTCTTCTGTCTTGCTGGCTAAAAACCTTGCCCCTATACAGCAGAGAACCTGTTCCTTTCTGTCGTAAAACAAACTCGAGGGCCCTTCCTAAGCCACACTTCTGGCATCAGCTGACCAATTTCTCCACTGCCCTTTTATTTTTTATCAAAAACTAACCAAAATTTTTCCCCAATAGTATCATTTGTCTCTTGAAGGCTCTCCTCTGTTTCTCTGCTGTGCTGCCCCACACTCTGACCTTCCAAGGTGTGCTGTGCTCATGCAGTCTAAGTATTTTAGTTGTCCCCAAAGTACCTGAAATCTATGCAAAGAGCCTAAGAACATCTGTAATCTTGTCCATTATGATAATTACGGTCGTTAAGGACGTATTATAGAGTTAATTGTTAATAGGAGCTTCCATGGATGCTTGTAGCCAAAAGAGCCAAGGCCAGCTGCCCATACATAACTCTTCATGACTCCCAAGGCTGGATCAGTGTGAAGCATGCGATCTCATGGCCGTGCCCTGCACTCTCAGCCAGGGAGTTTTGCTCATCCACAGCCTGTGTCTGTTAGTCGTTGTTACAAAGCCAAGGTCTTTAGCAGGTCCAGTTCTGTGGGTACGATAAGAAGGCAACACCCAGCAGAGAATATAAAAGAAAAATATTTTTAACTCCTCACTTGTTCTTGGACCTCCCCCACAGCCTAGCTAAACCTATTAAGCTAGAATATTTAAGCACCTCACACTTGCATTACAGAGCTTTTCTGCTTTCAACACACGGGAGAACATTGGAGCGGCAAGACCTGCATTTTGCCCCACAAGATGACTGCTCTCAGTCCCCAGTTTGGAGGAACCTGACACGTCTGGCTTAGACACGCAGCAGCACGCTCGCTTTCCCTCCAGTGACTCATTTGACAACACCTCAAGGAAAAATTACTACCCCTGGAACAGCGCAAACAGCTTGCTAGGCACGGCTATGGTCAGCTATGTGGAGAGGAGCTGGTATGAAGAGGTGAAAATGCTCCCTGGGAGGGTGGGCTAGAGCCCAGCAGCTGGCGGCAGGAGAGGTGTGAGTGTCCCGTGGGCCGGTGGCCCGTTCTGACAACCGCGAGGAGAAGCTGCTCTTTGGCCTCTACCGGGAGCCGGTTTCACACTCGCCCTGGCCAGAGCCGATGCCTATCTTTCACACTGCACGAGTGGGCGAGGTGGCTCCAACCCTCGTGCCGTGGCCTGCCCGAGGAGGCAGTCGGCCTCGCGCCCCAGGGCAGCGACCGCAGGCTGAGGCCAGGTGGAACCCAACCCTCTGCTCGCCTCCCAGCAATGCTCCCTACTACTCTCACACCCTTCAGCCTGGGGTTTTGGCGCTTCGTCTGGTCAGCCAGGCCTTCCAGAGGACAAGCCAGCCCTTCACAAGACACTTGTGCTCAGCCGGACAGGAGGAGGCTTGCCCTCCGGAGACAGCAGCCTCTCCTCGCAGCAAAACTGCTCGAGTGAGTTACGGTGTCTCATGCTGTGGCATGCGAAATTGTCAGGATCTTGGCATGTGAGTGACCATCCATATATCTCAGAGACACCACTTACAAACAGATTCTGAGGGACTGTATGCTAATAAAGCTCTGCTTTTGCTGCTGTTAGTTCAGAAATCTTTGTTTTAGCTGTTGCTTTCCATTTTCAAAGCCTGCTTTGTCAGTGGAAGCCCGTATCTTCCTAACTGTGGCACGTAAAACACTGCTGACGATCACTCTCAGTTACAAGAGTGACGTTAGGTGGTCCTATCTCAATGAAGTAGACAGCTGATGGGTGGGGAGGGGAAACTGATATAACCTAACCATGAGGTCTCGCTGCCTGCCTGGGAAATAAAGGACACCAAAATATAACTGCGTGGGAAGGATTTCCAAGAAGAATTTGTCCCAAACCATTTCTGGAAACAGATGATAACATTATTTACCCAAATACAGGAAGCTCGAGATTGCAAAGAATGACGAAAGGCAAGAACTAAGGGTGAGGGGGAGAAATATGTCCTTTGCCCTCCCCCTTCCTGAAAGACAGAAAGAAAAA
>Ga0181612_108440_pt1 | contig 10501 bp, 3 predicted proteins | sample HoacroProtozoa21_FD_119630 | JGI IMG/M metagenome (GOLD analysis project Ga0181612, IMG submission 119630) | Hoatzin crop microbial communities from Cojedes, Venezuel. Combined Assembly of Gp0051906, Gp0051904, Gp0051908
GAACCGTAGGGCATACCACAGAGCTTCGTTTCCCTAATGTATGGAGATGGATTTCATCAGGTAAAGACATGGAAGTGTCCTGTGCTCAGGAAGGCCAGCTGAAAGCTTTCAGTTAAAATCTGGCTTGCATGCTGTGACTATGCTGATGAAGGGTCTACTGTATTAGTCTGATGGAAGCCTGTCTTTAAGGAAAGAGGGAACAGTTACGAATGATGCTGGATTCCTGAGAGGTCCCGATAACTGGACCAGCTGCAAACTGTAGCAAACAAGTGGAAGCCCTGAGAAGTCATGTCACGTACTACAGACCTCACTGAACTGAGGGAGGTTTAGTTCACAGGGTGGTCTCATCTTTGACTTAGCAAGTGAAGGCTGGTTACTTCTCAGAGACATCAATCCCTTTTTTTAATCAAGCACTGTCTGGACTATCTGTTTTTCCTGAGTGCAGAATTTCTCAGGAAGTCATTCAAAATCATAGTGTTCCTACACACAAACACATCAATTCAAAGATCCTCCTCAGGTCCCAAATTTTCCAGCCAGAAAAACCTCATTTGATGATCTCATAAACATTTCACTGGATATTCCTGCTGCTCTGCAGATGCCCAGCTTCCTGATTTCCTAATGCACAGATGAGCTTCTCCAGCCTCTGGGTCCCCTCCTTTTACTCTCAGGTAGCCCTTTGCCAGGCTGACTAACTTCTTACAGGAGCTGCCCACCAGCTGTGAATGAGCTGGCTCTCATTGACGATAGACGTGCACTTGGCAGCCTGGGCTGCTTCCTGGAACCTTGGCTGACAGAAGGGTCTCAGCTCTGCTTAGAACCCCCTTTTTTAATTTCTATCTTATAAAAATACAGATGACCAGAGAAATGGCTAATTACCAAATTGCAACACAGAAATTCTTCCAAAGGACTACTACAAATGATCAAATAGATAAAAAGATACAAAATGTGCAAAACAAACTCAGAAGACCAAGCCAATGTAGCAATAGTCTAAAGATTTTGGATGTTTTTACTTTATCACCATATAATAAAGAAGGCCAGGCAGGAAAGAAAGAGCACAAGTGCAAAGTTCCAGATTTTCCAGTTGCAAATCAATCAAACTGACCTATCAAGATTTCATTAACATCAACTGATTTTTAGTATGTAGTTATTTTAGAAGGTCTCTCCTACTACATAAAACTTTTCTGCAGATACAAGCACTCTCTGTAATCAGATACTGCATATTTTGCCATTTAACTCACCGGTGCAACTATTTCCTGTTCACAGCCCTTGGAGGAGCTTCCTGTTACAGTGCAAGGGTAGGAAATATTGTGGTAAGAAAAATCAAGTGACAGTGCACTTCCCCTGTCAGATTTGCTTCGGGAAAACTTATTAAACTCAAAGAAACCTTTTAATTGTTATTCATCTTTATTCTGATGATTTACTTATTACTAAAATGCACACCTTCTAGGGAAAATGTTGCACTCACTGGTGTTCTTTGCTTTAATTAAGAGTCTGTAAGAAACAAACATTCAAAAGGCCTCATCTTTGCGCCTTGTGTTCTGTATTGTCTTTGGAAAGCATGGACACAGCAAGCAGGACCACTCAAGGTCACTAGCAGTCATGGCAAACAGCTTCCATTGACACACACTGTCTCTTAGCTTGCAGCTGGGTGTCCTCAAGGAGTCAAGGCAGCATGACCGCTGAAGCACTGCCCTCCAAGTGCCTTCGGCAGGGAATTTCTAACATACAGTAACTTATTTAACATCAATATTTAGCACTGGAGAGATTCATTAACCCTGTCCTCCCAAGTAAAATTGATATTTGAAAGGTGACTGATGTCAGAGGCAAATTTGCATGAGAGGGATACAGTTTAGCACCTCTTAGAAAACACAAAACATCGCCAACTAGCTTTCACAAGAAATTGCCTTGTATTTGGCCAACAAATTTCATCTTATTTATTAAAATCTTTGGCTGCTACCAAAAACTTTCTCTGCTTTTTCTACATAACATAAACATTAATTCATTTACATTTCCCTTTACAGGATTTTCTCTAATGAGAAAATCTTAATGAGCTCAGTTTTCTGAGCCAATCCATAGATTTGAGCTCAAGAATTATTTCCTGTTTCAAAAAGGAATACAATTCTCGGGTATTTCAGTAAGCCTACAAAAGAATATAATTCAATTAAGAGAATTATATACTAATATTTTTTTCAGAAACTTAGAAGCTTTACACTTTTCTAGCTTGTTTTTAATTGAAGACTACATGCTTAAAAACATTTCATCAGTACAGTGCACCCAGCTGATCAAATAGCAACTTTTATATCCCTTCATAAAGTAGGACATAAAAGAAAGGAAAATTCCTTCTAAGTCTTGTCTTTGAACTCCTTCACTTCAGGCTTTGCCTTTGTCTATGATCTCCTTGCTTGGAACTTTGAAATACCACATATATTTAACCTTTTTTTTTCCAAGTCAACTGCATTTAAACTGTTTTTAAAGCCTTTAAAAAATTATTTTGCCCAAATTAAACCTCAAGGGCCATTCTACCCACACTCCTATCACTTATTTCCCTTCCACCTTGCAAAAACTTCAAAACAATCATGACTCAAAACCTGTCCCAAATTCAAGGTGTACTTTCCTATACACCTTGTGGGACAAAATCATAGTACTACTATGTTAAGCCACTACTGCATTTTTGCTTGTCTGCTAAATATCTTTCCTTCTCCTTCAAAGAGATTTGCAGCACCTTTGCCTCATTGCTGAAGGGTCAGAGTATCACATAGAGCCAGGCCAATGGGACCTAGTCTTGTTCCAGTCTTGCATCAGGTTGGCATTGCCTACGCTTTACATATTTTTTTCTCAGTCTCTCTATTTCCACAGCGCTGAGCCTACCTGACACAGACAAGGTCCTCCCAGCCAAGCGGAAGTGGGGACAACTCTTTTCAGAGTCTATTCCCCCTAATTTATTTGCTGGTCAGGTTCCGCACAGGACACAAGACACTTCCCATCACAGGGCAAATCAGGGACATACCAGTCTCTAGTCAGTGGTAACATTAAAGACTGAAACCATCAAAAGTGGTTTTTTCTAATCAGCCAGCCTTTTACCTCACACCTACTTCTCCTGATTGGGATGTCAAAAGCCAGTCCCTCCCTTACCTTCTACTGTAGGAAGTTTTTCTGCCAAGTCCTTGAAGGTACAAAAGATTCAGAGGTTGATTGTAGTGAAAATTATGGTTACTCAGTACCTTTCAGCATTTGACCTTTTATTGGGAAGGTCAGAGGTCTTTTCACTATCAACAGAAGAGCCTAAACCTTTACCAGAAGAGAATGCCAGAAAGCTGTTATTCTTTTCTGCTCCTGAAGTTGCTATGTTTAGAGCTTTCTTCAAAAGTTAAGTGCCTAAAAGTGTGTAGGCAAAAGCCTAGTATGCCTTTGTTTTATAAAAAGCTTTTCTGAAGTTCATGGCTGTGAAATACCAGTATGACTATGCCTTTGCACAACACTAATTCAGAGAAGTTCTTTGAAGAGCACCGGGTTGCCCTTGGTTTGATCTACCTCAGATGCTTTCAACTGCAGCCAGCTCTCACTACTGCCTCTTACCCAGTTTTTCGGTTCCCCAGGGTGGTACAGTAAGTAGAGACGTACTGCAAACTGCTGCTTCTTTGGTTCAGATTCTAGTATTCTAAGACCTGAGGATTTTCTTTGCACGAAGTTCCCCCTGAGCCATAACAGGTATTTGAGAAAATACAAAGGGTCACAGAACGAGCCACTCACTTAATAATTAAGTGAATTGCTAGGAGATTAGATCTGCGTAGAAGAAAGCAAAAAACATACCCAAATAAGAAGTTCCTTGATGTGATCCATAAAAGGGGAGTTACTATCCTAAACACATCACATGCTGCAGCCCATAGAATTTATACCCTCCAAACATATCCTTTCAAACGTACGGGATAGCTGTCTGTTAGAGTCTATATGGTGGCAATGGTAAAACACTTACCACTGACTGATGCAGAAATCTCTACTGGCATCAATAAAGACTGCTGTCCAAAAATGATGGCATTGTATAGCTCCAATATTTTTTTAATCCAGTACAACATTAGATGCCCATTAAACTATAAGCCTGTGCCTAAGTGCTTTGCTGGATCTAGGCCATAAACAGACCCTGGAGAAGGCCCCATAAATAAAGGGTTGACTGACCAGAGACTAAGAACCAAGAAATATGGTATTTCCTGTGAATTTATCTGTAATGAACCCTAATCATGTTGACATGGAGACCTTTTTTGGTCAGTCTCACACTGATTATGTGAACACACTCGACACAAAACATGGTGTTGCAATCTGCATGACAGGCTCTGTCCTTTGAGGTTTACATGATAGAATTTTCTTTTCTACAGATTTAAACTGTATAAGACACCCTTCCCCTGCAAAATTTATTTAGATTTTTCCTTTTGAAAAGATAAAGCATGGAAGAAAAGGAGAAGAGTGTTCTGTTGTCTGAAACAGAAGAAGAGCTGATAGAATGCCTCTGAGATGACAAATGTGATTACCATATTAATCACATTTAGCATAATATTATTATGTCACTTTGTCTACTTTACAAAAAAGCATAAGAGAGAGACAGGGACGCTTCTCTTGAAAACGTCAGTGCTTATCTTTATGATGTTACAGACTTGGAAGTCTGCACATTGGCAGCAGGCTTCTTAAATTGGTCAGGAGTGCTATGAAAAGTAACCTGGGAGGATATAATTGAACTCTGATAGCAACCGGATATAATAGAGAAGGAAAAACTATCAGAAATGAGATTCAGTATTCAGAGATTTTTCCCATAGTATGGAGCAGAGATTAAGTTAAAAAACCTTCCTGATGTCATTTTCAAGCAATGGAAGTTAAGCTGTGGTGTCCATATCTATTATGAATAGTCATTAAATATGAACACACAAAAGTTAACTTTTTCTTCAAAGTACAATGAAATGAAAGATTGAAAATTACCAATCTATTTTAACTGGCATGAAAATCACTCCTGATTTAATCTGTTGGTTTGGCTTTATAACACGTGAATACCACTCAAGTCTGGAATAGCTTTAGCAGCTCTTTAGCAACTTTAGTTGAAGAGCTTCAGCAACTCTCCTGAAAGCTGACTTCCAACTTTCCATAGTAAAAAGAAATTTAAAAAAAAAAAGTTAAAGAAAATGGTAACTACGATAAGACTATGTAATCTTGAGATATAAATTCATGGCCACTTTAAGTACATATGGGAAAGATAGCCCAGTTTGTTTTAAGTTTTTCAGAATATATTGGATATTGTAAGGCACTGTGCCTGCCTTCCTCTTGACAACATTATTTTTGAGATACTTGACAACATCATGCTGACATTCACTTTGGCTACTGAAAAGTTTCCTTCACTGTGGAAATTCCTGAACTGATGGATGTCCAGCACAATGGAGGAAAGATGGAGTGAACCCCTCGGACCCTGACCTGTAGCCACATATCTTCATGCTTTCCCATTAGGTGGGAGACGCAAGTTTATAACTTGCCTGACAAGCAGCATTGCATCAGCTACCCCTTCTGTTCTCAGTTTCTCAAATTCCTCTGCCATAGTGGACTCGTGCTCATCATGCAGGTGAACTAAAGCACTTTCTTCACTCCAGTGATCCAAACTTGCACACAGCCTTCCTAGAAATTGTTTCTGCATAGTTCTGATCCCTCCAAGTCCATGGAAGGAATCCGGAGGATGTGAGTGGCAGTTAAGTTTGGCCCTCAGTTAAAGACCGAAAAGTTTAGTAAGGAGGATGTAAATATTTTCTCCCACCTGCTGCTAAGGAAGAGATAAAGTATGATCAATCTGTATATAAAAAGTAAGTGGGCTATAATCTATACATGCTGTTTTCTTCCACATGCTGCTAAGGAACAGACAAGGGGAGGAGAGAAGGAAAAGAGAGAAAGAGAAATTAGAGAAGTTTAAATACCAGTGAGAAATACTTGGATACTATTCTTACAGATACAAGACACGGACTGGAATAAATCACATAAATCATCAGCATATGTAACTTGAGTCTGATCCTCCTGTTGACCAAATAATTTTACAGAAACATTTCTTTTCACAACAGGGTAAAACTGCCCCATGGACTTGAAGTCTAAAGAAGATAAAACGATTTAATTGCTGTTGGAGACACTCCAGATCTTGGCTAAATTACAAAGAAAATAAAGTCTACTCTCTGCTTATGAGTGCACGTGCACAATTTCAGCTACTGCACAGGAAAATGAGAACGTGATTTAAAATGTTCCTTTTGCAAGGAAGAGACCAGCTACCCCAGACTAAATTTGTAATCACTAGTTGACTACACCCAAGACATTCTGATGATATGGCTGATTAATTAAGAAAAAATAATGCTATCTTTGTTACAATAAGGAAATCCAGTTGATCTTGCATTAGTAAGATGCATCCATTTTGCTGGCTGGTAATTGGCATTTCATTAACACAGTGAAAAATCCATTACAATGGATGAAAACCCCACCACCAGATTTACAGTCAGGAGGATTTTTTTTCATTCGCCGAAGTCAGAGTAGGTAAGCCCATTGGAGTTTTGCTCTGGGGAGTTGTATTTAACAAATTCCTGACACTGCAAAAACACAGAGCAATGGGAAAGCGCTTGGTCTTTCTTAATGTATTTCTAAATGTACTTTAGCTTCAGGCTGCTCTTTCAGTCTAGGTCTTTGAACAGGTTTGGTGATGGCACGTGAAGCACGTTTTCTATGGATGCGACTGCCATGCGTTATATGAATGTTTCAGTTATACAAAGGAGTTTTTAGTGTTCCAGACCCCTTCCAGTCTTAGATGACCTACTAATTAAAATAAATAAAGCATTCTTAACCCACAAGTAGTTAAAGTGTATATGCTCATTTGATTTATCAGAGGAGTGGCTTGAATAGAGTCAACATGCAGTTACATTGTAACGGAAATCTTGTCTCACATTGTACAATTACTATTTTACTTTCTTATTCTGTCTTGCTTTTCTTTTTTATTTGAGTGTTTCTTGAACTGGTGCCTGGTACTGCTGCCATGATTACAGCTACACTGACATTTCCATTAAGAAGTTGCTTAGAATTTGACTGCTCTAATTTAAATTTTGCTAGATTAGGGAATATATCTTCTGCCCACCCACACTGGGTTTTTTTGTTTGTGTGTTCACACCTTACATTTTAGCTCTTTATGGTAGCTCAAGCCTGTCAAATTGTCTTATCTTTCATTTTCAAATAATGACTTGTCATTCTTCTCTTTTGAAAAACAAACTAAAAATCACCTTCATTTAGAAAGCATTTACTGTGGAAATGGTGTTATATAGTAGATATTTCCCTACAGGCTAAAACTGATCCTGTAATTGAACTCAAAAATACAATTAATATACATTTGTGTGAGCTATTTTTCAAAAGTGTTAGTTTACTAATCATCAGCAAGCCAAACTCTGAAATATTTAATTGCCATGGGGACAAATTCTAGTTTCAGTTACAGTTGCATAACCCCAAAATAATTCCAGTGAAGCCCCGTGAGGCCAAAAGTATAACCAAATCTATAATAACCATACTTCAAATAAGTCTTGGAATCTATCATTGCTGAAGTCTTATGATAATGGCATATCATCATGAATTAATAGTTCCCGGTGCTATATAACCACTTTAGGAATGCAGCACCCAGAATGCCAAAGAATGCTGATGTTCAAAGCTTTTTAAAAACTAGTCACAAGTTTGCAGTTGATAACCCTGACGAAAGAGGCCATCAATACACACCTGTGCACACTGGGAGTTGTAAAGAAAACTCCTAAGGCTGAGTTCTAATAGAAGAGCTAGGAGTCAAGAAGCAACCCAGATCGTGTGTTGTAAAGGTAGCTCTGGCACCTGCATCAAAGTCTGCATTAGTGACTTACTGACAGAATTGATATTGCTAGATGAGAGGGAAATACTATCCAGCATGAAGGAGGGCACCAGATTCTAATTCGCAGAGTAGTACGGGAACTGCTCAGGGTCATGCACCTTGCCTTGGCATTTGGCAGGGGCCGTCGTATACAGACAGAATTGCCTCTTATTTCTGAAGCAGAGAAACACAGCTTTCAGCTGCCTGTGGTTGGTGGTTTGGTCTTAGTGGTTGCCTTGGTTAGGAAATTGGTCAAGAAACTTCACATGTAAGCGCATTAAATGGACAAGACTATTTTGTCATTTACATGTAACAGTCTATGCCAGAAGTAGCCCTGTAGAAGCTGGGCTTCATTTATTTGTAGGAATATAATTCCAAAATCAGACCCATTGACTGAAAAAGCCTTCTGCCCCCAAAATAAAACATTCTCAAAGCCAGTGGTTATAAACACAGGACTGGAACTTATTATCTGAGAAAGCAAAACTCCATTTCTTTCTAAAACCATGTGTGTGCTTTAACCAATGCGTTCAAAATTTAGTTTATGCTTGAATATCTATTAGGTACTCTTGGGCTGGAGGAGATGGAGACATCGAATTTCTTCTTCGTGGCTCCACTTGATTATTAGTATGAAAGGTCAAGTCAAGTGTATTGTATATTGCAGTCTTAAAGTGGTTACATTTGGGATCTATTTCAGCTTGTTTGGAAAGCAGACAGGAAAACTTTGCCAAGAGATTTTTTTCAGGAGTTACCAGTTGTAGTCCTGAGTGGACAGCAGTTGAATCATCAGTTCTGAAATGAACCTGGCCCACCTGGGGAACAACTGAAAAATTGTCATCTTGACTAATGTTTGTCTAAAATGACTTGTGTACCTGATGCCCTCATAGGGTTTTGCAATGGCTTCTCAGAACCCTGCAAAATTTCCAGGTACCCCATGACATTACTCTGTGTCTGCCAATTTCTACATTCCTGAAAAAGCATCCCCCACTGAGTTCAATATTCTTCACAATGCTGCAACACTTCTACTATTAGTACCTGAAATATAACAACATTATCAACAATAATATTCTATGTTTACTGTCTTTTTGATATTATATACTACTCCTTACTTGCAACATGAACACTGGTATCCTCATTAGAAGTGTACATACATGTCATCTGAGAACCTGATTCTTAAATAAGCACAGCAATGTACCCATAGTTTCATTATTGGCATGATGATTATTGGTATTATAGAGTCATCACTCAGAATGCTTCCTTTATGAGACTTGTATGCAAATCATTGATGTTACACTCTTCACACTACAATATCATGTATTACATGATAATGTCTTCACTTTTTTTTATGATCTATACTCTGCCATGTCTTGCAATAAAAGAAACAAAATCGTTTAGAAACAATAACAGAATTTTGTGCAACAGGAACAGTTTATGAAAATACATATGTAAACGCATAATATAAATATGTGATTCTTTAGTTTAGTAATGTAAGTGATGGGGAGTGAGTAATCATTCCATTTTTATGCTACTATTCTTGTTGCTAATGATAATTTTTTTCCAGAGACTTTCTTTGATTGGTGTCAAGTGACTTCAATGGAAGAAGGTTTTGTGTATATAATAAATCATTGATTTGGTTTCATAAATAACAGGATTTTCCACTGGCATGGTGTGCTGACTCAGCAAAGTATTCCTGGAACATAGGAGAGAGAGATTCAAATGTCTCCCTCCTCAGAAGACATAAAGATAAAACTGCACTATGAGAACTATCCTAAGAGATCAAAGACCTGATAATCAAAACCCTTGTGGTTTCAGGAAAAGGCTCAACAAAATGGCACTTGGAAGCACACTCTCTCAAGGATCTTATTTAATGTAAGTTCCTAATGCTTTAACCTGAGGGCAAAAATACTGTTTAAAGCAGATACTGTTTGCTGCAGTGAAATTACTTACATGTACCTGTTCTTCTGGCCCTTCTTTGCAAGATATCCTCTCTCAAGTGAGGAAATTCTAAGCTGAATTCTGCTTCAAATTCTGATTAGTGTTTTTGGAGCATCACCAGAGGAGGAGGTGACACATGCTGAAGAGGCCCCACTGTATAACCAGCTACCAGAAGATGAGAAACAGTATGCCCTGTTCACGGATGGGTCCTGTCGCATTGTGGGGAAGCAGTGAAGGTGGAAGGCTGCTGTATGGAGCCCTACACGACAAGTCGTGGAAACTGCCGAGGGAGAACGTGAGTCCAGCCAGTTTGCAGAGGTGAAAGCCATCCAGCTGGCTTTAGACATTGACAGTCGAGAGGAGTGGCCAGTGCTCTATCTTTACACCAACCCCTGGATGGTGGCCAATGCCTTGTGCGGGTGGCTGCAGCAACAGAAGAAGAACATCTGGCAGCGCAAAGGCAAACCTATCTGGGCTGCCCCATTGTGGCAAGATATTGCTGCCCGTCTGGAGCAGTTGACTGTAAAAGTCCATCACGTGGACGCCCACGTCCCTAAGATTTGGGGCACTGAAGAACATCAAAACAACCACCAGGTAGATCAGGCTGCTAAGATTGAAGTGGCTCAGGTGGATCTGGACTGGCAACATAAGGGTGAACTCTTTATAGCTCGGTGGGCCCATGAC
>Ga0181612_126693_pt1 | contig 10501 bp, 7 predicted proteins | sample HoacroProtozoa21_FD_119630 | JGI IMG/M metagenome (GOLD analysis project Ga0181612, IMG submission 119630) | Hoatzin crop microbial communities from Cojedes, Venezuel. Combined Assembly of Gp0051906, Gp0051904, Gp0051908
GAAGGTGAAGCAAGTAAGCAGCTGTCTGGTGCTTAGTTGCCAGCTGGGGTTAAACCATGACACTAGCATAGGATAAGTGAAACAAGATGATACCCAGCACACCAGAAAATGGTTAAAGTTCTTTCAACAGCAAGTTTGCAGCTTCAGTAGGCTTCACTGAAGTATCATGTAGTGACAGATTGCATAGCACAGCATTTTACCTCCTCCCCCCCCACACACCTGAATTCCTCTTGAGGTTAGACTACAGTCAACAGGAATTCTTAGCTCACAAAGAGGCTTTTGTAAGTGTCTAGAACAATCTTTGAAATATTCTTAGGATTCAGCATGGCATCCTGTCAGAATTAAAAAATAAAATAAAAAAAAAAAATCTATGTTCAAACAGAGGGTGAGATTTCTAGCCTCAACTTCATTGAAGACTTACCATTGCTTAGCAGCAGTAAGCTCCCAATGCTTGAGTCACAGTTGTATTTGAAGTTCAAAGTTGATAAAGAGAAAACAGGAAGGTTTAGTAAATTAACTTACGGCAATTGGCTTCAGTGTACAAGAACAATGACTGTTACTTAAGGTAGAAAAACCTCAGGGATTATACAGTGTATTGTATATTTGGTTAGGTAAAAGCCGGAGAATAAGCTTTGTTCTTACTGTCTGAAGTAACAGAACCTTGCACAAGCCTTTCTTGCTCTAGTCAGAAAACTCTTTTCTCGCACTCACTAATTTTAAACTAAAGTTCTCAAATTCCTTATCCACAGAGTCTGCCAAGGTGGGCTGAGCTATCAAACTAGTAAGAGCTGAAAAGGTTAAAAGTAAGGAAGATGCCTGCTTTCTCATTCCCAGTATCATTTCAGGTTCTTCTGCTCTCAGTCATGTAAAATACCTCAACTGATTGTGCAAAATAATGTCTTGGCTTCTCAATGAATATTCTGTCACTAAATCAACAAATTGCTTCTGATTGTTCTTCACGTGCATGAAACTCCAGCCCAAATGAACTACCTTGTGTCTTTAAATTTTTTAAATGACCCTTTACAAACTAAAATGTAATTGTAAATGAAGTTGTTCTGCCTTTCCTTCTGAGCATACCAAAGCATGTTTTGAAATATAGGACTGAAGAAAGTAATTTTTCAAAACTGCACATTTGAATCACAAGAAGCAGATAAGCCGTATGATACCACTGATTTCTAATGACTTTTGAAGCTGTAAATCCATTGGAGAGAAAGCATGAAAAGGAGGGGGAATACTGGCTCCATCCAACTTCCATCATTAAGGCAACTGGCAGCCCCAAAGCTAAAATTCTCAAACCAAGGTTTATAGGATTTTAGCAGGTTGAATTAAGGTGAATGGAGCCAATACAAACTTTAACATATACTCGACTTCATATCATCTACACAAATCAGAGTCTGGCTAATCTAAAAATATCTACCACAGTTTGTTGACATAGAAGTAATAATCCTGAAAGAATGGGGAATAGGAAAGGAGTGGATGAGTGAGAAATTAAGAAACACTCACGGAAGAATAAAACTTATCAAATATTACAAGACACTCTATGGGTTCTGGCCCTGCTATCATCTTTCAGCCTGGAATAGTGACTAAGCTTTGGTACCAAGAGCTACTCTACATTGGTTAGGCGCAGCAAGTCAGAGACTATTTCACCTCAAGTTACAGTAATAGGTTTTTAAACCAAGGTGCCTAAAGCAACACAGGAAAAATACAGGCTTACATGTCCTTGCACCAAGGCTGCACTATCACCACCCCCAAAGATGTCTTAAATGCAGTTACGCTGTAGAAAATGCTTCTGTTATTGAACTCTGTTTCCAAACTACCTCCTAAATCTGTATCTTCCTTTGCTAGTGAGGACATTGTCCAAGAAGGTTATGAAGGGAGAAGAGAGCTAATTAAGTTGTTTGACTTCTGGTTTTTTGATGTTTGTTGTGGATTTTTTCTTGGACTTTGACCAAGATTTGCAGCTGTGGGAAATCCCGTCCCGCTTTCTGGATAGCATCAGTATTCTTAGACTGCACTCAGAATTAAAAGACACCATCACACAGGCATCCTGTTACTCTTCAGCAATTCATCCTTTGTGCTTTTCTATGAAATGCTTCAGTCTTTTGCCTGTGTGTAAAAACAGTGTTGAGACATATTTGACAGGCTGTATAGAGGACTTTGCATCTTGATATTTATCAGTAACTGGTCAAGGGTGGGGAAAGCTCTTGAGCTTACTCTGAGCTTCTCCAAGGTGACCTACATCATAACCTGCTACACCAAGTTTGCGATCGCCCTGGATGCCCCTACATCCTCCTTTTCTTCCTGGCTTTACTGGCTTGTGCATGAGAGCAATGATACCGTTGCCCTCATCCTTTCTACCTGTCCTCTTTTTAGCACTAAATGCCCATAGAAATACCCTGAAAAAGTAATGTCTGCTCATCTGCTGGAAGACTGGAGAGGAACTCTAAGCATAGGATAAGAGAAATTCCCTACATACCCTGCTACCACAATTCTGGTGCCAAGATTAAGTATGATTTTTTTACCTCAGAATGCCTTAAAAATAACCACGTGCCTCTGGCATCTTTGAGCACAGAAAAGAAGAAAAGACAAGCCAGAAACAGAATATGAAGATTTCAAGTTCCATAAATAACTTCAAAACATTGTCTCCATGACTTGATTTAGAAATACCAAAAATCCCTCTAAGTAGAAACTATTTTATGGGTACTAGTAAAATATAAAATGGCATCACCTTTTTTTTTAATTCCATATATCTTGTGTCCAGATGATGGCTTTTCCCTATCGCCATCATTTTCACCGTAAGAATAGTCCATACTGGCCCTCTTCCCAGTACGGGTTTTGAGAAGGGACTTGGCCCCCCTTCAGCTACAGCAATGCAAATTCAAACTCACTCCCACTTCCTTGGGCTGGAAGCCACAGCCATATTTCTACACAGCCAAGATTCTGCTAAACAAAGTCTTACCATCCACAAATGAAGTATTACCTTCCTTAAAGATGAGGACAGCAATGCTACTGCTTCTCTGGTCAACTCATCCCAGAGGACTTCCCCTGCTGAATCTAGTGTCTGTACTGGAGTATCCACCAACCATCCCTTCACAGCTCATCGGAGCAGTACTGGCAATACATCTTATCTTTTCCTCCTTTGGAGGAAATTATACAAATAAACTATAAATTGCAGAAGAAATAAAGACCACTGGACCTCTGTGTCCTACCCTTATTATCCAGGAGTTGTTTTTCTCATGCAAACACCTGCAGGTAGCACTAGTTAGTAGTCATGATTTTGTTTTCTTGAAAAAATAACAACTCACACAGCTCATTACCAAGCCTTTTAAAAACAAGCGGGGTTTTTTTTCCCCAAACCTTTTGCTTTTTCCTACTTGTATGTAATTATCTGCATACTCAGATCAATTTATTACCCTATGCATAAGCATATTCTCTCTCGTTTTTCTTTCCCTTAGGACTTTTACATTAAGGTGACGGCTCAGACTGCTCAAATTGCCCATTTGCAAATGCACTTTGATCAAATGATGACTCAAGGAGACTCAAAGATTACTTCTGCAGGGAAAGACAAGGCAAATTGATCAGTGCTGTCACCGGTGGGAAACAGCTCCTGAAGGAATAGTTCTAAAATGCATTATCTTTAATGTAATCAAAGGAACATTTAATTTAATTTTAAAATGCCTTGCAATATTTGTTAGTGCTATTGTTTCAGGGGGTTACAGGGACAAAAGTTAATCATGTTGATTAGACAAACACTAAATTGTTTAATTAAGGCTATCCTACTTTATTTGTGTAATATTTTTCTGACTTGGTGTACACATAGATGATTTTTAAAACTGTAAGAGCACAGGTGTAAATAACCTTTCAGGATAGAGGTGTTGAGAATAAAGACATGAGAGGGTTGGTGGTCTAGGAAACTGAAGAAGAAAACAATGTTTTTCTTACCACCTCATGACACATTTCAGATTGAAGTGAGAAGAGGCTAGGCATGCCCAAAGCATGTTTTTTACAGAAGACATCTACTGATCATAATCCACCCATGGATTACCCAGGGAGCATGAGTGAAAATGTGGTGTATTGCCTAGACACTGCTCCCATAGCCAGTGATTAAGAGGAGCTTGTGGACTTCTGCCTATTTTTCTATTTTGGCTTTGCCCCTCTAAGGGAAGAGGATATAGCTGCAGCAGCGATGGAGGGGGAGAGAGTTTCCAGAAGCAAAACTCTTGCCTTTCCAAGCAGCAAGAGCTGCTGTTAACAGAGGGAGCTGAAAGCCCTTAAAACCAGGCAATCTGCACCTGGACCTCAAACAGGCAGGATGGCACATGTAGGCGGAAGAGCTGACGTGCTGCACACACCAGAGAAAGCACTGCGATCACATGGAACATGAGGCACATACGCAAACTAAGGCTTGGTTTTAGCAGGCTAATACAAGGCAGGCTTTGAATGCTTGGGCTGAGCCAAAAGAAGAGCCTGTCTTCTCTATTCTTAGGTATTCCCATAGGTCCTAGAAAGCAAAGTAGCATCCAAGCTGACTCTTCCTTATGACTTTCATTTCTGTGGCAGTGATTCATTATCCCTGCGTTTTATTGATTCCGAGATGATGAAGGCATGAAAAAGAGATGTTTCTGAATTAGTGCAAAGTGGACAGCTGGATTTAAATAGCTAAGAGACGTAGCAGGAAAGAGAAAGAAAAAAGTGGAAAGGATGTCTTGGAAAGTGAAGTTCCTGAAGCAGAAGACAGTAGGTAAGACTAGTGTTATTTGTAGGGATCTTCCAATGGTTATTCTTTATGTAACAATTCCCAGGCATAAAATGAAAGTTCAACCTTTAAAAGGGGAAGAGGTGGAGTTTGAAGAGCTTCTGTACATTCTGGAAACTACAGGTCATTAGACGTAAATCGAGAACCACCCACATCCCTATAATAGCTGGAGAAAAGATCAGAATAATTACAGATGAACACCAGGATTGCACCAAAAGGAAGATGAATTGAGCACCAGAGAGGTGCTAGTAAAGCCATGCCAGTTGTCTGTAAACCAAGTGAGATCATGTTCTTTTTGCCCATCCGTAAGCTAAGTTGTTCCCCTGAAATAGCATTAGCCTCTGTATTCCATGTTTCAGTGCCAGAACATGTCTCCTGTCCTGGTATAAAACCAGAATAAGTGCAAAGAGCTTTGCAGAGAGATTTTAGATTTATAGCTGATATAAGTAAAAAAATTTATATCAGTGTGATTTCCACCACCACCCCTCACCGATTTTTCAGATGTGCTTTTTTTTGAGAAACTACATTGTCAATAATTTGTTCACAGCCCTCCAATTAAATGAGCTCTACAGAAAGTTTTGTTTACAGCCAGCCTATACTCTTTTCTGATTTGTCTTCTCTGAAATCTGTTTTCTGTCCCTCCCATCCTCCTCAAAAACAAGACTAAAACATAAGCAAATTTTAGTGGAAAAAAAATGCCTATTCAATAAAGCTAGCAGAACAATATCAAAACATCAGCAAGACCCAGGATTTAGATGACTGATATAAATATTTCCTAGCATTGATAACTTTGTTTTCCTATAATATTATTGTGTTTGAATGTTTTCTCTTCAGTAACATGGGCAAAGAAAGTTATTCTTTGAAGATGTCAACCCTTGTTCTGGTATTGCTCACTTTCACACCAGTTGTCTTCTCACTCAAGCAGAAAAGTGAAAATGGAAGTAGCACTTCAAGTCAAGAAAATAAAAAAAATGCTCTGAACAAGGCAATTTGAGTAAAAGCATTTCTGTGCATCCTCACTCTGTTGCAGAAATAAGAAGGCAAACACACTCGGTCTGCTTTTCATTTGCAGCTACAGCTGTGGGCACAGCTGAAAGAGCTGCTCCCAGAGAGAGTGCTTGCATGGGATGAAGAACAGAAAAAATATAATATTAAGATTAATTACATAATAAAACTGAAACAAAATTAAGCAGACCAAAATTCATGTGAAAACCTCAGGTGAAAATACAGTTTCTAAGGGTAAATAACACTGCAATGTTGAGTACCCACCTCCTCTTGGCTCAGATTGTCCACTCGCAAAAAAAAATTCATATTTCATGACTTTTTTCATGGGAAGGTATGGGAAGCTTATGGGGAACGCTCATGGTTACTGCACTTGGTTCATGAAAACACTATTTAATGAGATGTAACTTTATTGCTGAAAATACACGATTAGACTCTGGCATATGTGCAGTAATAGTGCCCCAGTTACAGTCTGCTATGAAGAAATATTTAGTTATAGTCTGCTATTAAGAAATATTTAGTCGACTCTAAAATCTGTTATGGAGAAACAGTTTTTTCCTGATTCACTTAATGGTAGCTCTAAAATTTTCACTGAAAGCTAAGCTTTAATGGATCTCCTCTGCCAAATAGCACTAACCACGTTCAACCTGAGCTGATTATTGGGGACACTGAAGTGGAAAACGCATAGAACCGCTTTAATATTCTGGAGCTTGATTATAGGTTTGTAACTAGTCATGCCACTTACTTGACTTGCAATGCAATTCCCTTCCACCACACTCAGAGTCTACGTAATGAAAAAGGGATTAAATTTTCCTATTTCAGGTAGCTGCATAATACTATGAGAGAATCTGGTTTGCAGAAAAAAAATGAGGGCATGCTTACCGTCTTACCTTAATTTCCCTTCAAGAATTCATTAAATTCAACAACAGCAGCTGCATTTACAAATAAACTGTCACTTCCCCAAGACAGTTACTCCAGAGCAGACTATATACTTACAATTCAGCATCATGATCATTTTGAGCATAAACAGATTTTAGGGGCCCTCTTTCTAGGAGGGAAGGAAAACAAAAAAGAAAAAATACGCAAACAACCTTTTTTTTCTCTTTTAAATGCATTAAAGCATCTTAACTTTTGCCAGGATCTTTTCTGAATATCTTGTGGCTGATGTCACAGAAAAAAAGTGAAAAAAGCAGCAGGAATTTCATCCCCTCTGTACTGGGCACAGTCAGGGGTGAGCAATAAGCAAGCCAGGTTCCAGCACTTCTTTGCAATAATCCTGGTTTCATGCCACTAACCACCAAAAAAGATATCTGCATTATAAATTCATGTATTTCCTACTCAAAACAAGTACATTGCTGTTTGTTCAAAGTTGCACCTGATAAGTTAAGCTGAAAAGAGAACCAGAAAAAAATCTGTTCTAGAGACTGGTGATTTACAGGTGAGTAGCAGCAAGATGGTTACAAGGAACGAAAGCAAGAAGTGAGCTGAGGATTTTGAGATGGAGAAAGTAAAGGGTAAGCAGAGAGAAAGAAAACATTTCCTCAGTGGGAATAGACAGAATTTCAGCAAAAGTGCTCTCGTCTGTGCTACTAAGAAAAGACCTTGTCAGCGCAAGCAATGAAACCCCAAGGCATATGAATTTCTGGCCACAGTCCAATCGCTGACTCCCTGCACAGCCTGGAGCAAGTCACTCCAGATGAGGTGAGCAGCCCAAGTTCAAATGACACCTTGGCAGTGAGCCTACAAAACTAAGTGCTGGCTCCCACTGGGTGACTGCCCCTGCTTCTTGTGGAAAGTTCGCAGTCCGCACTACAGTTAGATATAATGGTCAAAGTTAGCTGGTTAAGGCTAATCGCATCAGTCACAACCTGCTCCCTGTCACCGAGTCACCCAGGCTGTCAGAGCCATCAGGTACTTTTGAAAAATAAGATGGATGGTAGCAGTGGAGGAGCAGGTAAGTGAGCTCCGACTTGGGACTGAAAGCAGAGCTAAATTAGATGTCTCCAACTGTGCTGCAAAAGCTCAGGAGAAAAGATGCAATGACTAACTTTTACTCAGAAGAACCTAGGGTGAGCTAGACCTGTAGAGATCAGATTGGAGGAACCTAAGTGGAGCTCTTCTCAAACAAAGGGAGGTTATCGTAAAAATAGTATAGGAGATGACAGGACAAAGGGAATAGCAGAGAAATGAGTTTAAGCAAGATCTAGGCAAGTAAAATATTTCTTCGATACAGAATCATGCACTATTTGCTTTATACTACAATATCTTGGACTCCTACTGAGTATCCTGTCTACATGAAGTAGTAGAGCCTCTGAAAGATCAGCAGTTTGGCCGATGAATGTATGCAATATATAGAATAGAAAATAAAATACAAAAAAAGTGAGCAAGCCTTTCTTCAGACAGGGAAGTGCTTTCCCATTTAATGTAACAGATCATCTTCTAAATCACACCTATCGAAGAACACTTCCATCACACATAAATAATTGAAACTAGGGATTGTCTCTGCAGCATGGACTGCTCCCCTTTACGTGTCACCAGTTACAGTTTAGGGTTAAAATTAAAAAAACTGTTGACCCTTTTTTCACTTGTTTTTACACATTTTCTACCACCACAGCATCCAGATTTAGGATGCTTAATGTTTATTCCAGCTTTAATTTTCTCCACAAATTCTTCATCTCCGTAGCACATTAAGGGAGCAGATGCGTCCCTGGGAAGGTTTCCAGACTGATTTTGAAGAAAATGAGAGCTCCAATACTTCCTGAGCTGAGTTTTCTGATCAATGATAATACCACACATAAGATCAAAGAAAAGCTTGGAGTAAACATCCGATGTTTAGAGCTGTACAAAATGTTTAGGATGCAGATGGTTTCTGTACCTCCCCAGGGACTCCTGCTGAAGGTATAAACCTCTGATCTCCATCTTTGATTACCACGCAGATCAACTATATTGCTTTATCACTCTATGCAGCTGAATGCTCTGCATTCCTGTATCGTAACTTATGTTTATACTTCTTTTCAAACATTAGGAAAAACCTTTAAAAAAATAATCCATGTAAATGTTCTATGACTAATATTGTTAAACTAGTGTGTTATGACCCAAAGTATTTTCTACAAAGACCTGGCTTTTATCTCTGTTTTGTGGCATCCAAACAGCAAATCCCAATACTTCATCTCTGCTTTGCTGGGCACTGCAACAAAGGGAAATACGAGCTCCTTTGCTCTTAGTGCAGGTCCAAACCAACCGTCGCAGAGTATTTCAAACACTAGGCTATTCATCTGTTCGGCTTATTGTGACTCCCACTAATTTTCATGGGGTTAATGAGCATAGAAAGTACATTTCAGGAAATTCAATTACAAAATCAAGCTGACCATGGTACATCTGACTATGTAAAGTAAATTTAATCCTTTATGTGTAGGCAAACAAGAGTTTCAGGCAGGGATGGGGATTAATCTCAGAGGGGGTACGTAAAAGCAGACGGAGATGGCAAGTTCTAATATACCTCTGCATAACTGCAGGTTTTAGAACAAAGCTCAGTGAATCAGGTACATCAGGTAGAACAGTACAAACAGATGCTTTAAATGCTACTAACACAAGCAAGCATAAACTTAAATTAATAAGCCCAAACTCTGCATTTTCTAATATCTACAGTAGTATCTTACTTCAGTGGCCAATTGCCCTTTTCTCAGCATGAATCCTTGCTGTTTACTGGAAAAAATGTATTGCTTGTGAAGGCTGTTTTGTTTTTAATCATGTGGATAAAGCCTGTGAGGAAATTGTAATATAAGTCGTAATTCATTCATTTTATTTCAACTCTAGAATTTATTCTGGCTGAGAGATTGGCCCCGACAGCTTTCATTTCATGCTTGTAATTTTATATTTCCCCTAGTACAGAGTAAAGCACCATTTTTGTTACTCTTGAAGTTATTATTGCCGTTTTAAGACCAAAACTGCAAATAAAAAGGGAATGGTTTCATTGATAATACAAGAAATATAATAATGCAGAGAAAAATGTTTTTTAAATATTTCACGTGTGTTCTTTCCCTCAAAAGTAGAGTTCATTATACAGTATAAAGTAATATTACTGAACTACATAACTAGAGCTTTCAGCAGAGCCCTGAAGGCCAGATCTTGCAGCTCTACCACATAGCAGCTGAATAAAAAAAAAAAAAAAGAGAAGAAAAGGAAAGGAAATGCTGCAGTTTCACTAGGAAAAAGAAGGGATTACTAGGCTCTTGTGTGCAAAACTTGTATCCAGAAAGTCTAAGTTCATACCCCATGAAATGTTTTGAACACTGGCTTTTGGAAACAGCTATCAACTGATGAAGCCAATGTGCCAAAGTCAGAGAGAGCTCTCATACCTAGTAAGGACGACTCTGCTGATCATGGTAGTGGAGGTTTATATTTCAGTGTAAAAAGTAATCTCAGTGTCACAAGATTTCCCCATTCCACTTTGGAACAAAAGCAAGAGCCTCAGACTTACAAAATGCGTGTAAATATTTGTCCCAAAATATGCATCACAGCTGGACATCAAAGCATTTGATGGTTTTGGGGTGGATGAGCAGATCAGGATAAGGATGTAGATCCTGAGGTTCCTAGACTTGCATTTCTCTCTAGTTTTGACCATCACCAAAATGAGAAATGTCCAATTTTAATTCTCAATTAAATTCCCCAAAACAGGTACAATTGTGGTATATATCTCAGTTTGGGCAATAAAAATCACAACTATTTCTAGTTCTATGTGGA
>Ga0181612_148088_pt1 | contig 10501 bp, 6 predicted proteins | sample HoacroProtozoa21_FD_119630 | JGI IMG/M metagenome (GOLD analysis project Ga0181612, IMG submission 119630) | Hoatzin crop microbial communities from Cojedes, Venezuel. Combined Assembly of Gp0051906, Gp0051904, Gp0051908
AACAGCCCCAGCTCCCTCAGCCTGTCCTCGTAGGAGAGGTAGTCCAGCCCTCTTATGGGGGAACAGACGGTGTCGATGTATCTGTGAACTCCAAAATGTTCATTCTGTCAGAAAGTCCATTGAGAAAAAGTTACATTAATTCACCAGCGCTCATAGATGTGTGCTTACTGATGCTGTCGGAGGATCTTGCCCTGGGAGAGTGAAATTAATATGAACAGATTCTCATAAGGAATTATAAAAACTAACCTGTTGGAGACTCTAAGCTGTTAACATTTTCGCTTCTTCATTTGTGGAATGTTATTTTTTGACTTCTTTTTCAAACAGCAAGAAAAACAATATCAACTTGTCATTACTAATAGTAAATTCTCACACTGATAACTTTATCTGTCATCCCTTAATCTCGTTGCTTGAAAACAAACTCTGCCTTTGCTTACCTGTAAGTGTATTAATGCTTTCAAATGTGTCCATCCATCAGGACTTTCCAGACTTGGGGACTGAATACCTACAACAGCACAGCAGAGAGGTTAAAAAGTGGTCAGTAAATTTGGAGAAAGAACTAGGCACTTCTGAAAACCTTCTTTCCCTTTGAGGCATCTATTTTCGGGCTATTCAGGTGTAATTGTGCTTCACCGTTGGGAAGATCAGAGCTGCCTTCTCTATGATGGAGAACTGCCCCAGGTAGTTTAGGAAGTGGAATCAGATTAGTTGTGTGGGTAAGGAGTGCTCAGCCTTCACCTGGGTGTGATTGTACGATAATGGCATGTTTTGGCACTTCTGACAGCTGAGTTATTTCATTAAAACAACATTTGAATTCAAGTAACTTCAACCATTAAATTCAGTGCAATATTTATTTCCCAGCTAGAGCTGATGCAGATCTCAGCCAGTCGGGTGTTACTGCATCATTTTGCAATTATTTCTCTTGACAGGTTGAAAGTGGCTTTATGAATGATAAATATTTCGTGACTTTTTTCTCTGTTCATTTGATTACCTCATCATTCTGCTTGATTGAGAGACTATTATCTACCAAAAGCCAGACCAGCACAATGTGGACTCCAAGGTGCCATAACCTTTGGAGCAGGAACCTCAATCCTTGGCCAGGCTGTCCAAAACTCCCCGCTTCCCTCATCTCACCCCCCCTTCCTCTAGTGCATCCATCAGAAACCTAAAGCCACTCGCTACTAAGAGTCGTTTTTGCTTCAATGTTTTCAATTTCCGTATTAAAAAAGAGAAATCTGTGACAGTGATTAAAATATTGTCACTTTTCCTTTGCAGTCTTTGTTGGGCTTTGATTTTAGTCTTTCCCTAGCAGTTTATGTTTCTAGCGAGGATCTGGTTGTCTGTGTTGTGGCAAACGCAGGTGCAGGTTTGTGCAATGCTCACTTGGTGGGTAGACAAGTTTCTGCTCCCTCCAGAAGCCAGCTCAGCATTTTCACCCATAACAAAGCCCTTTTCCACCAGTTTCAATACATTTTAAGGTTTTCATTACATCCCTAAGATATCACTAAAAGTGAAGTTACTTCAGGGCTCCTGAAGAGCAAAGGCTTGTGCCTTGGTGAACATGATTCCCCAAGGAACAAGGAGCAAGTGCCTTGCTGGGACCCTTGTGTAAGGGGGGAGCAGATGACAGCCAAGATCTATGGATGCTGCCGGGGTTGTTCTCCCATCAGAAAGACAGTGCTCGATGCATCATGGAAATGATTCTGCCACAGCATCAGCATCCCCCAAAATCTCCATCTCCGTCCAGATGCACACGAGCTGCCCCAGCCAGGACTGCAGCAGTTGACTTTGGGGCTTGCTGGTGGAGCTGCAAATCAATGTGGTGGCTTTATTCAGTGGCTTGTAAAAAATTAGCAGGCTCATGTCCATCTGCAGTACCATGTAGCCAGGAGGACGGGCTCCTTCCTCAGCACCTCACTGGCCCTATTTACCCTCCATTGGATCCATGTATCAAAGCTGGCTTCCCCTGGCAATAGGATTTCCATGTTAGCCCAGTGCTGATCTGAAAATAGGGAGGTAAGGAAAAAAACAATTGAGCAGTGGGAAAAATCTAAACTGAGGAAAAGAATGAGTACAAACCAGGGAAACGAAAGCGGTAGGGTACATCAGTTAGCAGAAGCCTTCATCGCAGCATGATGCAGCTGGAACAGCAAGTCCCAAGAGTCGCCTTCAACATCACTTTCCCAACCAGCTCTGTTTTCACCAGTGAAACGCAACAACTTTTTAACAAGCTCAGCAAAGGGGAATACAGGCTGTAACCTCCTGCACCGCCCTTCTGGAGAAAACTGCTGTGATTCTCCTTGCAAAACTTCCTTGCTGCCTTGAACAACCGCAGGTGCCAGGGCTTCATCCCGTGCTCGCAGGGACCCTCCAGCCACAGTGGGACCAGCTCAGCTCAGGATGGGGGAGCACGGCCCCAGCATCCTGCTGTTTCACCTGCCACAGCATCAAGCCCTCCTGGACCTGGTGTAGGCTGATCCCATCAAAGAAGCACGGGCAGGTAGGAGTACCATTGGGGTATAGGCAGCTGAAAAGAGATTGAAACAGCATGTATATTGCCTTTTTTTTTTTTTTTTTTTTTGCATTTCTTTAAGATGAATGAACCTTCAAGCTACCGACTAGCATAAGGTGAGAAGTGTCATGACTTGGTGCGCATCCCAAACCTGGGTAGCAGGATCTGAACTAAAACGCTGTCGGCCAACACAGCCGCAAAGCACAAAATGGGGTGAAGGAAAGCTGGAAGAGTCAGATATGCTTCTGGAAAACTCTGGATCAGAGGAGAAGCTAAATGTGCAGCCGGCTGCACAGCGTGCGCTGCGTGCAGCTGCATCCGGGAGCGACGCAGGGACCCGACCATGGGCAGAGCCTGCTCAGGGAGCGAGGAGGGAGGTGGAGATGCGGCAGGGGCAGCTGCTGCCTTTTCATTTGCAGGATGGGATGGGTTTTTAATTATTAAGAGACAGAGAAGGCTGTGTCGGCACTTGTCGAATTTGGGGTGAGCACAGGTTTTGCAGTCACCGTTGTCTGCAGAGCTGTTTGGCTAAAGGACAAGGGCACTCTTTGGATAAAACAAGCTGCTTGCAGCACACCCATGATTACAAAATGAGAGAAGAAAATGACTGCATCCCTCAGTTTTAAGGATGTATGACAGAACAACAGGCTTACACTAGACAGCGGGTCAATCCCTAGAGAAATCTAAAGAAATCTTTAATCTAGAGAAAATCCCCTTCTAATTAGCCACTCCTTCTGGATCTGCCCAAGTACAAAGGAGTGAATAAAGCCTGACCCATCATCAGAGATTTAATTTCTCCCAGCAGAGCATTTTGCTCCTGCTACAGGTCTTCCCCTCGTGCTTTTCTTGTCTAAAGGATTTAGCAGTAGTGTGCTGAGAAGGTACCTTGTTATTAGTAATCTTTATACCCTGGGCTGCAGTTTTATTCCAAAGAGACCAGAAAAGGTTATCTAGCCACCAGCAATCTCCATCTCCTTCTCTGAGAGCATGCTAAATCTTTGCAGAAAAATAATAGGCTATTAAACATGACATTAATTAAGTGAATGATAATCATTGCTTTCTCCTATGTTGAGAACTTTGGAGATGTCTACCATATGTTTAGGCTTCCCTCTCTCTTATAACTCCACAGTAAAAACCCTGCATAATTTACAAGTGTTAATAAAAACACATAAATGTTTTCATAATTGTCAGAAAGTTACGGCACAATCATATTTACAGCACAATCAGATCATTGAGGGAGCAACAGTTTCATAGCAATTTTTGATGCTTGCATTTCCATTTTTAAAGTTATGTTTATCATAACTTTCTGTGTTTTTGTTGTAATGAATCAGCATGTCAGAACTCAGTGCTAATGTGAGATCACTAGCACTCCTTTTTCTCCTTTCAAGGAGTAAAATTTTTGTTTGAAATTGAATTTATTACTTTATTATTCAAAGCCTGATCTATTGAAAGTGGGAGAAGGTGGATGTTTGGCATTTTTGTCCTACATTTTGCAGGAAATCGGGGGATTTTTCATGTTAACTTACCAAGCATCCTTCCCATGGCACAAGACATAGCTTTGCCATGTTTTCCTGAAGTAGTGAGATTCTGAATTTACCTTTTAAAAAATATTCTGTAGCTGCATCCCCTCTTTCAAGCATGTTTTGTTTCCAGCTCACACAAGATCTGTAGCTTTATATGAAGTTCTTCAACCCAGACAAGAGGGAAGACCTGCTCCTTCACACCAGCACTTATGTGAATATACACATGGAGCTGATTTCTCTGACCTTCCCCACCCCAGAGACAGAGTTGCTAATATTAAATAACCGCATCAATTCAGACAAGATAACAGATTGAAGTTCGGATTATAAATGCACATTAAAGGCAAAATAAACTACATCAGTTTGCAGGAATGTTAGAATTATTTAACATTATGGCATTAGTTAGATATTTCTACTGAAATGCTGGAGGTTTTGTGGAGCAGGGTCACTTCTGTACAGGTAAAGAGACCGTGCCAGGGTGGTGGGAGCCTCCAGGAGAGAAGGGAAATGGTGGGGAGGAGGTGACCAGGTTGTCCCCAGCAGGAGGGCTCAGTGGAGGTGAGCACCTCCACACACCCCCACACACAGCCGGACTGGGCCGGGGCTGTGGGACCACACCATGCCGGGCAGAACAGGGTTGGGTGTCAGGAGTCTCCCATTTCTGGAGAGCAGAGCCACATGTGGAGGTGTAAGGGGGCCGTTCAGCTGCCTACAAGATGCTTGATTGCTTGGTGACAGAACTACAAACAGATCAATAGCTAATGAAAAAGACCACAAACTGCAAAAGCAGAAATGTCTCCCCAAAAAATATCTGCAAGGAAGATATACTGGCAAGGTGATGCCGGGCTCCTGTCCTGGACAGGACCCACCACCTCACCAGCCCCAGCAGGATCCCAACCAGAAAGCCCGTTGTGGGCCTCAAATAGACTAAAATATTGCACTGCATGTAAACGAAGAAAGAACAGACTCCTTTAGGATCAAACCAGATAGGCAAGCCCTCACTAAAGTCACACGTGGCAGGCTGACTGATGGCTGCAGATAAAATCCCAAAGGAGAGAAGTTAATTACATCCAGAATGTTTTGCCAGGGACAAAAGCGGTGACATTGATGACAGCAGCTAGATCCCAGGCTCCCCACCACTGACACACACACGTCCTCGCTACGGGAAACAGCGCAAAGTTAACATTCGGCCGGGCAGCACCCCGATCTCAGGCAGAAAGAGCACACTTTAAAAAGCAAATACAGTCCAAGCATTCTGCTAAGAGCATGTCTTCCAGCCTCTTGTCTTCATATGGTTTCTCCTGCTTTTCAACTAAAATGCATACCTAAACTGCTCCTACTGTGTAAGAAAAGTCCCCAAGTTTGGCTGCGGCTGCGTCCATGGGATCCAAGTGCCATCTCGTGTTCACATTCTGCATTTCAGGGGAGATTTTCCCCTCCCATGTTCATCAAAACACCAGCTCCTGCACGCCATGGAAATGTTTGTAGAGGGTTTTGGGTCTTTTAAGGCGGAATTAATTGCATATTGAAACACCAGCAAAGCCATTTAATGATAAATACCGCTGCACATTTCATAAACGTGAACTGCTTACACAATCAATTTGTGGTGCTTACCTTGCACAACGGCTGTAAAACCCACTTCCATCCCAACCCCTCCTCTTGGATGCAGGTACGGCTGCGCTGGTCATCACCACCCTCATTCCTCCACCCGCTGCACAGAAGGTGACTCTCAGTGTAATTGGGGTTGTGTGAAATTTTTATTTTGCAGGCAAGATTTGGGGGAAGGCAGAGGGAGTTGGAAATTGTTAGGTTTGAAGAAAAATCATGGTTTTATAACAATGAACTGCTTAGGAATTAAAGCCAGATTTCCTGGAAAGGCACAGCTGAGATAAATTAAAAACTCAGAAAAGTTTAAGTGTTCATCTTGAGATGTTTGTAATGGTACACGAGAAAAGTTTCAAAGTTTAATAATTGAGATATATTTTAAAAAGAAAAGACATAGAACACTAAACCAGAGTTCAGTGTTTCAGTGGGGATTCAAGCAAATACTGTAGTCAACTCCAAATTATTATATATCTGATTTTCAGTTTTGGCAAAATACTAGCCTGTGTCTATCCGGAAACAATGTTTATCTCCTTCAGAGTGGACACCAAACCTAGAAATGCCTTTGTCCTCAAAGCACTAATATATATACGCATTTTCTGATGTCTGTTCTCTCTTCATACTGAATATGAAAATCCCTTTGTGCTCCACACAAACAGAACTGATTTCAGATGCCATACGTACACACGCATGGACCTGACAGCCCATCCTCCGGCCTTCCCCACATGCAACATTGTGAATGTTATTACTGTATCTTTAAGAAATCAATAACAGCACAAAAACCTTTCCTTGCTAGCTTACTGCAGAAATGAAGATTCCTTCCACATTCATTGCGTTCAGGGTGCCCACGTCCATCATCTTTGGTGACCCACTGGATCCAGGGGTGCCCCTGGGTTCAGCCAGCAGCCATGGGCACCAGAATGACAACCCCAAATCAGAATTCCCTTTCCCTGTCAAATTTCTAAGAAGTTACTATTATCTTATGAATTAACTGAAAATCTAATGCTCTGACCAAGTGCACAAAAACCACTATTTTTGGAAGAAGACCAGTAATACACAGGTATGTATGCCCTCATTTATCAGGCAAGCTGTCTGCTTGCTTATTTACAGTGGATTATTTAACAAATTATTGAAAAGGTCTTTCTTCTCCTAATAAATACAGGTTTGCGTCAAAACCCTCTCCAGAAGCAGCATAGGAAGGGAACTGAGATTGGTGTCAGGACAGAGATCACTGCTTGATTTTCTTATGCCTATGTCACACATAACAAGATCAGATGTTCATGGTCCCTTTTTACTTTAAAGTCTATTAATAAATTTATTAAAGTTTCAGATTTATGGAAAAGTAAAAGAAAATAAACAAATTTAAAAACTGGGAAAAACTATTCACTACATACGATCTTGTAGTCATAAAGCCTTCTGAAAACCATCAGCTGTTCTGTATTTTGGGGTAGCACCGTTTCTCGAAGTGCACAAAATTTGTCCTTCATGGTGAGTCACCTGGAGTCCCACCCCTTGTGCAGCCACTCGTAGTTTTGCTTCTACAGCTTTGCCTTTTCATACACCGCAGCCTGCAGTTACAGGCACTACAATAACTTTTACCAAGCACAGTGCTATCTCTCAGAGTATCACACGGGGTTTGGGCCAAGACCTGCTGAAACAAATGGAATAGCTCCCTCTGACTTGCATGGGTTTGCATCAGGCACACGCCTCCACAGGTTTCCCAAGCTCCCCAACACGGTTTGTTTTTTGTGACCCCAGGAAACATTTACTCCCTCCGCAGATCGGGTATTCTGCTCCCAATAACTCTAGATCAATAGGCAAAAATCCACTAAAAGAGCAATGTAGTGTTGATATTGCCTTTCAGACACAAAAGCACCTTTCTTGTAAACAAACAGCACTTGCAGTTGCGTCCAATTTCATCTCAGGTCAGCGACAATATCCCTGTAAAATTGGCACATATCTCTGTGAGAGAGCGCAATGCCTCGTGAAGATGAAGGAGCTGGGGAATGCGTAATGGCAATCAGACTGGCAGTTGCATATTGAAAGAGAAGAGCTTTTACTGTTATTTTTCCGTGTCTCAGGAACTCAGCTCTTATTTATCAGCCAAGTTGTTAAACACAGATTCTGTGACCCTCTCTGGGCTCATATGGGGCACAGAAGGAGCATGAAAGCCACATAGATATATACAAACTCCCATTAGAGGGAGAAGAGATTCACCATAGCATTGGGCCCAGCAGTGGCACAGAACTGGAAGATGAAAAATAAATTGAATAAAGGAAATTCAAACTGAACAGGAGAGAAACAACAATAACATGAAACAATCTGAAAAAAACAAAAGAGATCCCATTGTCTGGATGCAACAAGTGGAACAGAGTACAACAGTTTGTGACCTGACATGGGGATGGATGAGATTAAATAAAGTCTTCAGCGTTGGTTGCAGAAGTTGTAATGTCTACAGAAGTGATTGTTTTTTCTGTTCCAGAGCTACTGTACTAGGGCCAAATAGCTTTTTTTTTTATCTTTGCTCACTTATGTCTTCATGTCTTAGGTGGACCAAGCAAGTCCTGGACCACATGCAATATCCAAGAGCCAGGATGCAAACCAGTTCCTGGGCATTCAGCTAGTAAGGGAGCATGATGTGAAATCATCTCTCAATATACCTTCAACTTCAATGCATGTGGGTCAAGTTAAGAGCATTTCAGACTGAAAAATACATTCAACTTCATACTTCACTGATTTCTTCACTCCTAATTTAAAACATAGGTATGCTATGGTTCTAAAAAATTACACGTGAGGACTAGGAGGAATAGGTCTTTAACAAATGATTAGCAGAAGGAAAATAATTGAGTTTGAAATCTACATACACAAAAATATGCCAGAGAGGATGTGCTCAACTCAGATGCAATTTCCTTACAGTTTCTCCCTACTCTACATACCGTTTTCTCTCACTAGGTATGTATGTGAAGAATATAAACCCTATTTCACTTATCCATAACTAATTGACTTCATAAACTATCAGATGTTGCCCTGTTTTCCCATCAGTGAGGTCAGAACAACCTGGAATGACCAAATTTCCATAAAAAAGCCCATTGAGGTGCCCTTCCTCAGCTGCTTCCAGGAGCTGCAGGTCTGGGCAATGGCGTTTCATTCAGGGGAGCTAAGGTGATGCAGACTTAGCGGAGATCTCTTCCGTTTTCTTTCCCTACAACCTGAGTTAAATTAGACTAAGGAAAGACAGGAATCAGACAAAGAAAGATTTAAAATAGAAATGAAGACAAAACTACAAATCGTTTTCGCACAGGGTTCGTTGAACATGCAAGTCACTAAGTAACAGCTGTTATAATAAGGTCTGTTAAAAGACCAAACAAAACCAGACACTTACAGCTACCGCGCATTTTTCAGGAAAAAGCATCTGTAGTGTTTGCTTTCAAACCCTTTAATCTTTTACCTCTGTAGAAAAGATGTTTTCTCTCCGTGTACATACACGGTACAATAATAAACCTTTCTGTCTTGGAAAAAAAAAGTCTTAAAATTAATCCTTAATCCTTTTAATAGTTTCACTAAAGCAAAAGGAAATCTCTAGCGATTAAAGTGGTGCTTGTTACTCGCTTTGCAAGGTCACAAACGTGAGCTAGGTTAATGGCAATTAATCGCTGAGGACTGCGCATTTCCAGTACGTTTGTTGATCTCTGTGTATGCGCATTTCCAGGGTGTGTGGAACCGAGTATTTCCAACGCAGATGCCCCATCCCATCGAAAAACCAGGAAAACATTTGAAAATCCGTGAACAGGCTGAACAGCATTCATTAGCACGACAGCACTTGTTCTCCGCTTTCTTTGAGCAGAGCACCGAGTTCATTTTCAGTAATAATGATCCCATCGCTCCTTTGCTGAGAACAGGTGCCCCAGATATGTTTCTTTCTATTTTCCTCCTAATTCTGCCAAAACGAAGCTCCGTGGTACCTGTCTCTGACGCAGAATGAGAGACTGACAGGTGTTGTCAGCGAGGTGCCTAACGACGGTGAGATTTGTTTGTCTTTTTATGGAATTCAATAAGGCATAAAAGCAAGACAAAGCAGCAGCGTGTGCAGCCCAAGGAAGCCTTTGGCAAGTCAGCCTTGCAAAATGTAAAACCCCTGAATATTTTGATTAGGCAATAAAGAGCATTGTCTATAAGGTTGCCTTTTAATATGCTGTCACGGACCTGATTGCTTATCACCGCTCGGGAAGTGGATGCCACCGAACGAACATGCTGCATTTTATGCTCAGCAATCTTAAGCATAAAGCCTCGTAGAAGTTAAAAGGAAGTTAAAAACATAAGACTTCAGCCACTTCAGCACAAAACAGTGGCTCAGCATCTAGCTACCGGGCCATTCAAGCGTTTGTTTTGCATAAAGAAGATGCTGATTAAAAAGGTAATAACTCCTCCTTCTAGCCTTCCACAAGCTTATTGACAGTAATAAACTCTAGTTCATAACCACACGGCTTTCATTCTAAATAAAGGATGAAAGCAGCAGATAACATTTTCTGCTTAGTTGAAAATAAAAGAAAACTAAAATACAAGTGTTCCTGCATAGTCATAACATTCTTAGGACTAATGAACCTCCAGACATTCCAAGTATCCTGCAAGAACACTCCAAAAGCAATAATGGGACCTGCTGGTGAGCAGCTCTGCGGAGAGGGACCTGGGTGTGCTGGTGGGTGACAAGTTGACCATGAGCCAGCAGTGTGCCCTGGCTGCCAAGAAGGCCAATGGGATCCTGGGATGCATTAGGAGGAGTGTGGCCAGCAGGTCGAGGGAGGTTCTCCTTCCCCTCTACACTGCCCTAGTGAGGCCCCATCTGGAGTACTCTGTCCAGTTCTGGGCTCCC
>Ga0181612_149127_pt1 | contig 10501 bp, 3 predicted proteins | sample HoacroProtozoa21_FD_119630 | JGI IMG/M metagenome (GOLD analysis project Ga0181612, IMG submission 119630) | Hoatzin crop microbial communities from Cojedes, Venezuel. Combined Assembly of Gp0051906, Gp0051904, Gp0051908
AAGAAACAAAAATGGTTTTGCTGAGCTACTGTGTGTTTTATGTTTGCTTTTTAGCTTATGTGGTGGTCTGGCAACTCTGTAGCATGAGCTGAGTGGTTGCCCGTGTCTGTGTGGTATTATTTGTCTGCAAATGCCAGATTGTCTTGTCAGGAAATCAAACCCACACAATATGCTTTCATTGCCAAGAATTATGTAAAATTCTTTTTGCTTTGTTTTGTTAATTTGTTGGGTTTGGGTTTTTTTTTTTCAGAATAGGAGTTCTACTACTATCTTTGCTTTGCCAGGATCTCATGCTTCTGTTTCTTTTCTGGCAGGACCAGCCTGACTTTGTTTTACCAAGAATAATATATGTCGCTTCTCCGAGAAATCTGACTGCACTTCTTTCTTGCAGAGTTGTTATCTCCATTTTTTTTACAGCAGGTGGGGAATGACGATGAATCTCAGGTGCCCAGTGCATAGACTGTGTCTGTGGGTGCCACAGAGAACCTCCACATTGCTGGATTTTTTTGGTAGAAAACTTCAGCTTTATTTGGACAGCAGTTTAAGCATGTGTTTGCTTAGTGCGGGAACACACAAATTTGTCCCATTAGAAATTATTTATCTGACTTGCTCAAGATCATGCTTGTTCCACTAAGACTTATATTAGGGATAGGGTGCTTGTTTCTTCAGTGTCTTTACGCTTCAGGGTTAGCATTCTAGTATACTACAAAGATAAGTAAACCTTCTCTGCCACCGCTTTTCAAAATATTTACCACTAGATAATAGCACTTCATTTTAAAAAATGGTGTTGGTTTTGCATATCAGAACATGTTGAATTAAAAGGACATGTAATGTATACAATGGAAAATAAGGGGTTAAGGCAGAGATATTCACTCTTGCGGTAATTACCGGGACGTCTGCCTGCATACAAAATGAATACCCCCAAATTGGAAAGATTTTAAATAGACTGGACTAGAGACATGAAAAAAAAAACAAAAAGATGAGCTGATGGGAACATTTTGTCAGGATGATGGACTGGAAAATACAGCAGGTATTTTCTGTCTTTTAATGTATAAGGCTGTGTAATGCAGCTTGGGCTCTCCCACCTGAGGGACAAGCGTGCCAGTTGGCATGAGGCTTCCCCCTTGCTTGGCATGGCTGCCTTTCTGGGCCAGCCCTACTGAAGGAATGTGATTTGCTATGAAAAATGTGTTGATCGGGCTTGACTTTCTGCCACCAGGCAGATTAGCAAATTGCTTCGTCTGCCTCCCATTGCTTTATCCCAGCCAGCAACATCTAAGCCTTGATGATTTTGCAGGTCTTCATTAAAAATAGCTGTTTCTATATCTGATTACTGAGCCCCATCTGGGGAGAAACGAGCCTTTCATCTGTGTATTTTGAGGCCATATCTGAGCACTTTGATTCCATAACACAGTAAAACCAGACAAACTTTCTGTTCAATTGCTTTTCCAGCTCATCTCCAAGTTCTCTATGAGCCCTGTCCCTAGCACATAATGTCTGGGGTTAGGGCATTTTTTTCCCATTTTTAATTGCTCTCTTGATGCTAAATGCAATTTTTGTAATTGCTTACATAACTCCAGGGTTTTATTTTAAATTAATCTAACTTAGCAGTCATTCTACATATGTTGCTTTTAACATTTGCCTATTATTTGGATTAATTTCACTAATTTATCACCACTGTTTAGATATGCATTGTTTTTATAACACTTGCAACTGAGTTAAAGCACACTTGTTGGGCTAAAGGCAAAGTTTGCCTCACTAAATCAAGCAGCTTTCTTTTCCCTCTCTGTTACTATATATTTACTCAGACAGATTTTTCCCTGTGTGCTCTGGCAGTCTGCTGTAAAAATGGAAAATATTCTGGTAAATAAATTCAAATTATTTTGACTATAGAGTAAAAGTAATGGGGAATGCTCTCATTTTCATTTTTTTGTCAAATTCTAAATTATTCCTCAATACTTAAACACCTAATTAGCAGCCAACTTCTTTCACCTAAGTTTAGCTCTAATATTTGGTGTTGGTGGTAGTGAAAGGAGCAGAACTGATGTTTAGCTTGTATTTGTAGTTGCTGCCTGGCCTATTCATCTCCTGAGTCTAAAGTCAAATGGTCGGGTAGGGGTAACCCAAAAGACAGTACAGTCTGTCCTGCCGAGCAAGAGCTGCGTCATCAGGTGCCTTCTTTACACACGGAGCAAATGGAGATATTTAATGGTGGTGCTGATGTCTCATCTTGCTATTTTCCCACTAGTGCATTGTACAGAGACCAAGCAAATACATAATATGGGAGTTACAGGCAAATTACTTCCTTAAAGGAAAACTTCATTTGAAAATAGGCTTCTGCTGTACACAGGCTGTACTTCCATGTGTATAAATACAGAAAGAAACAGAAGCATTGAAATATTTCGCTGGATATATACTAAAGCTGTCTTGAGGGATGTGGAAGAAAAGCTTCCTTCTGAATGTGCGTGAAGGGAACAGCATACAATTTATTGTTTGACAGCCCTGGTCAAACTCTTTTTAAATGAATACATGCATACATTTCTGGGATTTTGCGTGTGAAAAATCCTTGTTGGATATCTCTTTGGATATGCTATAGCATTAACGTATAACACATACCGAGACCAGCCCTTTGTCAGCTGAATAACTCTTTCATTGATGGTCACGCTGCAAACAACAGAAATTTGAGTTAAGGATTTCTCAGATGTGCAGTGGAGAAGGTAGCTCAGGTTTTCCATTGACTGTTAGCAGGGAAAGGGGATTTACATAGTTACTAAAGGATACAGGCTAGATTATTAAAGGACAACTCACATTCCATCTAAAATGAGGAAGTCAGGGGCTTTCTCATGGCTGATCAATTCAGTACATGTAAAATGGTCTTTCTAAAAAGAAACTGATTCCCTTAGATTCCACTCTTCATGGCATGTAATACACAGTGAATCTATTTTGCTATAGTGTTAATGGAGATTGCATATAGTTATTTTTCTTCCAACATGTGGTGCTTTGATGATTTCTCACAAATTACAATTTTTAATCTTAAATTGAAAATGTGTCCAGAAATCTAACTAGGCCCAGGCTTGCACGGTAGAAAATAAAGAAAAGGATTGCAGCTCTCATAAACCCTTATCCATGAGTAATTATCTTGTTATGTTAAAGTGGTTCTCCTGAATATTAAAATAATTAGGACCAACAATCTCAGCAATACTTTCCTCAGATGTTGTAATTGGCAGGGGGGTGTTAACTAATTAAATGTATTTATGTTGCTGGCTGGCTAAAGAAAAGGATGAAGCACTTGTAATTGCTGAAATTTAACAAGAGCACATATTTACTACAGAGAATGAACATACAGATTACAGTATTTGCGACAGTCTAATAGCTGGAGATGGTAATCCAAATGCTTCCTGTGGGCATTTCTCATTGCTCGAGGGGAACTTGCATAAGGGGCATTGGCAGGGGGATTTTTATTGGACACAGGTAGGAGGGGGCTCTCCCCCGTGAGCTCAGTGGCTCTGCGGTGGCTGCTGCAGCTTCGGGTCTTGCGGGATGAATCCCAAAGTCACTGGGGACTGCTGTGGGGTGGAGGGAAAAGGCACACGGCTCTTTGCAAGTCTGCAAGGGGAAAGCTCATGATGGAAATGGACTGCGAGTCACTCAGGGCAATCAGCTGGCCCCAAATCCGTGTTTGTGTACTGGTACTGGGCTAAAACCATGCCCTGTGTGCTGTATTGCTGGGGTCTCACACACCCTGAGGCAGCAGACACTGCATCCAGCATCGGTCTCTACTTCCTTCCCCTCCTCTGCAAAGAGTCGCTGCCTCGGAAAGCTCTGTGCTCATGGTTACTTGCTCTTATTTCACAAGTGTTTCTTTCTTTTTTTTTTTAAGTTCATAGGAAAGACTTGAAAAAAAATCGCTATAAAGCTCGCTATTGTCTGACCTCTGAAGTAATCAATTTTGGATTCAGCCCCTTATAACAGTTTGACATTTCAGGGTCAGCAGAACAGCTTTCTGGCAGATTGAAAAGCTGTGTTTCTGGGCCCGGGGTAGATTAGAGTAAAACCGGGCCAAATAAAATGAAGCTTCAAAGCACCTCACTTCTGTTTCAATGCTGTTGGAAGAAAAGGCAGCAAGGGCTGTTTTTAGGGAGCACGAATGACAGAAACCTTGCGTCTTTCCTTGCTTCCCTGTCTCCCCTTTCCCATGTGTGCTTCGCCATCTGCTTTTGGAGTAATCCCAAGCACGGCCGTCACTCGGGCTGGAGCAGCCCGGTGCAGGGTGGACCGATGCATTCCTAAAAATGCAAAGGTGGGACAGTCCTCTTGGAGGGACAGGACGTGAAAACAGGGAGATGTCCTCCTCCTCCTGCCTCCTCCTTCACTTCCTTCCTCCCCTCCTCTCTCCTCCTCCTCTAGCTTTGTTCTGCTCCGTTTTTTCATTCTCCTGACATTTCTTCTTGTTTTCACTGCCATTCTTCAGTCCATGCTCTTGTGACAGCATGAAACAACTGCAGGCTTTTTCCCAGCTAGGGGCAAGCGAGAGCCCATTAGCTGCCTCAGACAAAATCCATCTTCCCTGCTCGCTCTTCGTTTTTAGCCTCCTCATAAATGAAAATTCAGTTCACTAGAAGGAACATATGTTTACAGTCCCGCAGCTGGTAGGTACATGTGTACCAGGAGCGGGTGCCAAGGTTATATAGACACCTGTCACTTTTATCCCAGGACCCCATTTTGTTCCTGGGAACATCTTCGTGCCGTAATGCTGTGGAGGTCATTACTACACCCTGTAATCCTCCATGAAGGTTTTCCGTTTTCATTTATACACAGTAAAAACACACATCTCAGCATCAGGCATTAGGATTAGTACTGACAAGGCTTAAGCTGAAATGTTTTAAGGATGCATTTCTGATGTGAATAGAATAGCTAGCACACAGCGCGCAATTATGCTGGCTTTGTGGAGGGAAGGATTTATGCTTCAACACTGTTAATATCAGAGTGACACCGACAGCATAAGAGGAATTTTATTTTAAAAAATAAAGATTTAATTCATTTCCATTGTATGGTATTATTAATTTATTTTAATTTTCTAACGTTGATAATCCACCAGACGTGTGATGAGAAATGTCCTTACTAATTTCAAGGTCTCTTCTTTGTTTCTGTAAGAAAGTGGACATTCTGGGAAGCTGTGACATGGGGACAGCTGGCTGGGGTCGAAGCAGGGAATGGTGCTTGATGGCTCTGGAGAGAGCTTCCTGGGGGCAGAGTGGGTGCTGGTGTGAGCCCCCCACCCTGAGCCTGGCTTGCTTTTATGATGCAGCAAAACTTTTAGCTCTGTACTCAAGTCTCATTGCTTCCCACAGGGTTTCAGCCCAATCCTAAATGTGTGTGAGCAGGAGCATGCACTTTGCTGACCTAGTCGCTGTGTGTTTAGAGCCTGCCTTTGCTTGCTCCAGGTGTGTTGTGGTATTAATCCCCAGCGAAGCTTCTGTACGCCCGGCAGGAGAGAGGGAGTGCTATGTGCTGGGAAGGTTGACTTCCTTTGTGTCTTCCTTCTTCCCTAAATGTCACAGCCCTGTTTTAGCATCCAGGAAAGAGGCATCCTCTCCCTGTCTTCTGCCATGAACTTCTCTGCGTCATCTGGAGGAAAAATTCCCTGGAGCCTCCTCAGAGGATGTATGAGGATTGGATGAGAAGGAAGAGAAGGGGAGATGCTTCTGGTGGCTGCTTCCATGCAATGGAGCAGCATGACAGCTCTTACATTCCTACCCATGACCAAAATCTGGGGTAGAAGCTAAGACAACACAATAACATGTAGTGCATTGCCAGAGAGGGAGTACTGCCTCAAAAGCCCTGTTACGCAGCCCCATCCTTAGCATCAGGAGGCTCTAGACCTCTCCTCCCCCATCACTTCATCATGGAGGAACAGGCAGCGTCGCAACAAAACTCGCAAAAAGGGGGAAAAGGAGCAAACAGCTCCATTACAAGCAATGATCCTTCCCTAAATTTTTTTTGAGTGCACCAGTTACTTAGGGTGGGGGAGCCTGGCACAAGCACAGTCACTAGGTTATATATTCATTCCTAGTTTCTGGCCGTTCTACACTACAATAAGCACAACTGGAGCCCAGCGGGTGCAGACTGCTTTTACATTGCTAGATTTACAGTTGCTGGCATACTGGAGATATGAAGAATTGAGAAGCAATTTCGTATATTGCTGTTGCCACTGCTGGCAGTTTCCTGCCCTTCGAGATATTTGTTGTGATAGTGGGGAACCACCCTCTCCAAAGGAAATATATTTAAAAAGCCCAGGCTTCTGGAGGAATGCAGTACTTCAGTGTGCTTGCCTGGGTTTTTGTATATATGTCATTACTTTCTATTTGATTTTCTAATTCATATGTGTTTTTTAATTGCAGCCCTAACTACCTCTTCATTTTAGTAGAAGTAGAAAAAAAATCACTCTATTCAGCCTGTTATAAGAAGGAAAACAGATACAGCCTGAAAAAACCTCATGATCATTACTTCCATCTATTCTTTCATGCACTTTTGGAGTGAAAAAGGTCCAATTTGCTGCCTTGCAGGATGGGTGCTATTTTGACAGAAAAGAATTTACATTCTTTCCAGAAAGAAATTAATACGCTAAAACTTAAATACCTTAATTTACCAGTCCTTTTTCTTGTAAGCCCAAGAATATTTAGGTGTAATATCCTTTGCTTAGGAAACTGAAGAAGTTAAGAGCTACGGTGCCAGATACCTTAGACATCCTTCCGTGTGTACCTGCCCCACACAATGCGATGGCGCCGGGAGCTGTTAGAAACTGCCTGAAAAATGCTTTAACGTATGGTGGGGAATGGCCATCAGACAGACAACCCTGGTGCACCTCTTTTCATGGCTTTTGTACTGAGTGCGTCCCAGTGAGACCCAGCAGATGAGCTGGATGGTGCGCGACTGACCATACTGAATGGTAGATGTATTCTCAGCTGCGTAATGCCTTTTACAAAGCACCAGGCAGTAGTGTAATATTTTATGACTGAAATTCATCCACTGAGAGGCCAAAGTAAATCTTTTTAAGGTGTGGTTGTGTTCAAGTCAGACACCTAAATGGTGCAAAGACTTGTCGCGGTTGGTGGATCAGGTCTCTAAGTACATTTATTTAGCTATTAAGCCTGGTTTCCAGTACAGTATCAGTAGTGTTATTACAGCGTAAGGTATTTATTACATATTGCATGATTGTTTATTTGTAGTAGGGCAACCCCCAGATGCTGGAGGGGACGAGGATGTTGGTGTCTACATGAAGAGTCAGGAGGCAGAGGCAGCCTGGCTCCACAGGAGGTGCTGGCAGTGTCCCATCACGTCTCTGCATGCAGTCCCCTGTCTGCGCTGCTGCTGTCCGGTGCATTTCTCTCATGTTCTTTTCCATTTTAGGTCTCAGACGTAATGTCTTCTTGCATTAGATCAGAGCCATTTCTCTAGCTAAGAAAGCAGGGGGGGACACACATCCCCTGACCCTGGAGAGAGCGTCTGTGCTCACAGGTAGACATCTCATAGGAGCTGCCAGAAACTGCTGGTATCCTGCATCCTGCTGCTTCCCTCCTACACGGTTTCTGTGGATTTCAGGGGGTCGTTCTTCCAAGGACAAAGCACCCAGACCACAGGGCCTCTGCACTCTTAAGAGCTCCCTATAGAAACTGGAGCGCAGGAGCAGAGCGCTGTCGATCATGCATACTTCTGAAATTTCAGAAGCAAAAAGCCCATTATCATTGCAATTCATACTAGTGTCCTGTATGTCAGCTTGTGGTACAAAGGAAATCTGTGAAAAATATTGTATAGCAGGTCCCTAGCAGAATGAATATTTTCCTGTTATACGAACTTTTCATGATGAAATGATCTCATCTCTGTGGAAAATCATTGTATTGCCCCAGCTGTTGTCAATAACTTTTATGCATTGACTGCTTTTTCCACTAGACAATATTTACACTTCTCCCCTCAACCCATTGATCTTCATTTTTGCAGGGAATTTTTTGGGGGTAAAATACAACCAGTTTTTTTTTAAAAAGGTGAACATCCAGGAATTGCACTCAAGGGAAGATATACAGTGTAGACTTAGTGACAACTTAATAGCTTGTAGTATATCAGATGTCTCCTATGCTGCCATCTTCTTGGGGAAAGTATTTCTATATCATGTATAAAACTATGCACATAGAAAGCTATACACACTCCCTCATATTTTCTTTCTCAGGTGTAAGCTTTTTTGGCACTGGCAGAATGAGTGCAGTGCTGTACAGGAGCAGCATAGTTCCTCTGCTGCAGGAAATGGAAGAAAACATTAATTCTATTGCTCAAACATTCACAACAAGCCTTTAGATTAACTGTCCTTTCACTGAATGCTGTTTACTCGTTTCATAGAAAATGCATTATTTCATTGATTTAGCTTCTATTTGGTATGCTAAAGAAATCAAATTTCCATATAGAAAAGTATACACAAAGGATATGACCTTTTAAGTTTAGCAGAGAAAATAACTGAGTGCAATGTAATTAATATGCTATATAAATGCCAGCAACAACATTAATGCACCATAAAACCAGCACAGTTAAAATGATATAGTCTGGAAGTGAAAAAGTTAAGTTTCTGTTAGCTTCATTAATTTGCTTGCATGGTATTTCTCTGAAAGAAGCACAATCTCCTTATCTAAACCAGGAAAATAGATACATAGTGAGAATATGCATTTCTGTTAGGAGAAAGCTGGATCTTGCTTAAGGCTTGACCAAACTCCTAAGAGATGTCAACCCTTCTTATGCTATGGTATAATTTTTCCAGTGTTTATACTCTTTACATTTTTCCTAAAGCCTCATGAACGTCTCCGATACAAAGCCTGTCCACATCTGTAGATAGGTCAGCAGTAGTGTAGTAAAATACTTGCATTCCTATAGTTATATTAGACTGTAACTCTTCCTAGACTAAATATTTTTTCTGAAGGAGTTTTCTCATGCAGAGATTTCACAGCCATGGTTATAGTCCAGTTTCCTTATGTAGGTAAGGTCTTTGCAGGGCATAAATGCTTTCTAAGGTTGAGATGGCAGCTTGTACCTAACTCTAACAAAGTGGTCTCCAGGGAAAAATGTCTGGGATTTTTCTGTTGTTCTGGAACGCAGAAGTCACGAGTAAATTAATGCCTAAACTTTCTAGCAATAGGTAGCTGGGAGGGCAGCAATCAGCCACGCAAAATGCAATCCCCACAGTGAGCACATGAGGATGTTACTCAGAAGCTGAAACTTCGGTGCAAGTTGCTCTGCCACCTTTGTATTGGAGGCTGGCAAATGCTTCCCATCAGAGAAAGGGGGCACTGGGGGCTGCTAACATGACTGAGGTGTTGGTCCAGCTGTTCATCCCTTGTTTTAGTCAACAGGGGTAAAAGGAACAGGGAGGGAAAAAAGGCAGAGCTTTAGCTCAAGATAAGAAGGGTTCTATTCTTACCTCTGTAAGTGCACAACTCCCATTAATAATAAAATGTTAATGATAGTTACGCGTTCACATCAAAGGCAGACCAGAGCCTTTCATCTCAGTTAAATCTTATTCAAATAATTAATGGAAGTAGTTGTGTAGGAAAAAAAAAAAATGATACTGAGAAATTCCTTTGCAGAGCATTGCAAACTTTGCTACCCCTAGGGAGCCGCTCCTGGAATCGAGGATGCCAACAAATCGTGTTTAAGTGGGTCTGTCCCTGCTTTCCGCCAGCCTTGACTGCATTGCATCCTAAAAAAACTGTGAAACATGTTATTGGCATTGCGATAGATAATCCAACCAAAATCAAATCAAAAATCCCTGACAAGGCCTATGTTATGAAAATAATCATAAATCTTATGCTGTGGTAGCTGTGTGCGCCAGCATTAAGCATTCTGCTCAGGCCTGTTTCGACATTAAAAAAAGGGAAAAAAAAAAAGTCATTTGAAGTTCTGAAATCAACTCTGCAGCTGTCGTCATCTTCTGTGCACTGCTGCGGCAGATCCTGCTGAACAGCGCTGCCGGCTGGCCCCTCGCTTTGGTGCACAGACATGAACATGGAGCAACTCTGTTTCCGTGAGGCAGAGAGGGGTAAGCCCAGTCCACAGCTCTTATTACATGGTATTAGAGTCAGGTCTCATTTGTGACGCGTTTTGGACTTCCCGTGAAGGCTGAAGTGGCCTGCTGAAACCCCTGCTGTGGGATAGTGCAATGGTTTCTGTTACGGGGTTGCTTTTGGTGGTGCTGTACAAGGGGAATGGAGGTGGAAATGTGCGGTGTGGAGCAGCAGCCTGACTGGGATGATGCTCCACACCCTTTCACAGTGGCTCCACATAGCTTATCCCTGATACATCAGCCTTGCAACTCAGGAACAGCCGTCTTCATGGGCAGCAGGGCTCCAGGCTGGCCAAGAAGGGGCGTGGAGGCTTGTTGTGCAAGAAGGAGCTGCCTGATCCTAACAGCTCCAGCAGTACCTGCACAATTTCTGCTTTTTCAGTTTCGCTTTTGCTTGCA
>Ga0181612_165349_pt1 | contig 10501 bp, 7 predicted proteins | sample HoacroProtozoa21_FD_119630 | JGI IMG/M metagenome (GOLD analysis project Ga0181612, IMG submission 119630) | Hoatzin crop microbial communities from Cojedes, Venezuel. Combined Assembly of Gp0051906, Gp0051904, Gp0051908
ACGTAAGCCTTGACTAAGAGTAGTTGGCTTTCACAGCAGGATAAATAGCAAGAGACATGGCTCTAATTACACATCAGCAGAACTGATCCCTCAAGGATATTGGCTGGTACAAGGTAACGGAGTAGGTTGTGTCTCAGGAGTCAAACTGCATGGCAATGTATCAGTCTAGACTGAGCCTGCAAGGGATCACCTGGGCAGTCCTGCCAGTCCAGGGGAAATCTGGTGGAAGTTCAAACTCACTCCCTAGTCAGCAGGACAGAGCATGCCTCTGAGATCTGAACTTTACTGGATGTCAGCTGTGTGGGGCTGAGCTTGGCTTCATGGTCCTACTCCTTCCTTTGAGAAGGACAGCTGTGCATACCCCTGGGCATGGGGGAGAACAGATAATGTGCCACTTGGACATAAAACATTAGTTTCCTTCCAGCCTTTTCCTGGGAGGAGGTTTCAAAGCACTTAATAATGGAGGGTGATACCATTACCATCATTTTACAGGGGAATTGACGTGTGAGTGCCTACGAGTGGCAGAGCCAGGTAGGACTTGATCTCTGACCCTCAGCCTGATGTACAGTCCTGGACCATGCAGTCTGTGCCCTTGCATCTTCTTTTCTGAGCCCCGACTCAAAAGACACTGTGTGGCCCTGAGCAGGCATTTCCTTCAGCAGCAGGGAGACGGGCAATCATCAGATGCACCAGGACAGACATTCCATCTTGGATGCGTTGAACTGCACACCCAGAGGAGCCCTGCTTTGCCCCTGACACACTGTCCTGTGCAGTGGGCAGTGCTTTCCAGATGGCCCTCTGGCCACCTCTAACCACATCTCCAGGTTGGTCGAATACTGCCTGGAGCCCCACCAAGGTAGCTTCACACGCATCGGCACAGCAGTAATCTGTGCTGGGTAAGGAAAAGATCTCTATGCACTACAGCTCCTGGTACTTATGCAATACAACATGTGACAAAAGGCCTCGTTGTACAACCCTCAAACTTTGGGTATCTCTGACACACAAAGGAAGGTCCAGACTCTCCTTCATCCCCCCTTCTTTGGGAGACAGTTAAACTGAAGGATACGTTGAATTTATTTTTAAAATCCCATGATTCCATTTTCTTCAAGCAGCTCATTCCCAAAAGCATCGTGGTGCTGCCATCTTGGCACCTGCCCAACCCTACACAGAAAAGTAAATCCAATCCTTTCTCAGTCACACAAAACTTGCTGAAGCTAATGGCTGTTTGCTGAATAAAGAAGAAGTGAAATGACATAAAAGCCCTGAAATTGAGTCCTTTTTTTGCTGTCTTATTCCAGTAGCTCCTATAACACTTGAGAGCCAAGCAAGGATACAAACTGGGGGGTGTTAGTCATCCACACACACAGGTCAGAGAGCTGGGAGTGGGAGCAGAACTGAGCCCTTAAGTCAAGTTGGGCTTCTCTCTTCATTTACCCCATCTGCCTCAGTAACACGAGATCACTGATGTGTGGAGACCTAAACCCCCAGGGCACTGGCAGGATTAGCTTATATTTGAGAACTGCTGCACAAAAGCAGAGGATTGTTTATGAATGTAGGCTGTAAAACTTGCTGACACTATGTAGATTCACAGCCAGCTTCACTATGAAGAGATTAAATTCTGTCGGGTCCTCAAAAAACAGAGGTGAAAGTACAGCATCTCAGCACACAGAATCCACAATGAAGCCTGTTATCAGTTAAGATTGGCTTGAAGATGGAGGCGGAGAAAATAATTTTTGAAAACAAAGATCGACACCTTTCCAAAAACAACTCAGTACCTTCCTTGTGCACCTGTGAGTAGCTTGTTGTTTCATTTATGTTTCATTTATGACTGCCCAAACATGGTTCCACAACCATGACTCGTGTTTTAGAAGGAAGACCCCCGTTACTGCAGCTCACAGTGTGGTTGCACAGGCTGTATCACTGCCTGGGGTCTCATGCTGCAAAGGCAACCTCATGTTTGGGGCTCCCAGTGAGAACTCAGCTGGGGACAACATGGGCTGGGTTAAACTGAGAACTTCCAATGGCCTTTCCAAACCGGTCACCTCCAAAGCACATTTTTTAATAAGCTGGTGATTTTTTCTCCTACTGATGTGCCTTGATCACATAGGTTTGGATTATTGATTCCATGAAGCAGGAAAAAAAGAGCCGTTGTTCTCACAAGCAAGCTTGGGCTCATTAGATGTTTGCAATGGCTCCAGTGTAACATGCTGAACAAATTTAGATCTGTTCTCAAGCTGCTGGAGAATAACAAATTCTCCCATCCTAATGTTCCCCTACCAATACTGGAAACCGAACTTCATATCCCACCAGAGGTCAGGAACAAAAATTAGTTGGGTGGCGCACCAACTCCATGAACTATAGATCCCAACACTTCTACCTAATCACATAAAAGAAAAAAATCAACATGAATGATGAGAAAAAAGCTACCTGTAAAAATGTGCTTGAGTTGAGGATCAGTGATGCTACATAGATAGGAAATAAGGACAGCTGGGAAAGCAGCAGGGTGAGACTCAAGTGTGCTAAAAGAGTCAGTGGAAGTCTGCACAGACTCTGCTGTAATGTACTCTGAGGTCCCATCCTTGCCTGCATGTGTATAGGGACCTGGAAGATCCTGGTCCAGGAGACACAAACTTACCTCATGGTGTACAGGAGGGTGCCATTGTCCACCAGGCGCAGCAACTTGTTGGGCGTTGTCATGTTATGGGCGACAGATTTCTTCCCATTGTGGAAAAAGGTGTCAGGAGTCCAGATCTTACTGGCCAGCAAGTTGTTCAGGGGAAGTATTTTCATGGGACCATCAAACTTCAGCCTTTCATCTCTCCAGGATTGCCGGAAAAAGACATCAATAGTGTATTCCTTTGTGGAGAAAGGAGAGAAAAGTAAGTCTTGTTTTATGTCTTCATTGCAAACAAGCCACCTCAAGAAATGGTAAACATCTTTTGTCATTGAGCGTACTGTGTTCTGGCACACCTTTGTTGACATGAAGTGTGATGCAACGAGAAGTAGAGATTAATGGCAGTGGAGAAGTCTGTGGAGGATAAAGGATGTTTACCATATTTTCTATAATGACTTACATGTGACACCAAAATTTGAATTTCAATGTTTCTGACCACTGCAGACAAGCTGCAGAGTAGAGCCTACAGTGGTCAGTGACCAGTCCTGGGGCAGCTCTGCTGCACCACCACCTTTATCCAGATGTTTCAGGGGAGGAAACCATTATGTGCAGCTGCATGGGAATTTAAAAAGGCAAAAAATAAAGTTCCTGGAGATTGAATTTAGCCAGGATGCTGGTAATTATACCCCTGCTCATAAAAAAAAAAAAAAAAAGTTCCATGACATTATCTTAATGCTGATTTTTTTCCCCAGGCCACTTCTAGAAAAGCACTGAATCAAGGATCTTGCAAACCTGCATTACAAGATCCTGTGACTTTCTTTTCTTTTTCTTCTTTTTCCTGTTTTTCCCCTCTTTTTCCTCTTTTCCTCCCCTCCCCCCTTCCTCCCCCCTGTTGAGGCAATTAGAAGTCACCTATTTGAATTAGAAGTCATCTATATGAAACCCTGCAGCCAGGGCCAGCTCCTCGCTCAGTGTGTGCAGCCTCGGAAACCACTTGACCAAGCAGCAAAGGTGCTATGGCTCCCAGGCAAAATTAGATCCATCTACCCGGTGCCTGGCATAAGGGACTGCTGTTCCCCATGACCTGAGCCACACTATGTCTTCTGAGGGTCCATGTCACTTGAGGGAAAGTCTTCAGCCCGTCAGCACGAGCTCCACCACCGCTCACCTCTACCACACAGAACTCCCCTTGCTAACAAAAGATCTTCTTAGCTCACAAGGTTTTCAGAGAGAGACAGGGGATTCGGAAAATCTGTCTGTCCCAGTTGTTCTTCCCCTGCTGCTGGAGATTCATAGTCTTTATTTATGGGTTCCTGGAGGCTTCAGGGCCAACTAAACTTATCATTGTGAGTGATTTCTTTCCTGCAGTGCTTCTCAGCACCATTTAAAAGCTGCTGTGCATCAGTTTCCTATAGGTCACAGAAATTCCTACAGGTTTTGCAGCAGATGGCAGCTGAATGAAAGCATATTGGTAGAGAAATTCATCCCTGCTCCCTGGTCACAGAGCCACTCAAATGTGAAATTTCTGGAGCCTTGTTGGGGGAAGGAAAGAGAAGATCCTATACTGCTATAGGCGCTGCCCTGTACAAGATATTCTGCCACTTCATGGAAGTAATTTTCACTTTGTGATTTTAAGCTCAGTAAAGGGGTAAAACCAAAGGAATAAGCCTGCACGAAATCCCAGGAAGTAGGTTTGGGAAAAGTCCATATCAGGATAAGAGCTATCTTACTCAGAACTCTCTGTTCCTATTAAAAAAAAAAAAAAAGAAGCAAAACTTCTATAACAACTTCCGAGGCCCTGTTTTTCTTTTTTTATGCTCACGAATCGTTCCCGAAGAAAAGACAAATCATGTTTAGATTCTTCTCCTCTTTTCTATACTTCCATGAAAGCATCATTCTCAAGTCACCCCTTCCAAGGAGCACGCTTAGCTTTATGTTGTGCTCTCCTCTGCCTTATAGAAGCGACCAAAACCATCAAGACTGAGTCTGTCTCCAGAGCCCATAAACCAAAGCATACAATTCCTTTAATTTTTTTTTTTCCTGGGGACTGAGGCAAAGCTGCAAGAGCTCGCTACTGAAGATTCAGGCATATGTCAAGTCCTATCAAGCTCTGATTTCCAAAAGAAACTCAAAGAGAGACTAGAAGTTCCTCGAAACATCTCAGAGAAAAGGTCTACACGTCCTCCTCCACGCTTCGTAACCAGCTGCTCTCCTCCACTCCCCACAGCAGCTTTACCTGCCTCTCCTCCATCACCATAATTACAGTCTCTGTCTTCATCAAGATACGCAGGAGCGGCTTTCCATCGCAATGAGTAATGGCTGTGGGAGGGACGGAAGCGGGATCACCAGGCAAGATGTGAGTGGGGAAGCAGGGACTTCCCCACTCCCAAGATGAAAGGAACTACCACAGGAGAGCAGGCTCTCCCCACGCTTCCTGAGGAGATGGGGTTTCTCTCTCTCACGTTTCCGAATGCACTGAGCACCAGAATGGCACGCTAAAACACATTCGCTATGCATTTGTAAAATACATGGAACTAAAGCACGCAAAGGGGAAATAATTTATTATTCTTTAACTGTCTTCCTAATTTTAAATTCATTTTGTCAAATCACGTTGCAAAGAATACCTTCCTCTCCTTAATACCTCGTATTTCTTCTTCACAGTTCATTATACACGCTCCCTTAATCAAATACGCTCCACCTTAGAAGTAATTATCAGATACTCCCCAAGGGCTAAGATTGCTGAATATATCATGGGTCTCTGCTGCGGTAGGAAAGCAAGCGAGATAGAGAGAGAACTCAGATGAGATTAATACCCTTGGCTACGCTGACATCAAGTTAACTTCTAACCCTGGAGGGAGTGGTCTTTCAAAAGCAACATGAGGTTGTGTGATGGGGCTACCGCCTAAATGAAACACAGAGATTTTATTCTTCCCCAAGTCCTCCACCTGCTAACACACGACTGTCAGTGGAGCAGCTGAAGAGATGTTCATGGGCTTGTGAGCACAGAAAATGAAATCGTCCCAGCTCTGGAGGGGCCGTGAGAGCTGCAGGACATTGCTCCTGCCTGACCCAGCTGGCAGTGGGCTCCCTCTGAGGGCAGGAGTGCCGACTGCTGGCGTGGGCTATGCCAGCAGCAGGTCACCTCTGGAATTGGATGCGCGGGGGGGTCTCGGTCCTGAGTGCGTGACTGTCCTCATGTGGCACCCTTGAAATGCTGAGCAACCATCAACAGCCGACTCTCCTCCGTGTGCCTGGGTGCCTGTGGAATATGAGCTGCAAGAAATGCTGTTGAGAAAGCTCACTATTAATTATGCTCCACAGTCCTGTTTTAATTAGAAGACAAACTGTTGTGGGAATACAAGCCTAAATTCAGATCTCAGGCCTTTTCATTAATAATTTTCCTTGAACATGTCAAAATATTGCAATCAGTTCACTCTTCTTCTTTTTTCTCTTTTGCCTCTCTTCTGGTTCAAGTGCTAAGGGCAGTTTGATGGTGAAGTGTTCTCTTCCGGGCCAGATTCTGGCATTATCCCCTCTTCCCAGCACTCTCCTTCCTTGATGCACAGTCAGGTCAAGGAAAGCTGGCTACAGTGAAGGTGTTTGTCAAGTCATGTAATCATTGAAGTATGCTGTGTACAGGTCTTGGTCCCATGGGCAGGTCTCCTCACTTCATTAGGTTGCACTTGCAGGAAAGAAAAAGATGCTAAAGCCTGCAGCATGCTTGGGCAGTGCAAAGGCATTGACCCTCCAAGGCTGCATCATCAGTTGGTATCTAAAAGCCCAAACGCACTTGAGAAACAATCCCTGTCTACCACCTGCAGCGAGCTCCTCACGGCCTGCGAGAAGATGATGAGGCGCACTCATGCCTGGGCAGGCAGCTGGGATGCTTACTGGTATTCTTCTCATTTAGGAAAATCCTGCTTTTGCCCAGGTTGTCTGGGAATGAGGGTGGGACATGTGCGCCTCAGCTGCATGAGAATCCATCCATCCCCGTGAGGCAACCAGCCAGTAGCACCTACCATATCTGTGTCCGAGACAGGGCCGAAACTCGTCACGTAAATGTCTGTCTTGACTTCAGTTACACTGTCTGGGACAAAAAAAAGGGAAAAAAGTGATTAGAGAAATGAATTTCCTTGTATAGGGAAGGGTTTGGGTTTTGTTACGTGGTGGTTTTTCCTGCCAGGCACCTCCCTGGCGAGCCCTCACCAAGCTGGCATCGTGCTCTCTGCTGTGCCCTGAACAATGGCTGATTTTATCACTTGTAATTGGGCAGATTCATCTCTGATGTAGCTCTGCTGCTTTACTCACACAGAGGATGAATGTATCCTGCACAGCCAGACAATGCGTGTTTACAAAATGTAGGCAGCTATGCGATACATAACATGGTACAGATCCACACATTTTCAACACAGAGGTAAGCCCTGATGCTTTGAAACTGCTTTTAATCTGAAATCCCATTGTGTTTCCCAGCCTGATAAACAGCCTAGCAATGTTCCACCAGTTTTAGGAAACCCTGGGTTTGTTACAGCTTCAGGCTTATCTGTGTGTAAAAAGAATCAATATTCTGATTGCCTTTTACTGCCATCGTGTTTGCTGTTCTCTTAAGTGCCTTGTTCCTGGCAAGCGGCTGGTCTTGCAAAGCTTGCCTGCATCACACGCTGCCCTTCATCCCGGGCTGAGCCACCCTTATGGATGCTGAACAGCAGCCTCCCTGTCCCAGCAAAACCGTAGAGCCCCAGTTCCTGCCCCAAGCGCTAAAGCCCAGGGACATTCTTAATCCCATGCCTTCAGGTAAAGATAAGCAGAAGTGCTTTGCAGAACACAGGCACCAGCAGGTATTATTCAAGCCAGACAGCACACACAGCTCTCATTCTTGACTTCATTATGAGTTTGGTGTGTTTCCTAACTGAAATCTCTGCTGCTGTCCCATTTTTCTGGGAAATCAAGGCACAGTGTCTTGCCAGATTCATGGGCTTATGCTCGGCCCACTGGCTTGTACTGAAAAAATGACAGATGAAGTGCCTTGAGTTTAGCACTACGCTACCATAAATCCTCACCTCTTTAGGGATAGATCATGCCAGTATGCTCCTTTTGTATAGCATTAGCTGGCTCAAAGCTGCTTTCCCAATGAAAGAACCAATTTAGACGCACAAAGAAGAGTTCATGTTTTATGTGTAGTACCCCATTTTGGACACTGCAGTAGCTTTGCAAGTATCCTGGATGGCCCATTGCTCAACTCAGTTATGGAAATCCTTCTGTCCCCTGACAGTTATTCTGCAGTACTATGAAGCTTAGTTTTGTGCTTCAAAGTTTTGTATCAAAAAATAAAATAAAGCATTCTGGCAGGGTTTTCTCCTTCATGGCTAAAATATACGTGTACATGTCTTTCATTATTATGGCTGGAAATCTTCTGACGCAGCTGTGGCTGATATTATTGTGCTACATAAGTAACCCTTGATCTTCTCTTGATGTGATAAAAAGAAGGTTAAAGAGAAATATGTATGCGATACACTTCCTGAAACACCCAGAAGCCAACAAGACATCATCCTGAACAAAATGAGTTATTTCTGTAAATCTTGAACACTCAGAGCATTCTCTTTGTCTCCCTCCAAACAAGTCCCCAAACAAGATACACAGCAGAGAAGAACATTTAGTGAAGTGAGGCTCTTTCCACTAACACATGCAGCGAGAGAAAGCTAATTATGTTTTAGAGAAAACACAAACTCTCTCCCCTCCTCTCCTCCCTTCTTGGCATTCAGTTTACCCAAGATAATAATTTACAGCTGTGATTATCAGATCAGGATCCATGGCTGCCCTAGGCCAGTGAAGCCAGTCCTTGTGAGGTGCAGAAAGAGTTGTCGCCTGCACCTGAAGGGGTGATCCTTGGGATCCAAGCACAAGGGATTCAGGAAGTGATGAGGAGGTAAAAAGGCAGAATTAGTTTTGGACACTTTTTGGTACGACTCTGTTATTTTTACATGAGCCTTTACGTCCTTGTCATGCTGTAACGTGGCTGTCACAGAGCTCCAGAGACCCCTCCCTGCCCCTTCAACCTACTGGCAAATTCAATCAAAGATAACAGCATTAATAAATACCATTAATTTGTTAATATTTATACTTTATTAATATTAAGAATAACAGCCCAGGTCTGAAAAGGATCCCCCACTGCCAGACTGCAGACGTACTGCCTGGGCCGGGCCATGCGAATCCACCAAACTCGGTGGGACCCCTTTGCGCCTGCAAGGCTGCGCCTCGTGCAGGGATGAGCTGGGGGGGGGCTGGCTCCGTCGCTGGCTTATTGATGTCCCCCAGCACTTCGAAAAATGGGCTCCCTGCACCTTTCATGGCAAAAGCCAGACTGAACTTTCCCTGTTAATATGTGCTCCTATGGGGAGGATTTGGTTGGGGTCTGGAGGGATTTCTGAAATTAAACCATTGCTATGCAAGCAGGGATTTCATCAGAGCTGGGAAATCCAGAAATAAGTAAAACACCAGTGGAACAGAGCCAGCTCTAGCCTCAGAGATTTGCTTCCTGCGTGATCCTACAGCCTGAGAGCATCTGCGCTGCTTGCAGCCCTGCCCAAGCTCATCAACGCTGTGATGGTGAGACCTTCTCCTCCAAAGAAACCAGGAGCTACTCAGTCAGCCTCCCCTCTCCTTACCCTCACACATAACCACCCTGACCCTGAATAAGAAGAAACTGCATCTACTTTTGCAGCAAGAGAAAGCTGAGACAGGAGTACCTCCTGCTTCTGCTCAGAGACGTGTCAAGGAAATCCTTCTCTCCTCATTCTGCAGACATGCTCACACTGCAGCTTGGCTGTCTTGCCTAGTTTTCACCAAAGATTTAATAATTAAGGACTATACTGTAGAGGGTTAGGCACTTTCTCTAGACCTGTTGCAGAACATTAAATGGCTTTTTTCCTTCCCTAGCATCATCCTTCCCTGTGACTCAAAGTTTTTTTACACGCATAAGTGATTCGAGCCTTCAAGCCTGCTGGGGTGGCAGGTGGATGTTGCCAGTCCTGTTTTATAGTTGGAGAAGCAAAAAAGGAGAGACTTGGTTCAGGTAGGAAGCTGAAGTGGAGCAAGTACTAGAGCCCAGCTCCAGCTGCTCCAGGGAACAGCACGAGCTGTTGCACCGCTGCCCAGCACAGGGCTTGGCAATTCTCTGTACAATCAACTGTGCTGCACAAGTACCCTCCAGCCCCGTTACTGAGCCTCACGATGCCCCAAGCTGCTGCCACCTGGGGATCCAGAAAGCAAAAAAGACCCCAAAGCAGTCACAAATCTAGAAGAGCAAGAGATTTTCAGGTTCAACGTTTGAACATGGGCAGAATTTAGAGAACCAAGTGGCATGCTATGTTTCCAAGCCATTTGTTTGAGGCTGATGCCCTTGACTGGGGGCTTTCCCCATTTAGAGGCTCAGCTTATTCCCAAGCTTCAACAGGACTGTGTTTCTAAAACCATCTGGAACCAGTGTGTGAGCAGGAACAAGGTGGCGCAGATCGATCAGAGCTGCCCCTTCTCCCACAGGGTACAAAGCCCCATCATGCCTGCCAGGCAACGCTGCCTTGCTCCTGCCTGCAGAAATCCCCCACAGCTGGGGAGATCTGCAATGCAAATGTAAAACAAAAGCTGTAACATCTCTTCCCACAGTGTTACCATGGCACTCCCTACACCTGCCTGCTCTTTAAAAGCTACCCCTCTCTTTTGCCAAGAATTTGCTACACCAGATCTAGTTGCTTGTGCAGGCGATAAACATCCCTATTAGCTCTGTGTGTAGGGCTGGATCCTGCCACCCCCAACCCCACGCCAGCAGGGCTGGTGGCTTCCCTTGGGCGTGCAGAAGACGAAAAGCGGCCGCGGTTGCTGACGAGGTGCTTC
>Ga0181612_107966_pt1 | contig 10500 bp, 6 predicted proteins | sample HoacroProtozoa21_FD_119630 | JGI IMG/M metagenome (GOLD analysis project Ga0181612, IMG submission 119630) | Hoatzin crop microbial communities from Cojedes, Venezuel. Combined Assembly of Gp0051906, Gp0051904, Gp0051908
AAAATATTTGTCTGCCATTATCCTAGGGCCCTTAGAGAGAACAGCAGCTTTACCACGCTGTGCCAGGACGGACAGCAGGCGAAGCAGCTGGACCTTGTGGTCCCCTTGTAGTACTGGGATGAATTCCAGTAAAAGGCAGTGATGCATTTAAAGTTCTGAAGTATGTTTCTGGGAAGTTGCCAACAGTTTCCAGATCTTGAGAAATGCAGGGCAAGAGTTCAGAAACAAGCAGGACTTGTGAGTATATTTAAAGAGGATTTAAAGTAATGTAGATATTGTTACACTGTTGTAATGAATGTATTTGCCTGGAATACCAGTGTCACAGCAGCAGAACAGTGTGCGGGTACTTAGCAAAGACTGGGAAGGCCTAGAAAACCATAACAAAGAAATGGAGATGGAACTGGCACACATTGAGAAACATGGCAAAAATGAAGATTCTTTTTTTCTTTTCTTTTTTTTTAGATTGGAGAGGAGATCTGATTAAACTTGAGAACTAAAATAAGGTTAATCAAACTGTCTTAGGAAAATGCTTTTACTGTCCTTGCTAAAACAGTGCAAAATCAATCGCTATGTAATCCCGTAGGAAAAAAACTGTTCACACTGGGGGAAAACAAAGTTCTGTCTAGCTCCAGGTCTTGTTTCTGACAGGGATGAGGAGCAGATGCTTAGGAAAAGGCAAGGGACAGTATGGACTAGCACATGTAGTTCCAGCTAGAAAACAGAATGCTAAACCAGAACAACTTGCGTGCGTTCACCAGTAAGGCAAATCTGTAGAGAGGTTTGGGCTGGAATGTACTGTTCTCCTTATGGGCAGAAAATCAGGACATTTCTCTGCCTTTTGCTCTTCTGCTCTGTGTATCACCTGCATTTACTCCAGTATTTTTAGTGCCTGGAAGTATGCCTGGGTGATAATGGGCAAATGTTTAGTCGTGGCCCTCAGGAGTTTTCAAGCTTGAAGTAGTTCTAGATATGGCGTAGCAAATTGCGGTGACAAACAACTGATCAGATGAAATGAAATACAAAGATTTAGGGAGCAAATAATGAGATTGCTTTAAGTTCCAATCTAATCTTCTTTCAGATGTGATGATGCTTGAATGCAAACATTATTATAGTAGTCTTCCAAAGACCAGGTCTTTTGCTGATTCTCCCTGTTTTAGGAAATTGATGTAATTTTTCCTCTCATTGAGGTCCTGATAAGAACAAATCAGTGATTTTCTTTAGTTGCACAAAAACGATGTGTCTATTACACACTGATTCCGGTACTGGTTGTTTCTCTCCCACCCTGTTGCAGTAGAAGTAGAACAGGAAGATGCGATACAGTGAGGTCTGTCACTAGAAGAAAATCAGAAAAGGGATTTTTCTGAGGATAACCTCCAACAGCTGTGGGTTAGCATGGCGACCAAAATCAGGTAAATGTTCCAAGGAAGTGGCATCAAATGGGAATGTTTCTGAGCGTGTTTTACATACTGCTAGTAGCCACCAGAAGACCTCTCTTCTGTCATGGTAATAAGTAAAAATGCTCCTCTCAGTGTCTTCTTTAAAAACAAGCAAGCAAAACCAAACCTGCTGCCCCCTTGCTTACAGGAGGAGTTTGGAATTGATCCTACATCTGAATTAGATCCTGCCTACTAGAAAAAGTTGGCAGAGAATTGTTTTTTAAAAAACAAAACCAAACAACCAACCCCCAATTGCTGTGGACAAAAGCATTTGAACTGCATTTGTCCGACATGGAATAAATTCTGTTACTCTTCATAGCAGGGGAAGAAATCGCTTGAGTGGCTTTTCACTGCAGCACAGTGTTAATTTAAGGCTGTGTTGTTCCAATAAGGTGTTTCTGGTGTTTGGTTTTTTTTTAAATCTTGTTTGTGTTCTGTTGATTTGTCTGTTTTAAAACCCTGTGCTCATTATTTTCTGTTGTTGAAAGGCCTATTTACTGATCCCCATTTAGCATAAGGGTTTGCTGTTAATTTAGAAAAAAGGCAGTATATGCTCAGTCACTGAGTTTGAACAATGCGTCTCTTTGCTTTAGCTGTCTTTTCCATGAGAACAAACATCAGATTTATAGACTGCAATTCTGTAAACGTGTACAAAGAGATTTGCCTTTTACAGTGTGAGATCAGGCTTCAGGTGGTCACCTAGCCCAGACTCGGGTGGCTGCATTTCAAGGCCATCGCTGTCTGAGTCTGGATGCCAGCTTTGGGCATTGCAGAGGTGGAGCAGCAGATCGCCTGTTGCCCTGATGGCGTACGCCTGCCTGTGCTGTCGGCCCTTTACAGACCCACTGAGTCTTCCGGGTTGGTGACCTGCATGGGATAGCATCTCCGCTTTGTGAGACCGTGTGTGTATATAGTTACTAGATATATGCATGCACTTTTGATGCATAGCTGATATCACTGCAGGCATTTTGCACTCCAGCTGCAAGAACAACAACTCTGCATTTTCACTTACTTGATGTTTCTCCGTTTACGGATACAGATAATGGTATCTGAGAGAGCTCAACTCTGTAAGTTGAAGGCCTACAGAATTTCAGTCGGCTGTGCAGGACCTTGGCGTTTTGCTGGCTAGCACCAGGTAGGAATGTAGCTGTTTAAAGGCCAGGCAAACACAGAAGTTCTAAAGCTTAAAGGTAACTCATGTATTAATCCCATACATACAGACATGTAATGTGAAGTCCAGATTAGCTAAAAATAGCCTCTGATTTATCAAACTGAGGCTTTTGGTCATTTGTATCATTGCAACAAGCTTAGATTTAAAATCAGCATTCAAAAAAAGTGTTTCCTGAACTACAAAGAGTGTTCTCACTCTCAGCAATTACACACTTCTTAATTCTTTTTAGGCAGCTGACTAGAAAGTTCCTGTATATACACAGCCTACTTTAAAAGAAGTGGGAGTAGGGAGGACTACAGCCATAGAAGTCTTGTCTGCTTTCATACAACGGCACTTTTAGTCCCATGATTACCTCTGCCAGAAACCTTACTCTAAACCACATTTTCCCCCACAAACTTTCTCCCTGTCCTATCTTCTGATGTACATCGGAAAGTTCATAAAGCTTTAAAGAGGCAGAGCAGCAGCATCTACAAATCATGTTTGGGTTTTGTGGGGGTGAGGCTCTATGTGCGCTTGTCACGTGGGTTCAGCTGCTTGACTCGCCCTCATTCTCTCCTGTGTCGAATGTTGGGAAGAGACAAACTTTGAATCCCCAGCTGTCTACGGATTTTTCTTTCCAAGACTAGGATTCCACTGACAGCTGAGCCTGAAAAAAACCTTAACTTCTCCAGATTAGAAGACAACATATATTTTTATAGAAATGTAATTGTATATTTTAAAAACTAATTTCCCGCCGCTTCTCCACATGTGTTTTTTCCCCTCGTAGTTCAGATTTGATATAAACTTTTTTGTGTTCATTCTTTTTATGTTCTGTTTATAAATTTGTAGTCAAAGCTTTGGTGTACTGTACAGGAGCAGTCAGCCTTTGTAATTACTGTATAAATGCTTTATAATAAAGTATATTACTTTGACAAGTGAGCAGACACTTCCTTTTGTGTGTTTGCTGCCTAGGGCACCTTTTAAAAGACTGTTACATGTTTAAAATGTACATATATAAATATATTTGCCTGTTGCTGTACAGTTGTGATAGACTGGGACGGAATTTATTTTTTGTGTGCTTTTTTATAAAATATTAATACACTAAAGGAAATCTTGCTGATGTGATTGTAATGTACTATGTAACTTATTTACTTAATATCCTCTATATATAATCTAAAAAACCTTTTATTAAATGAGGTTTAAAAATAGTTTCATAGCTGAGTGTTTGGATGGTTTGAGGGAGCAGCTGGGGCGTGCGGGGTGACCGTGACTGACGCCTTCATGTGAAGGAAGGGGGGACGAGTCCTTTCACCTACTCTACTCTCTAGTCGTACCCACCTCTGTACTTTCCATAGAAATCCTCGAGGCTGTTTCTTAATGTAAACTTCTCCCCGGACACCAGCCTGCGACGTGTTTTATGTCTTAAGTCCAAGAAAATAGCTGGCAAATGCAGCTCCAGCTGCTCTGCAGAAGCGTTGATGGCGCGTGTGTCCCACTCCAAGCCGAGGGCCTTCCCAGAATGCCAGTAACACCCTTGACAGCGTGTCAGAAACTCATGGGGAGTAGCTCCAGGTCCCCTTCTGTGCTGTAAATGAGGGCAGCTGGGTTCTGACACTACCTGAAACAACGGCAGAGACAGCGGGCAGAGCAGAGGCAGCGTGGAGTAACTTAGTACTTCTTGAAGTAGCAAGGCCTATATCAAACCTGAATTCCTGGCTGGCTGTGGCTGGGACAGAAAGTAGAGACTGATGTAAATGTCCAGAACTGCTGGAAAGAGAGTCCACCTTTCCCTGCTGTTCAGTAGTTGAATCTGCTGGTAGTAGAAACAATCACTCCAGTTGTAAATCATATTGCATCATATTTCCAATGGTAGAGTTTAAAAAACCTTTTAGTAAATACTGTCTTAAAGGTACTTGTCTGGTACCTGAACCTAAGGGCGTTTTTGAACATATTTTGATACACAGCGCTAATCTTGTTCCCTCTGGCAATAGACGGATCTCTTGCTGTGGATTTTAAATATTAATATGCTTCCATGCACCTTCAAAACAAAGGTTCCTTCTGTTTTGGTAGTTAACTGGTTTGAGTTAATTTGGCTACTGTTTATCACACCTATGGGCAAGAAGTCCTTAAATAACAACTGTCAACGTTTCACTACATTAAGCAGATGGTAGAAATGCGTACCAGTGTCTGACTGGCCTCCTGCTAGATTTCTGCTAGAACCTACGGCAGCACGTGTGTTTTCTTTTTAGTTGTTAATTTATGATGATGAATTTTTGTTTCAGTATTCTTGGCAAAGCTGGCAGGAGAAAGACTCAGCCCAAGATGTTTAAACTCTTTTTGCAGCTCGGTGTAGGAGCCGTTGCTTTACTGTGGCCGTGGCTGTTGATCAGCAATAGTGTTTGGAGAAGGAAGTGGTATTTTGCTTGGTGGGCCAAAGAGACGGGGGAAGACCGAAGCCTTCACCACAGGTAATGGACCACGACTTCATTTAAGGCTTTAAATAATGTATTTGCCTCCCTGTCAAAGCCAACTGGCAAAAGTGCTCCAGGTTGAGTACTTTGTGCTAAAACTGTGAAGCCACGCAAACAAACTCTGGATGATCAAAAAAGTCACAAGTTTGGGGCATTTCAGTTTTCATCTTTTTTTAATGGTGGATCCAAGCCCAAGCTTTTGGAAGTTATTTCAACTACTGAAAGAAATCTTACAAAGCATTTTAGTAATTAGTAAGCTTTGAGTTACTGGGATTGTGAGGAATTCCACAGTAATTCCCCATATATTTTTTTAAATCGCATTACAGCTGTCATTGCAGGATGCTATTCTTGGCATTACTGAGACTGACTGCTGTGGGGTAGGAAGCTTTTTCTTTATACCAGAGTTTTGAAATGACATTGCAGTGACGCTGTCTATTGAAGGTGAAAGTTTCTATTATGGAAGTTTATTAATCAGTTAACCTTCTTTTGTCTAAGTTTAATGAAACTGATAGTATATTGCTGTTAACAGAACTTAAATTCAACGTAAATTAGTAATTTTGTACTGAAGAAACACTAGCCATTTATTTCACTTGGATTTTTCCCCCATATAGCAGTAGCAGACTTTTCTCTTAGGACCTAAGAACAAAGTCTGACAACCAAAGTCTTAAAAGATTGAAAAATATTTATGTATCAGATGACACCAATCACAATATATCAGCATTTTTAAAGTCTAAGTTATTTTCTATTCTAAAATAGAGAGGCAATCAGGAACAGTATTTACATACTATAAATACATTGCTCCCTGAGCAGCTAGGGAAGTTAATGAGAACAAAATTTAATTTCTGAATGCTTTCCACACGCTGAACTATTTCATTACACAACAGCCAAAGACATTTGCATAAAATAATGTTATATTATTTTTAAACAAGTTTCACAGAAAAACATTTATAAGCATAGGCCTAAATAATTTAAACATAGCAAATTTAACAGTTTGGTCATGCTACAAAATTACTGCATACAAAAGATAGCCAAAGGGGGTGTTAAAAGTGCTCTCTTGCTTGAAGATTTTTCTAGATGAGTCTACTTCTAGTGTAACCTGAGTCATCTGCTGGTTCTCAGGTCTCTTCTCACATTTTTCCAGCAGTTCTCAATATAATCACTGCATACATCAGCTCTTTGAAGAAAGGTCAATGTGCTAACAAGCAAGTAAAAAACCTAGCTCTTTCCTATCACTAATTCAATTTTAGGATCTCTCCCTAAGGAATAAAGTGGATGCTAATCCGCGTGACTTCCACTGGGAAAAGCAGAATTCCACATGGCTTGCAAGTTTTACATGGGTGCTCTTTTAATCCATGAATAGTAATAATGTGCTAACTACTTTATTGGATGTGGTACGATAGGGAAGAGCAAAGAGTAATAGAGAAAGACGAGCCTTGCAGCATTTTACTCAGCCGCTCCCTACAGGTGTGCAGGCCGAGCTGCGCAGGTAGCTCACACATGACATGGTGTAGCACCATCAGTATGCAAATCAGCAGCTTTAATTCTACCACCTGTGTATGTCTTCCACCACATCCAGTGCATAATTTTCAAGTGCAAATTTTAAAATTTAGGAGAACTTATTTTGGAGGAGAAAAAGCTCAGGGAGAGTTGATTTCTTCTTGAGAGTAATCTGATTCATCGGGCAAAGCACCATTAAGCTGAACCTTCCACGCAGCTTTGAGCTGAAGCATCTCCTGACAAATGAGAGCCAGTTTATGCTTTTCTTACTGTATTGTTTCACTGAGATTGATAGACAGTTTTTATCAGAGGGTTTTAAATTATACACTGATTTATCACAGCGTGAAGGGTGAAAGGCGAGGGAAATCTTGTATTCCAAGTGTCCCTCACTGCTGTTACAGTGGTGCTGAGACTGGATGCTCCGTTCCTTCAATAATGGGTTTGGGTTGTTTTTCTTCTTTGGTGGTATTTATAATGCAGCCCCCAAAAAAGAGCTACAGAATTTGTGCTGTTAATCTATGAGAAGAGCTGATGACAGTGCACCACACAAGACACAGCTCTACCAACAACTGTAATAGTTGTACTGGTCACTTCCAAGAGCCAGGAACTGCTCTCATCCCTCACATCTTGTCAACGGAGCTGTGTTTCATTCCAATCATCACCACATAATCAGAAGATTAAGTTTCTATTCTGCTCTTAGAATGTCCCAAAAATAGCCAAAATGTAGAGTATTTGCTGTATCTAACACAACCTTTGGAAACGTACAGACTTAGACCATATTTAGATATTAAAAAATCAACCAGCAGGGTGGCTTGGCATTGGACCATGTGCGCGTCGCCCCCTCCCCTGCTGCTACATTTCCTTTGAGGCGCTAACTTAGCCGTACGTAACACACTTGTAGGTGGTGTGCAAGGAAAGACCAGCTGCAGAGGTGCAAATGCCTTTCTTTGTGGCCCAGTGCTGTAACGAAGTGTAACTGCCTGGTCTAGGCTGAAAATGTCTCCAAACACGTATATGAATTTGGCATTTCCGTTTGTCAGCAGTATTCAGGAGTCGCGTTTTGCCCCGCTCAAGCTCTGGCTCATGTTAAACCCAGTTTAACTGCAGTTGTCAAGGGCACAAGGTGGTCCCCTGCTGACCCACCACAGCAGCTGGGTCAGCAGGGGCCGAGTGCACCGCAGGCTGCATACCGCCACGTAAAGCACAGCCACCTCCCCAAAAGTGGGTGGCCGCAAGTGAGCTGAAGGGCTTCATCTGGGAAGAAGCCGATACGAAATGGCTGTTGACCACATACCCTCTCCCATCGTGCTTCTTCGTCAGTGGTGCCTTTACTAATGATAAAGCTAGGAGAATAATTCTAAAATAAATTACATATGAATATAAAGTTGTCTGTAAGATAAAGCCAGTGAGCTAGTTCACTAAAAAACTGCTTTCTGGTCAAGAGAATGGCTGCCTGCAAATAGTTTGTGCTAGGTGAAGAATGTCCGCAGTCTTTGCCATTGCTCTCTTGACCTTGTTTTAACTAATGGCTCTAAATCAAACTGAGGCCTTATCAGCAATTGCCAATTTAAGTTGGAATGCTTAAGAACTCCTTAACAATCCTAGAATAGCTAGCAGTATATTGAAACCAAACTGTGATTGTCTTGTAATCCTCCATTTCCCACTGCTCACTTAGAAATGGATTAGAGAGACAGAATATCTTCTACTACAATTATACCTGGGGCTTGAGATCAATACCACCGTTGACTGGGCCAATTCTACCTTTTTATCTCTGACCATGACTTCCAAGATTTCAACTCCTGCCACACCTTCACAAACAAAACAAGGAAGTGGCGTTCTGCCTCCATCCCTTCTATGCCTGGTCTGGAACCAGCAGAACTTGTTGCCATTGTTGCCATTTTAATTTCAACAAAGATAGTACCATGAATTAGAAGAAAAGCTTTTAGAAAAAACAAAAATGAGCTGCAGAAAAATCTACTCGGGTGACTTCAGCTATTCTTTAAAGAGAAGAAGAAAAAAACCCAACCAACTACTGGCATCTAACAGTGCAATCGGGTATGTCTTCATCATTTTTTAATGCTTTTCACTAAAAAATAGCTACCTGTCTCATAAAGGGATTGTAGTAAAACTGGTTACCCTGCAATATAGCACATTTAGTACATTTTCAATACCTTTTTTTCCAATGCCCTCTTTCCATCTCACCTCACCTTCCCCACTAACTACGTACACTTTCTCTCACTGCTTACATCTGTGCTTTCATAAAAAATTGGTATCCCCCAAACAAAAATTTTCTGTCCTCAAGCCCAGGTGTTTTGTTCACTGTTTGTTTCTGTATTAGTATCAGCCTACTCAGTTATAGGAAAATTCCGGAGCTCAGGAGGAGTATGTCCACGAGTGATCCAAACCAAAACTTGGAACCAGCTGTATGCTAATAGGCCACATATTCCAATCTAAAACAATTTCTTAGTAAGAGACAAAAAAAAAGCTAGCAGATATTTTAGTCTCACTGAAACCAGGCAAAGAATTCCCATTGCCTCTTTAAAATAAACAAACATATAAGTTATACATGGCCTTCTACACAATGCAGTTGAGTTCCAGTGTGAGAAGCCCAATTCGAAACTTAAGGCCAGTAAGAGGCGATCATCAGACCAATACCTGTTTTGTGCGTAGGTCCACAACTCCTGGGCCTGTTTGGTGTAACAGGTAAGGGGATGAAAAGGCAAACTCGCATATTTAAAATATCGAGGGATTCCCATGACAAAATTGAACACAACAAAGCCCGTAACATGTCTGTAAACCACAACATTGTTCTTTTGGCCTCAGTGTTGCCAATGGTAACATTGGCCAGCTGCACCTAACAAGCTAAAATGAGTCTATTACAAAACCCAAGAGTGAACAACAAGCACCACTAATCAGGGACTAAAAATAGTATTAGTTCAGGTAAAGATCCCTTGCTAGCCAAACAGCACGTCAACTCAGCTCCACTGGTCTCCACAGAAGGTGTCGTAAGCTTGACAAAACTGGTGTGCCCAAGTTTTGGTAACTGACTCTTTGGGTGAGAGACTGCGGAGACAAGCTCGTCTTCTAAGATTTTCTTCAAAACAAACATTTTATATAAAAGTTCTCTGTGCCGAGCTATCTGGAGTTACTTAAATATTTAAATACCCAACAAGAAAGTGTCATCAGTTTGCTCCTTCTTCATCTTCTTCTTGTTTAATAACTAGGATACCTAAGAGAAAAAAAAGAGAGGAAAAAATCTGCAAAGACTTACAAATAGAGCACGCAGAGAAAGATGCAGTTAATGGTGATGCACCTGAAAGCTTATCTGGACTGTCGGAAAGAACTGGACTGGCAGAAAGAGGAAAGAGTTCTGTCTCCTGCCACTGCTTCTAACTGACATGAACTTCTGCGTACTTGAACTGCTCTTAACTAGGAAAGCCTTCAACTGATGACATCTTCTGTTGAATGTTTTTCCAACTTCTCGGGTAACAGGGAATAAAGAAGGTACTAAAGCAGGACCTGCAAAGATCAGCCTAACTTGGTCACTGGGAGATGCACAATGTCGGGTCAACTGCTAACAACCAACTAGCCCACCACCCTTCTCTTGCTGGGCCCCTACTTTGAGCTGCTATTTCCACGACATAGATATGAAGTTAGTATGAGGTACCTCCTCACCGATACCTAGCTAGGAGGTCCAGACTACAAAATACCATTATATTAATGTCGATCCAAGAAGCAATATGGTCACATCTCTTACAGATAACTTGGATGTCATGGAATAAAGCTGCATTGCACAGTAGCGTCACAGTCTATACCCACCCCTTGGGTACTTCTGGGAAAAAAAAAAAAAATATCCCTTTTTAACTGCCATGTCGAGCAAAGGCCCCCCAGGCTGGGGCCGGCCGGAGGGGTCAACTTAACCCATTGTGGTGTATTTATGAATTTT
>Ga0181612_150319_pt1 | contig 10500 bp, 7 predicted proteins | sample HoacroProtozoa21_FD_119630 | JGI IMG/M metagenome (GOLD analysis project Ga0181612, IMG submission 119630) | Hoatzin crop microbial communities from Cojedes, Venezuel. Combined Assembly of Gp0051906, Gp0051904, Gp0051908
GCATAATATGCATGGGGCTTTCTATTTCATACAAAAAATTCTTTTGTCTTCATGACTGACTAGTTTGATAAGCCTGTGAGGAATCTGAAGAATTCTAAACTTTGGAATTGGATTACTATTGAAGAAAACATAAAAATCTGGATTTGAGCTGTAGTGTAAGGAATGGTATACTAGAATGATGAAGGTGAAGCATATAGTCCTTTGTACTGAAATGCCTGGCATCAACAAATGTGCTAGCTGAAAGCTCATCTGGAGGATAGTGTTAAGTGATGTAAGGGTGTGGCCAACTTCTTCAGCTGCTCCAACCCAGAACACTCCTGCCTGGCTGCTGGAGCCCAGCCCACTGCTCTGGGGACCCAGGGCCTCTGACCATTCCTATTTGCAGGCCCAACCAGCGACAAACATGAGCATGTATTGCAGAGGCACATACATGGTGACAGATATGCTTGCAACTTTGCGAAAAGATAAAGGAAACAGCATTTTTTACTGTAGATGTAGGAAAGAAAGCATGGAAATGTTTTGGTACTTGTCCTGCATCCTTCAGATCCATAGGACATTGATCAAGACCTTCAGTAACTGTCAGGGCATAAGGGATTTAGCCTGACCTGTTCCAGCAACAAAACTCAGATCTTCAATAAGGTAGTCTGGTGTCCTATCTACGTCATGAATCCCTCCTCTCACAAGACTGTCTTGATTACACATTTGCAACTGAAATTCTTTCAACACCGTAGTCCTCACTTTTATTTTCCATCTTACAAAATATTGCTGTTATACTTGCTCTCTGTCAGACACTAATCTGGTTGTTGCCACTGAGTTACAACTGTATGTCCCACTGTGATCTCCAAAACCAGTTTTGGTTAGGAACAGTATTGTTTTTCACATTATCTTTTTTGGCTGATGCTAGACTTTTGTACTGTTTGGTATATAAAACTTGAATTACCTTTTCTTCCTGAGAAATCAGAGTTTTGTTGATACCACCTTAATAGCTGATGAACCCTTTTATTTCAGCCTTTTTGCTTCCAAACTTATATTTCTGGGGAAGACAGACATGAAAGATTGCCTATAGAACAGCTACAGAATATAGGGGCTTCTGTCTAAGAAACAATAGTTTCAGTAGGAATTTCTTTACCTGGCATTTAGATCCGCATAAACCTACTCCCGTGTTATTGGTATATGTCAATATCTCTTGACCTGTTTAGTGCTCTATACCCTTGAAAATGTTTCTACATTTGAGACCATAGAATCATAGAATAATTTGGGTTGGAAGGGACATTTGACAGTCATCTAGTTCAACCCACCTGCAGTGACCAGGGACATCTTCAGCTAGGTCAGGTTGCTCAGAGCCCCGTCCAACCTTACCTTGAAGGTTTCCAGGAATGGGGCATCGGCCACCTCTCTGGGCAACCTGTTCCAGTGTTTCACTGCCCTGGAAGACGACCCCCTCACTACCCAGTCTCAGCAATGGTCTCCACCACCTGGTACTGTTCAGGACAAATATCTTGGAGTTAGGTAGTTCTATTCAAATGACAGTTAAAACCTCATTAGTGACTATAGAACTATTGAATATTAGGAATTATTAGGAAGGGAAGAGAGATGTCATCAAGTAAATACAGGATTCACCCCCTACCACGAGTACTGTGTGCAGCTCTGGTTCCTCCATCTCAAAAAGGGTATGGTAGAGTGAGAAAAGGCATGAAGATGGGCAACAAGGAAGACCAAAGAGAGGGGATGACTTTATGTGGGCAACAGCTACATAAACCAAAATTCTTCAAGGTGGGGAAGAAGAGTCCAAGATGGAAAATGCTACGGCTCTGTAAATTCAAGATGGTCATGGAGAATAACTAGTCACCACTTCTCATAAGATGCAAGAAAGGAGCATCAAACGATGTTTCCATGTTCAAGACAAACATGAAGGCAAAGAGCTCTGTGCCTGGGAGAAGAACTGTCTCCTGTTGTGAAAACTGTTGTCACAAGATGTTGGAGACTACAAAAGTGCCATACACGGTTTCAGAAGTAATCCGATAAATGTGTGGAAGATAAATCATCTGAGGGCCATGAAACACTGAGCTACCCCTCAGCTGAATGGGCCAGGGTGTGCTAGAGGTGGCCCTCTCCACTGCTGGCCGTAGCCAGAGCTAGGATGCCAGACTGACGGGCCTTGCAACTGAACCCATTTTGCCATTTTTATCAACAGACAACTTTTAAAAAGTAAATTAGAAGAACACACACCCCACCCCACCCCACAGAGCACAAGTGCACAACTAGAGCTCTGGATTCTCATGGGGCTGCGAACACCCCATCAGCATTAGGAGTGTTGCTTGTTCCAGGATAATTTACGCTGTTTGTTATTTTCTAAGATTAAAATCAAGATTAAGAAAAAATAGCCCATTCTCATGATTTTTCCGTGTATTTTTTCTGTTCCGTGTTAGCTGAGGACAAAGCTGCCATTTGACAAGCCGTACGCCAACGCTGCTGCCAAAAGCAGCAGCTCTGCCCTCTCGTACCACTGGAAAGGACAAATGATTGGGGGGGGAAGTGCAAAATTAGCCTCCAGAGCTGAGGGGAAGAAGGCAAGACTGCTGAAGGCGGGGCTAGCTCAGGCTGATCCCAGGCGCTAATTGACCTATAATTTAATTTGATGATGTTTCTTTTGACAGTTGTTCATTGCAAAGGGTAACTGTCCTCATCTCCCCGAGAACAGCAGGAGCTGGCAGCCGTGTCTGAATGTGGCCTTTCTTGGCCCTGCCAGGCCATCCCAAATAAAAGAAAACCCCTCGTTTACGAAAGCAAACACTACAGAAGTGAACTTTGCTCCATTATTAGAACTTTATTTATCGGTTCATTTTAATTGTGTGAATTCTTGAAGGATTTTGATTTGTTTTCTAAGGACAAAAACCCCTAGTCTGAAGTGGATCCTAACGCTCCTGAATGAGCATTTAACATCTATTGAGTGTTTAATCACAAACACTCAGACCTGTGCTTTGATGGTAAGCTCCAGTTTTGGGGAGTGACTATCTTCAGCCTCATCACAGGGCTTGGATTGCTGAGGGGAAAGTAAAGCCTAGCTCGGCTTCTGCCACAGAGGGAGGGTCTGGCAGGGGAGCTCGCTCACGCCCAGTTACAGACAAATTTGTCTTTGGAGTGTTTATCTAGTCTTAAATGGCTCTTCTCTCCCTTATGAAACTGAAGCTGGTGTTAAGATCCGTGTTGGTTTGTCACCGCTTTATTCATATCAGCTGTTGCAAGGAAAGAAGCCGGTGCTGACGCGAAGTAGAAAAGAGGTGCTCGTACACACAAGCCCAGCCTGAAAAATCCTTTTCTATCGAACACAGGCCATGTCAATGCTTCTACTGGGAGAAGAAAATCATCTGTGTCTGAGAGCAAAATCTGAAGGGCTCAGAGAAAAAAAAGATATTTGCAAACAAGCGTGAGAAAAGATGCACAGAACTGTAGCTCACATGGGGCAACTTCCTCGAGCAGAAACTTTGTGCTAAGTTCCCTGAGGCGTAATATGAGCAAATGCAGTGATCGGTGTCACAGACCTGCTCTTAAAATCACATTTGCTTGGTCGCTGTGCATGACAGTGACCTGGCCTTGCTTTCTGTAAGAGCTGACTTGGAGCACTCTAATGCAGCACTGCGTGGGGTTTTCTTTTCCTTGTAAATCATATGAAAAATGGTAAAGTTTGTTAGCAGGATGGCAGGAGGAAGGGCAATATGAGACGAGATGTGGTACAAGGGGAGCGAACTAGTTTTCACTGAATCTGAACACACTGCATCCGATACTCTTTAGATGCAGATGAAGAAATGATGTTATTTATATTATACTGCAGCAATCTGAGCCCTGTTATGTGAAGAATATTTACATTTCTTGCCTCCTCCTCAACACAAGGGACAAATGCCCAGGGCAGGAACAATGCTGGATGGAGGAGAAGGACACCTGGACTATTACTTGGATCAACCCACCACGCCTCTCCAAGGTGGCAGCCAGAAGCCAGGTGAGATACCACCAAGCATCTGCAATGGCACAAGCTGTTGACTTAGTGCCACCTATCAAGTGATGGAATAAAAGTCCAAAGCTGCTATTAGGAGACGCAACACTAGCCTGTCATAAATGGAAAAGGAGCTTCTGGGATTCAAAGCTTAGCCCTCGATGAGGTGCCTTGCAGGGCGGCAATGCACTCTCCCACCAGGCGAGCAGCCTCTTTGGCTGTGCCCATGTGCACCGAAAAGCCACCTGCCCCATGCCCGTAGTTGTGGACCACCAGGAGCTTAACTCCTCCTTGGCTCAAGACCTCTCTCTGCAGTCTCACCCAGTGCCTGGATGGCCTGAGGCCCACCTTCACCTTGATATCTTGAGCTCCCCGCAGTGAGGGTTCAAGGGAGCAGCATCTGTCAAAGATATCTTTGGTAGTGCCAGGGTCAGGGAAGAGACTCCAGTTCTCCTTTTCCCTGGTTCCCCCTAGGGTTACCCTGTGTATCCCCGGGTAGATGTAAGTTAAGCCATCACCGTCCCGGATGAAGTTTTTCACCCAAGGAGCATGAACCTTGAGTACTTGTCCCCTGACGGGGAAGAGCTTCTCATCCCCCACCAGCTGGTGGGCTCCAATGCCCGTGCAGTTGACGACGATGTTGTATTCGCTGTGCAGCTCCCACAAGTCTGCAACTTTTCTGGTGTACATCTGAACGCCAGATGCTTTCAACCTGCAAAAAGACTCCAGAAGTGAGACAGAAAAGAAACCCCTAAACCCTCATGTAATTATTATGCACATTAAGTAAATTAGATAAATTACCTTTAACATCCCAATCAAAACCAAAAAACAGATGGGACAAAAAGCAAAGAAAATGCCATGGCGTTTCTGTTTGTGATTTGTCTGATTTGGTCTGAGAAAAGCTATTTTCTAGCTTGTTTGGTCTGGAAAAGGTACAGCAAGGTGGTTAATACTAGAGAAGAGTCTGGCATAAGACCCTAGACAGACCATCAGGTCCTCATGGTCTCATTGATTAATTTCTGTAACAGTAAGAAGATTTAACAGCTCAAGCAAGCTGAAAAATGTCAGATTTATTCCCCAACTTACTTCTGTTAGTGACACCGCTATCATACTACACCTCTTTTAATACACCATCACGTTCCTTCCCAACTCACCTCCCTGACACCAGGAGCCACTTAGTCATCTCGTGCCATGTGCGAAGCTCTGGGGTACCCAAGATGTCCCCGCAGGCTGGGCAGATGTGGCACGAGATCCCCAGAAGGCCCCTGCCCTTCTAGAGCAGCAGCCAGGAGTCACCCAGGACAGCTCAGAGCGCTACGCATCCACGTCTGCTCTTCAGCAGAATTCACCCCTTCTTGAGGTTCATCTTTGAGCTCAATTTCAAGCCAAATTTCACCCTGAACTTGCCTGAAGCTTGAAGCCCTTACATGTGGACAAACATTGGCGTGAGATGGAGTCACTGCATGCTGTCAGTTGGGTCTGGTTGCCGGGGGTCTTTAGTGGGGATTTTAGCATGAGCAAGTCAGGAGACAGGTCTGCGATGACAGCACACTAAGTGCGAAATCCCTTCCTTTGCAATGCTCTGGTAGCTGGCAAAGTGATCAAGCCCACGATAAAGGCAGTGGTTTCCACAAAGCAGCAAGCAAGCTGAGGATCCAGGGCACAGCTGTTGCTCCAGGGACTGGGTTTTGGTGCAGCAGGACACTGAGGCTGGCTGGGAAGAACAGGGGAGGTCTCGTGCAGCAGCTCTGGCTGGGCAACTTGCTGGGAGGGCTCTTAAGCATTGCAATTGGGATTCTGCCATCATGCCATAAAAATACACCAATAAAAATCCTGCTGAAAACTGGATTCAGGCAAGCAAGGAGGAAAAAAATTCCTGAAGTCCAATTTTGGACCAGCAAGGTGGGCACAAAAACAATTTTCCTTGTGGATTGCCAAGAGAATGGTCTATAAATACTGCTCAGGTCACTGGGGGTCTGAGAATTAGTTACATGTTTAATATGCTCTCACTCCTCATCACCAGAAAGAAGAGAAAGACAAGGAGCTTCATCAACTTATTAGACTACAACTTTTGAGAAAGAAGGCTACAGCAGGACTAAGGAGAGAGCAGAAATCACGTGGCAGATACTAAATGGGTTGTACAGCTTAGATGTGCTTCAGCAGATATTTCCGATTCGGTTAGCCGATAAAACATGACAGAGCATGTGCTCTAAGGAGACAGCACAGACCTCGCGTGGCACTGGTGCCACTGGAGTGCTCCCAGCCTGGCTGGCTGCTAGAACAAGAAACATTTTTTCACGTTTTGCAGTGAGATGAAAGGCATCCAAGCAACTGGCTGAGCTGGCAATTTGTGCCACGGTGTCAGTACATGTCTCTTTACTTGCCTCAAATCAGCTTGCAGCCTATTGCTTTTGCTCACATGGAGACAGCTGTTTGCTCACTTTAGGGGTACTTAAATGGATTAAATGCATGTCCCAGGTGTCAGAACCTTTTTAGATCTGCATCCTGACTCTCCTACAGTTCTCCAAAATCCGCATAATTTGGGAAAATTTGGAAATTGGAAAATTTTCTAACTTTCATGTCAATCCAGGCACGAACTCTGAAGCCACGACTCATCAGACTGAGTGCATCACCCATCTTATGCAGGCAAACATTTCCAAAAGGTTGGTTACAAGGTGATGCTATTTGACCTTTTTTCACCTGGCTGGATTAAGAAATTACTCCAATTTTTGACCAAATTTGAGATTAATTGGTCCAGCCACTTATTAAGTGCAAAGTCTTCACAGATAAGACACCTCCCCAGACATGCCCGTTCTCCCAGCGGTTGCATGTATCTTCAAGAACAGAGGGATATTATTTGGGAACTTTGACAAATGAGGAGCACCTGCATGTTTCCTTAGGACATTGCAGGTTCCTGATGTACCTTCAAGGTCTGGCTGGCCAAGCATGGCCCCTGTGGCTATGTCGGTCCTATGCCCAGAGGCACTCCCACTCTAAGCCCCACTGCACAGCCACAGTGGTAGAAGGTGCACATTGCATAAATGGGGCCTTTCACATTTTGGAAAAATTGGGTATTGATTTCTTATTCTTCTCCCCAAAGAAGAGCTTGCTGCATTTTCCCCCGTGAGAAACAGCCCTTTTCCGGTTTTGTTCAAACCTTAGGCTCTCAAGGACTCCCCAGGTCCCCCCGAGTCCCTCTCCCTGGGTATTTTTCTGCGTGCCCAGCTTTTGGCAAAACCAACCTTTTCTCCAGCCACAGCAGGTAGGGTGGGCAGTCACATTTCAGTGTCGTAAAGGCCTGACCAAATTGGTGCTGCGGGAACTTTTGGAGTTCTGCTTCAGACATTGGTCGAAATCCCAGGACGACATCCGACCAGAAAGGTAGCTCTTCCTTGGGAGTGTTTCTAAAGACCTGCCACCTAAAAGGACACAGAGAAAAAGCTGCGAAACTTAGCCACTATTGCTCTGCCATGTTATGCGCCACAGCAATCTTAGCACAAAGCCAGGAACTCAGGAACCTGTTCCCGCTCATCAGTGCAGCTCTGCAAGGTTAGCAGCAGTGGGGAAATGCTGCTGCCTGCTGCTGCGGTACCTGCCTTGGCAAACAGGCAGAGGGGCTACCACAGCCGAGCTTGCAGGTGACACACTGGCATAGCTGAACTGGGGAGAGTTCTTCCAGCTATACTGTATGAACTTCCACCTGTAAAAGTACAAAGTTCCCTGGCAGCGTCCCCACCATGGCTGCAGCCACCTTGGCTGGACCTTCGTGTAAGGCCACTTGCACACCTGGTCAGATTTTTCTGGGCACCCAGAAAGCTGCCAGGTGCCCAGCCTCAACACTGCCTAAAGATGAACCTCTGTGGAGATAACAGGCAGCATAAAACACTCCTAACACACACACCACCCCCAATGGCATCCCTATACCTAGTTGCTGAAGTTGGAGGATCCTGCAGTCCCATCCTTGTGAGGACCACCCCTACTGCAAGAAACAGTAGATGGCAGTATGGAAAGCATCAATTATTAGAAGACTTTCAGTGCAGGCCAGTCTTGAGTGGTTTCTCTGTGCACACCTATGCATGAATTTTGCTTGAAAATACGCCCTGCCTGAGCAGCTGCAATGCAGTTTCTTGGGAATACAGTCCTAAGAGCTATGCCGTGAAGGGAATACGCCTGAACTCCAGCAAGGGGAACCTCTCTGCCTGCTCCAGCACGTGGCACACGCATACCGAAGGCTGCCCTGGGGGCCCATTCTTACCCAGAGACCAGGTGAATGCCAGCCTCTGATGCCTCGGCTGAGTTGCTGATGGCAAAAAGGTACGTAAAGGTCTCTTTGAACCACTGCTTCTGCACATGGATCGGTGTGCCTGCATGTGAACAAATCAAACATGCAGAAAGGGAAAATGCAAAGAGGAGAAGCGTTCAAGCCTGCATCAAGAAGATAGGACAGACAGGGAATGCAGGGCATGGTCCTTTTCTTCCTGAACCTCTGTGTGTCACTGCACATGCGGTGTCACGGGCAACGCCACGCCGGGCTGCACGCACCTGGGTAGGTGTGAGGGATGAGGATCCCGGCCGCGACGTCACTCGTTGTGTTGGGGCTGAACTGGTCTGAAAGGACCGTCACGGAGCAGCTGGGGCAAGTCTCTGCGATGCACAGTGCTGTGGACAGGCCGATGACTCCTGCGCCAACCACTGCAACCTTGGGTGCTGCCATCTCCGGGGTGGGGAGCCAGAGGAGAGAGGCACCTACGTCCACTTGGAAAGAACATGACATCCGATGTCATCAATACCCCTGCTGGACACCCTCGTCAGGCTATGAACTACCCACACAAGATGTAACATAAATCCCCGGGGCAGCTAACTGAAGACTAACTGCTGCACACAGACAACCAAGGCTGAGGTGAGAAAAAATCACCAGCCTTTGGCATGACAGCAAATTTTTGAAAAGCATTTCAACAGCCACTATCCCACCCTCAGCACAAGGGCAAAGGGCAAGAGAGCGATCTGTACACACAGCACTGGTGTTCGGGCTGTCACAATCTGCAGCAAGGTTTTTCCAATAAAACCTGAGGGAGTGAGGAACCCGTCGAGTTTTCCATCATGTCAGAAGTGAAAGTGTCTTTGGAACTCTGGGGAAACTGGCTTTTAGGCACCACGAGCAAAAAGGTTGTCTGAACATCAAGATCTCCGGCAATGAGGTGCATCACTGCATGGGCAGTGGAAGCAAATTGCACATGAGGCAAATCGGTTACGCAGAGCAAAGAGTCCAGCGCCTTGGACAGGTTCGTGGGCTTCCGAGGCTGCCATGCTCTCCTGGCGGCAAGCGTTGGTTCCCAGGAGCCAGCCAGCCTCACTGCCCCAAGAGCCTGTATGTCTGCCTCTCGCTGCCTTGCTTTATAGCCTGCTTTATGTCCTGGAGCAGCTCCACTCGACTCCCCAGCATCTTCAGCTGCTGATTGCTACTCCAGGAGGTGCAGCATCTCTGCTTTCCCTCTTCCTGGCCAAGTTTTGGAGCTTGTCACCTGCCCTGGTGAGTGGCATGCAGCTCGTGGTTGAGAATCATCTGGCAGCCCGTCCCAGCAAGGTGCCAGCCTGTGTGCCTGGCCATGGCCAGCTAACAGGTTTCAGAACGCCAGCGGCACAAAGCACAACTGAACCATACGACTCGGTGCGCCCTGCAAACTCCCCAAAGCCAGGAACTAGATGGGCCCAGAAGAGACTGGGCAACCTCAGAGGTGATAACTACTTCAGCGGCTTTGAATTTGGGGTGCACCTTCTGGCTCAGGCGCTCCTTCCAGGGGTTACTGCCAAAATCTGAGCCAGGGTGTAGGGGGAGAATCTCCTTTCCTTGTGGCTTTTATGTTGTCCTGAAGTATCTACCAACATGCACTCTCAGAGAGGGTGCTGAGCGAGATGGACCTTCGGTCTTGCTCCATTATGGTCTTGCTTTCTCCTGCAGGACTCGCTCATCCTTGACTGTAGAAATCCAGCCTTGCTAATTGCTTCCTGACAACCTTCTCTGGAAAACAGTGTCTGCAGTTATAAGGACGGGCTGATTTCCCACCTCCCTGTGGCTTTTGGCATCCTTGATGTAGATTTAGGCAAGACAGACTGTTTGGGATAATGATAGGTCAGGTTTATTGATGAGATCCTTGCTCATAACTCTTCACACGGCTTCTCACTTACCGCTGAGGTTTTACTACTTAAAATTTGATGTCCTTACTATGGAGGAAGGGAGAGAGGAGCAGGCACTGTTGCCCATCATTGCATTCCTTCCGCATCACAGCCGAGGGTTGTTACAACCCCCCTGCTTCCTCTTGGGGCGACACTGAAGTTTCTTCCTGTTAATTATTGCATCTTCTTTCACATGCCAACAACAAAAGTGCCCACACAGCAGGGAAAGAGGATGTAGTGCAAGGGTAAAGATGAACCCTGAACCACAACCACTGGCCTGCATGGCTGGGAAGGGGAAGGGGAAGAAGAGGGGAGGGGAAGAAGAGGGGAGGGGA
>Ga0181612_153010_pt1 | contig 10500 bp, 7 predicted proteins | sample HoacroProtozoa21_FD_119630 | JGI IMG/M metagenome (GOLD analysis project Ga0181612, IMG submission 119630) | Hoatzin crop microbial communities from Cojedes, Venezuel. Combined Assembly of Gp0051906, Gp0051904, Gp0051908
AAAGAAAAGAAAAGAAAGAAAGAAAAGAAAGAAAAGAAAGAAAAAAGAAAAGAAAGAAAAAACAATAAAAGAAAAGAAAGAAAAGAAAGAAAAGAGAAAAGAAAGAAAAAATAAAAGAAAGAAAAAACAATAAAAAAGAAATTTAAAAAAAAGAAAGAAAAAAACCACCTCTCAACTAGAGCAATCTTTACGGTTCTCAAGGATCAACCAGGGACATACTGGAAATACCACCACTGCAAAACCCTCAGACATATCTAATGTGTCCTGCCTGACATTCTGCTTAGAAGAACAGTTAATTTAGCAAAATATCCTACCAAGACACCACTGCCACCCTGTTGCATGGCACACAACATCTTATAGCAAGCAACAGGAATTTTTACCAGTCAATCAACAGCTTACTTGCTTTGCTGTTGTACTATTTTTTTTTAAAATCCTTGCTTATTTTGCTGTGCTGTACTAGTTTGTAAAGAGCCCTAAAACAGGCACAGTAAGACAGAATGTAACACTGAGAAAAATCAAACACAATTTTTAACTACAGTGGAGATCTTTCCCTTTTGGCTATAGTAGGGGGTAAAAAAAAATATGCTGTATCTGGAGATATTCCACAAAACTTTGCAGCCTTGAATTCCCCATGTAGATTGAAGTCATTTCATACGTAACCCACGGCACAAATAATTCAAAATCAAAAGAGAGAAGAAAGCAGCACCTGACCTAGAAAGAAAACAGCTTTTATTTTCAACTAACTTTTAATGACAGTCTAAACACTTTTAAAGTAGTGAAATACAAATTGAACAGCAAAACAGAATAAAAGTCACATTCAGCATCCTAAAATGCTAGTTATGAAAATGTAAATGTCTTCCAAGAAAAAGAGGCCATTGTTTGGAAAAAATAACCAAACAACGTAAAACATTGCTCATGGGAGTTCAAAATTTCTTCCTTGCTCATGTCATTCTAGCAAAACAGAGATCTGCTTAACTAATAAACAAAAGAATTGGCAGCCTCTTTTCTTTCTCAAATATACCAAAGATATGAAAACAAATGGAAAAACTTCAACCAAATCAGTTAGGAAGCAAGATGAGAATACGTGAAGTATCCATCCAGAAGCTGTAGCTGCATCTTGGGTAGAAATTGCTTCAAAACCTAGCACAATACCAACAGGAAGGTCTATAACAATTTGCAGTATTGACATGTGGTGCACATCCATCCACACGAGCCTTGCAATAACTTCTTTGTGCGCTGAGCAAACCATCAGATATGTGCTTACTGCCAGAAACAGAGAGTGAACATCAGAACAGATGCTATTTTCCAAGAGATAACCATCATCCTAGCATGGAAAAAAGAAACCCTCAAAGGTCGTGCAGTTTCTAAAACAAGTCCCATGAATTGCAAGATGATACTAAAAAAATGTAGCTCTTCTTGAAATGGCAGTTTTGTATATTAGGCCAGGATTTCTATGAACACTTTGATAGCAGGACACTGAGAATTTCATTTCCTGGGATGAGGAGAATGCATTACAGCAGCATCACAAAATTTAGTTTCCTGATCTAGCTGTTGACATGTTAATTTTGAGAATCAGTTAAAACTTGTCCTTCAATTTGACAGCATTAAGGTAGCCAGTCATGAGGATCACGTTTCTTAAGCTCTTGTAGTTTAGGCCATTCTCCAGCGCTGCCGAGGTGTCTGAAAAAATCACTGTGTCATGGACCATGAAACATGCCAGGCCTATTTTTTAACTCCTCTTCCAAGAGCCATTCTTCCACTCCTGTCTCTTCCCTGCCTTTTTCCCTTTCCAAAATACTGTGATTCACCACCTCCCAAGTGGCCTTCATCCACGGGACCTGGCAGGATCGATCAAATACTGAAGCTCTGCTTTGCTATTTTGAGAGTAATGGTTGCAGAGGAGTAGCAAGTGGGAGCACAGGGAAGAGATCTGATGAAGCTCTGCCTGACAGCAGTGTTTGAACCACACATCAATTTTGCATTTAAATCAGCCAAGGCTTTACCATTTATCAAGGTCTGTAGCAGTCTGAAAAGGAGAGTTCGGAAATACACACACATTTACAAGAACACCTACCAAGGGAGCAGCTCCCAAATAACATTCTTCTTTGTAACCTGATTGAAATAATCATCACACAGTCAAGCACAGTTTGTTGGTTACACTCAAAGCAAAACATGCTTCCAGCTGTGAGAGATAATTACTTTTTATTGACTGGCTTTTGAGGACTTTTATGCTATGTTTAGTTGTAGGGTTGTTTGGTTTTTTTATTTGCATCACAAGCACTGATGAAAAAAGGCTGTCTAGAGCAGTTAGCTGTCTTCTAATGATTAGCCTCTTCTTTCACTTCAGAACATCTTTCACCTGCAACTGTGCTGGGACTTCAAGATTAATACTGGTCAAACTCCCATGAGTACACTGTTGAACCAGTAACCGCGTTCATCAGCATTAGCTACTGATAGCCCTTTGTTCTTCCATATTTTTTTTTTATTTGAGTATCTTCACAAACCCCAGAACGTACAGTTAATTATAACCATCTCACTACGGAGGGAAGATTTTAGAAGTGGTCATACCAGCTTAAACTCATATTCCATCTAGTTAAATGTTCCTGCTCCTTACAGTGGCTAGCACAGTTGCTCCAGAGGCAGAATCAGAAACCAGAAAATCAGCACAGAAAAGTTTATAACTCCTTCATCTCCAGTAGTCACGGTAGTAACTACTACAGCAGTTACACCCTTAAGCCAGGAATATTTAAATCTCTTCCATGACATTTTTCTTGAATGCAATTTCTGCTAGCCTTTATCTTTATTCCATTTGTTCAGTAGAAGACACAAGCAAAGCCCAGAGAGGTGGCTTCAAATGTGACTCACGGTCTGTGAGGGCACTCTAAGAAACTCTGACTGCCCAGGCTCTGCTTTCAGTGTTGTCTTCCACTCTGGTGTGATGCGAGAACAATGCAACTGGAATTCTGAAAAAAATGCAGCGGCAAATAGTAAAGGTCAGACTACAGCTCTAGTGCCACAACTTTGGCAGTTTCAGACACAAGAAAGCGAGAGGCACAAGGAGGGAGCAGCGAATCAAAATAATTAAGAAGTTTTGTTAAAATATTCTTTCTTATACCAAGATGTTTTCCTTTGAAACTGGGCCTGACATTTACGTCACCTAAAACTGAAGCATTTCATTTTGAAAGCAATGTCACAACTGAAGCACTGCAACCTTTTATTTTTTTTTCTTATTCTGTTTTGTTTTGCTGAATTGCCCCAAAGATTATTTTCACATAAATCCAATACCGTTCCCACCTCCCCCAACCTGTTTAGTATATTCATTAGGGTCCCAAATGGACACATCACAACATGCCAGCTGCAAAACTCACACCCCGTCTGTACAGAAAAGCTGATTGTGTTTCTGCATGGCTCTGGGGAGGACACATGACTAATGGCAGAATTAAAATAGTCAGAAAGCAGCAACAAAATCAAGCAATAAGAATGATGGCTGTTTGTAAAAGATATAGGACCACTAGATATTTAAAAGGATGGAAAAGCAAAGATGGCCTGTGATTTTGAGGATTATTAGAATCTATAAGAAGAGTCAGAATTTCTATGATCTTGTGAATTAAAGATTCAGAGTCAGAAAATGTATTGTAGAAATACATCTTTAGAGTAATATTGCTATCAGCAGCATAACATCACAGCAGTCCACCATATATTTAACATTCCCACCCCTATATACAGCCAGGAAAATTGAGAGAATTAATAAGGAGTCAATTTAAAGCTACTATGAGGAAAATAAGAAGTTTGGAGTGATTACTTACAAGAGGTTTTATCTGCACTGAATGCAAAGACAGGAGCAATAAACAGAAGAAAGAGTTACAAGACAGCCTTCTGGCTCATAAAAGTGAAGAATTTCATTTGTTTTGCAGAAGATTTAAGCATCAGACAAGGAGGGACCTACTTCCCTTACCGTTAAGACTGGGATCCAGCCTGTCATTTGGTATACTTGTACTCAAAGAGGTTTATTATCAAGCTATAGTCTCAATTTCGATTTCCTATTTCAGGGCTCAGGCAGCAAACAGGTCTATGAACCAGGTACTGTTTTGAAAAGGATTAAAGCTGGCCTAATTCTGCCTACCATTGAATTTAATGGAAGCCTAATAAGGCTAACTTCAGTGGGAGAAGGATTAGATCAATGATGAGTGCTTGTGAAAATCATATCCTAGGGCAGAGTGAGATTAAAAGATTCTTAACACTATGACAAATAATGTATTATTAAAACTACTGCAGTGTTCAAAACCAGATTCAGGTTGATTTGTAAGGTAAGGGCATTTGTAGGGTAACGTCTCACAAAGTTTGTAACTAAGGCAAATACGCAAGCCTTAATAATTTTAAGGTGGAACATGCCATGCATATAACCACCTTGTCTGAATTCAATCACGCTTGCACAAGTCACTGTCACTGAAGTAAATAAGGCAGAACTTGAAGTCAATGGGTAGTTACAGTCGTTCTAGCAGAACAATACATGCAGGCTTCCAATAGTACTGCTAGCAGCAGAAAGAGGTAAAAGCCTAAAGGCATTTTCTTTAAGATTTTCCATAAAATTAATTCACATCATTTCTATCCCTCCTTAGCAAAGCTTAAAAAAATAACAGCAAAAAGAAAAAAGAGGGGGTTTTCCCTTCTCGTGTCATAGCATCATTCAGTGCTGGTTTTCTAACCACAGCTGGTGGCATCAAAAGAAATACGGTACATCAGGTAGAGTACCAACATCTTTCGCCACTGTAAAATAAGACACGGTGTACTCTCTCCACCACTTAGAACTTCTCCCATCTGATTGACAACCTCACATTTTTGCAGGTGCTGTTTCCCCAGATTCACTCTTCTGTTTACTTCTGAGATGGCTTAATTTTTTATCTATGGAAGAAGTCCTAGAATGGGTTCAGAGTGCATAGTCTGCCTTTTATACCAAACTGAAAGTCAGCTTTCTGCAGGGAAGAGAAAGCTGTAATATCCCTCATAGCTACTGAGGTTTATTATAAAAGGTTTTTTCTTCTTTGTGAGGCACCCTCTTATCTGTTGCCCTGATTACATCCTCATTGAAATCAGCTGCAATGATCTGACCCCAATGGGAACAGGAGCAGGACCTGCAATAATCAGTAATTAAGGCAAGTACTTATGTTCTTGGGGCAGAGAAAAATAGGCTTTCACATTTACCCTTCACATGCATAAAGCAGCTAGCTGGTGTGGGGGCTTTGCACACTTCAGGACGTTCATCAGTAAATGCTCTTGCAGCTGTGATAAAGGCACATCAGCAATGACTTCTGCTGTCTACTGGTGAAGGGGCAATATGCACTTCAGTACTATTAAGAAGACACTGCAGTATAATAAATCCATCCCACTGGTTGTTTGCTCATTTTGAATCACAGTCTCTGTTTTGGTCCCCACCCCTAAAATCCACAGGGCAGATGTGCTAGCAAGGGAGTCATTTAAACATTATGAACATCACAATACATAACTGCTTCAAACGAGAAAAAAAAAAAAAAACAAACCACAAACTAAACACTGCACCTTGTGCCCTGGCACTTATTTGATAAAACCTGTCAGAAGAATTCATTATATTGATCCAGTTTTGAGTAGGAAGGTGCCCACATCATCACCAATAACCTCTCCTCAAATCACCAAGAAATGAAAATGCCTGGAGAACAACCTATTTTCACAATTGGAGATCAAAGCTTAAATTATGTGTGAGAGTGCCTGTGTGTCTCTGCAGAAGGAACAAGAGCAGGGAGAGTTGGCTTTACCACTCGTTCATGTCATATCTTGCCTTTTAATAAATTACTTGTTCTAATTCCCAGTGAAGTAAACTAAACAACTCTGATTGTCTTAAATAATGAATCTAGTCCAGGGAATAATTTCAGAACTTTTCAGCACCACTAAATTAATTCAAGAAGACGAAGAAAGAAGAGAAATTACCCAAGAAAAATATTAAAACTAAATTCCATCTTCTGGTTTTAATATGAATGCGTAGGATGCTAGCCTGTGACTTTGAAAAACTGGCTTCAGTTCCCTGTGTTATTTAACTTCACAGAAAACTTTTAAAGAACGATTTGAAATTCAAGTATCTTCAATACATCAACTATCCTCTGATAGTTGGGGCACTTTTTCAAGAATAGCACATCTACAGCTCGTGAACTATAATCCCACATACCACAGGGAAGGGACTGCATCATGTCACCATCAAATGCTCTAACCACGAGATCGGTGTGTAAACTGGAGTCCCGTCCTCACCTAGTCCATCTCCACCTTTTTCTCATGAATGCCAAGCCTGCTGCTGCACTCCATGTGGAGCCTAGTCTAAGAGACATACCCTGACTGATATCCTGATGGGAGCCAGACCATGGAGGGGATGCACAACCAGTGTTCAAATTCTGCCTGGATCCACACAGAGTTCCAGCAGATTGCTCTACTGTAACATAACTGAAGCCATTTGGGACATGCACTACTGCATGTGAACAAAAAACTTCACTAGCAGAGGTGTCTGTAGGACTAGCTGTGCAGAAAAGAATTTAGTCTTGGATTTGGGCATCTAAATCTCCCTCCTGTCCTGAAGTCTTTTGTATTTATCAGTCCAGAGCTCAGTTTCCCCCCCATCAGGAATGCAGATACTAATTTCCTAACCTAAAAGTGACACAAAGACAAACATAGAAAAAAAAAAAATCTGAAATCCTGAGACGTAAACAGGTGTTACATTTATATCAGAGAGAGAAATAAACTTAAAAGGTGCACGTCCCTGTTTCCGTGTGAACCTCCATGAACTTCCCCCTTGGATTATGTCTTTCTTACTGTGTTTACAGGAAACTGAAAAATGATTGAATGGAAGAATACTGCTTCTTAAAGGCTTCAGTTTGCAGACACTATAACAGATAGCTTAACAGATATTTTAATGCCTCTCTGACTAATGCTGTATTTCCTTGTAAATGCATAAATATATCATTTTTAAATAAACAGTCCTCTAACTTCTTGTAATTACACACAGCTGCAAAAGCCTGTTTGCTCAAATGTCAGGAAGCAACACAGAACTTCTTGCCTTTTCAGATTTTCCCCTATCCCTAGGCAATTTACCCTGAAGCTTGACCTGGTACATATATCTTTTTCCTTTTTTTTTTTCATCATTAGAAATGGATTTCTTTTTTTAAGCTTTTATAGCACATTCTCTACAAATGATACTTATGTTTTGCCCTTTCCTCAGAAAACTTTGACTGGACAAAGCTTTTCACAAAGATTTTAATTAAAGCTAAGAGGGTTGGAGGTCAAGGTTGAAAATCACAGGTGTCAGCTTGCTGTGATATCCACAAGGTCATTATCTACAGACAACCTTGCTATATTTTGCCAATTTGAATCAATGTGCTGCCTAAAATGTCTGAAATGTATGGAGTTTCAAACAACAAAAAACCCAAGTAGGATCGTAGAACCACAGAGGCAGTTTAGAATGAAAGATGGCCCTAAATTAAGGCCTTGATCCAGAGTCTTGGCTGCTTCCACACTTCAGATCCAAATCTATTCACTCAAAAACTAGTGATGAGAGCCATACAAATATTTTAATACATAGAAAATATTTTAACACATATAATTTCTCACCTGGCTTCTTTCCTTAGAATGAATGAAATAAAACTCCCAAATCCAAACTCCGTATAAAATTTGGGAAATTTTTTATCCAGCTCCAGACTCTGAGAGTTTTTGCCCCTATTTGAATTCTACGCCAAATAAGGAGTAAGACTTCTGTTTCCCTAGTAGACCAAGATTTAAATGCCAAAATGTCCTTGAAAGAAATAAAGAAAAAAAAATGTAACAAAAAAATCCACTTCCTTAGACTCATTTCAATATGTTCGAAGAGTGGCTCCTTATTCTGTTCATTAAATAAAATACTATCACAAATTTTTATTGCTTACTACTATGCAATATAGACATCATTATTAAAAAGGAGTTCATTTCATTAAATACTGATAATTTGTTTCTAAGCAGAAATTTTAAGAATAATTAATTCCGAAGACAAGAAGAATCTCTCATCTGTTTTTTATATCATCTTTGCACCAACAAGAAAGAAACATAAATGTTTTTAAGTTTAGTTGAGCTATAGAGTTTTCATCTCACCTGATCAGGGCCAGGGTGTGAATTTTGTCTCAAGATACTCATATTTTAACTACACAGTACTGCCATTGCCTGTCCCCAAACTCCCCTCTCTGCCGCAGAAACGCAGGTCGGGGCTGGGAGTGCTGGAACAGAAGAAGGGGAAATGGAACAGGAAGAAAAGTGTGTGGGACTGCTTAAGTCTCTAATCCTACAGCATCCTCTTTCACTAGCTCCCAAAGTTCATGCATAATACTCCTCCTGCACAGTCCAAGAGGAGATGGCTGACTAATTCCAGGTGCAATGAAAACCTTTGGAAAGCATCTCAAAAAAGCAAATCCTTCCATGAACTCCGATTCTTGACCTCTGTCTTCCCTTTAGAAAGCTGAGCAATCACAGCAATTACCTAACAAAAATTAACTAGGATTCCTTCTCCTGGTGTAATTTTCTTATTGCTCATTATTTACAGTTGTTTCCAGAAGCAGAAATACATTTTGATCAAAGGAGTTTTCTGTATTGATAAGCCAGGGACTTTTTTTGCCAGATGGATAGAGAATCCAGTGGCTGAAAGAAGCTCCTGTTTTTAATATCCACTAACGTATTTCAACAAAATTCTTTCCTTTCTTTGTATTTTTTTTTCCAAGAAAAAGCTAAACAGCATCTTTGTGCTAATATACAGACTGTCAAATAGATTTTTAAATAGATACAGGGTGCTTTGAGATGGATTCTAAAGCAGATGGGAGCCAACATAATTGTTGGAAAATGAGGTTGACATTCATATTTCCTAACACCGATATACAAGGGCAGACTGCAGCATTCTTTTCCTGCTGAAAAGCTGGGATTTGGGCCCGAGCTGCAATAGTCAGGTTGAGAGGACGCAAAGGCAAAATGCCGCCGTGCAAGGGGAATATTGCCTGACTTCTACGATCTAGTGCAAACACAAGAAAAAAACTATTTTATTGCTGTTATTTACCAGAAAAAGAATCTGGGCTTCTTTCCTCAGATGCTGAATGTTTAGATTTTTCTCTCTGCTTATCACAGCTCCAGGGACCCAGGACTGCCTACAGCTAGTGAAAGTCCTGCTATTTGCAACCTAGCAGTAACAGGGTTTGAAGCTCAATGCATTAAAGAATTTGGTGAAATATAGAATGTTTTAACAATGAAAGTCCAAGTTCCTTTCCTTCATTCATTATTTTAATCACAACCACCTTCTTGAACAAATCAGAGAAAAGGCTAAGTTTTCCCTGTTCCAGGACGTGTTTCAGTACAGATTATCCCTTGCAGAAAATGACACAAGAGCCATGATGTCTTGCTACGGATATACGTACCAGCTATCTCATCAAGGCAGGAAGAAAAGAAGTTACATCAAAAAATCTATTTTGTTCAGATAAAATTTGCCTCAGGAAAGAGTTTCAGGCAGAAGATTCCTCCAGCTAACATGGCCTACAGTGTCCCCTTAACCAGGGACTCCCAGAGGAACTTTTCTACCCTCACACTTTTTGCCATCTGCCTCACAGTCACATGAGCGATGTGTTCTTCCCATCAACAAAAATCCCTCTTTGTGCTCACAGTCTTTATGAGGACCAGATGTTCTTGGGTCTCACTAGACCTCAGCCATACAGATACAGCTGGCAGTAATCTAATTAGGCATAAACAGGTCTCATCTCCCCTTAAATAGCCATTTATCTTCTGACCAACTTGTATGTTCAGATACCTTAAAATTTTCATCTGGCTACTTAACTTGAGTTAGTGTCAAGCAGAAGGTGGTGTATATGTATAGATTTGTATAAAGTCCCTCCCTTCTGTAGATGTCTGGCCTTTAGGATATATGCCAAGACCACAAACATACACCACAGACTCAGAGGCCTGAGTTTTTCTCTGTTAAAGCAATGCACATGCACATCAGTTCCTCCAAATTCAACTCTCATCTAGGAGCTAGATTGTATCTGTAACCTTATTACAGTCTTATCTCAGTGTTATCTTCATGTGAATGCTACAAACATATGGACTTACTTACAGAAGGTTTACTTGTTGATTCAATTTGGGTGGGAATCTTCTATTCTTCCATTCCTCTTCATTTGTTTCCTTTCCTTTGAGCGCTCCTTTCGTTCTGCAGGCACTTAGACTGTTTCACCAACACGATTCTCTCCAGCCTGCACAATGCCCTTTGACTGCAACGTTTCTGGCACAGAGCTGACACCACCTAACCGAAGGATGTAGGAGCGCTCCTTTGTGGTTCAGCATAAACTGAAGCATAGAAAGTTCCAGCTGAACACAAGGAAGAACTTCTTCCCTCTGAGGGTGATGGAGCACTGGAACAGGCTGTCCAGAGAGGCTTTGGAGTCTCCTTCTCTGGAGACATTCAAGACCCACCTAGACAAGGTC
>Ga0181612_127685_pt1 | contig 10499 bp, 6 predicted proteins | sample HoacroProtozoa21_FD_119630 | JGI IMG/M metagenome (GOLD analysis project Ga0181612, IMG submission 119630) | Hoatzin crop microbial communities from Cojedes, Venezuel. Combined Assembly of Gp0051906, Gp0051904, Gp0051908
CGGGATTCCAACTTCTTTTCGAGAAAAGGCAGATCAACAATTTTAGATTAATGCAGGGCTTTTGGCTGGTATTTTACATGCCTTTGAAACTTTTGGTGTGCTTCAATGTTGTCTCTTTTTTTTTTTTTTTTTTTTTTTTTTATTTTAGCCTATTTGCCACTAATAAATAACTCAGGATGAACCCAAGTGCAGAATCAGACCTTTGGTTGAAATTCACTGATACAAATTCTGTAACATCTTAGCTGTCACAGAGCAACTCTGTAAGATAGCAAGGATCTACTCCCCATCCTCATTTGCTTCAAGAGGTGACCACAATTTTTGGGCGTTACTGAATGTAGTAAACCCTGGGGTCATGTTGTGTGAAGGAAGAGTTACCATGACATTTAATTCAAAGTAATACAAATCACAAACAATATAAAGGAGCTTCAAAGAAGCAATGTCGAAAAAATTCATTTTTTAGAAAAGGTCTTTATAGTTAAATACTTTAGGCTTCCTTGGGTTTTCAATTATTTCATTACGGCACATGGAAGTCAGGATGTGATCCTTCAAACACCAGCTGTTTAAGTGTAGTACAAGAATCAGCAGAAGTTTTGAACTCACTGCTACACACTAACAAATCAGTGAGAGTCATTGATAGTTGTTAATGTAATGGTAGTTGTCATTGGTATTTCAGTTTTGCCTGTGGCCTCATTCCTGATTTTACAATCTTGATATTGAATTTGAGAGCATAAGGTGGAAGAGGAAAGGGAGAAGCATAGAGGATCCCTGTTCTAATAGAAGAATGCTGGATCCCTATCCAGAAGGAAGGTGCTGTGGACAAGAAAGTGAGAAGGATACGAAGGATACTGCTAGAAAACAGTGTTTAGCCTGGAGAAGAGATGGCATTGGGGGACCTGGTAGTAACCTTCCAGTAACTACAAGGAGGCTAAGAAGCTCTTCACAGCAATGCATGTCAGGAGGATGAGAGACAATAAACTGAAACACAGGTTCAAACTGGCTATAAAGAAGAACTTTTTCATCCAGAGGACAGCCAAGCAGTGGAATATGCCCAGGGAGGCTGTGCAGTCTCTCTTCTTGGAGGGTTTCAAGACCCAACTGGATAAAGCCCTGAGCAATTGGGGCCTGATCCCAGTTGACCCTGCCTTGAGAAGAAGGTTGGACTACAGACTTTCTGAGGTCCCTTCCTAACTCAATTACCTTATGATCCTATGCATGCCATTTCATATTGGGAAAGAAATGGTAAAGGGGGAGGGAGACCGAAGATGATCGCTATCCAGGTCACCCACCCAGTTACTAGGAATTCTGAAACCTACCACCTGTCAATTTGTTTTCAGAATGATGCAGTAATGCAACATTTTAAGTACTTTAAACCAACCTGTCTAGAGGAACCACGCTCTATGAGGAAGCTGGGTTTTCGTTTAGCTACCAAAGCAAAGGCAAACCCACCCACCCAGGAAAACTACATTACACCAAAAACCAAACCAAACCTTATGCATTTTAACTTCATTTTCCATTCTGGTTTGGGTTTGACCATGGCATTCTTATTGGAGGTACTGCTCATTTACTTGAATTTCACAGAAAATCTTCTCAGTCTTTTTATACATTCAGAAATCACAGTACCCAAAAAGGTTCATGTATTTTCTTTGGGACAGTTTTTATTTTATTTTTCTTTTTGCTACAGTATTTAAATTACAAGCTTGGGTGATGGTTTCAAATACAATTATTTATTCCTTTTCCTAAAGGAAGCTTAAGTTAAATTTGGTACAAACAGTTACTAGTCCTTTCAGATAGTCTTGGTTTTACATTACAGTACAAAATAGGCAAACGTGTTTTCTTAGGAGGATAACAACCCTTTAAGTTACTGAGTCACACAAGAATCCGGACTTCCAGCCTACTCTGCTTATTTGATAGTTCAAGCTTGCCCTTTACTCTCAAAAACCCTAAACAAGAGTTTCCCTTTTCATTAGACTACTTCCTACTGCTTGTCACCAGGGCTACGCGTTTTCCAAGTATGAAAGGAAAGAGATTGAAAAATTTTAAAACATGGGCTGTGTCTAGATGGTAAACTTCTGCTGACGTATCTGGCTGTGGAATATCTGCTTCCTTACCGACGCTGCTGAGAACCAGCCTGTAGTATAGTGTGGCTACGCCACAGCACAGTGCTTTTCTTGGTGTAGTCTATGCTATTTGGGGTGAGGGTGTTAACTTTTGTCTTCAAAAAGCTTCTTTTGGCAGCTGAATCTACATCATAAGTCTTGCTGGTTTTGCTCTATCGTGAGAATCTTTTCAAAATAATTATGCTCAAAGAATAAACTGGACGGTGGGGGTTTCTAGTAGAGTGCTGCAGGTGATTAAGTGGCCACAACTTCTTTGAAGGTACACTATCGGCCTGAAATACAGTCATATTTTAAGAAATTACTTTTAACTACTGTCAAGTACTGAACCATTCCCTGAATTTTCCTACCAACTACAAATGGTTTTATGCTGGCCTAGTAGGTTTCCCATACTGCCAAGCAGAACAGCCATAAAGACAGTGGCAGGGAAGGAAACAGAATAAATAAAAAACTATACACAAAGGGCTTTAAAATGCACAAAGGGGGGTGGAAACCCCCCACCTTTTTCCTGTGTCTTCTTCCTACTTATAACAATCTTATTTTACCTCAAAATACTCAGACAAGATGAATAACTGTTCAAATCAACTATCTCTTTTAGCTTGGATTTACCTGACCGTAAGATCCTAACCCCTCAGGTGACCCAAGAGGAAGCAATGTCACCAGCAATCTGCAGAGAACAGAGCACATGGGAAGGCCAACACCAGGCCTTCCCACGCACTCTTTGGAGTTCAACGCAAAGCAAATTTTGTTACGTTGCTAGCTGCAAGCTTGATAATGTACTACAGACCATGCAAACTATTTGCACTAACAGAATTGTCACACGAAGCAAGAATTAGTACCATCGGCTTTTTATAAAGGAATGTCAACGGAAATCAGATCCAGATTCAACCCCTTGGTTGCATCCGAGGAGTGAACAGCTCAGATCAGGAGCCGGGCAGCCCGTGCACAAATGCCCATTCCGCTCCCTCACATTCTGAGAGACTTTGCAGGTGAGGTACCTTGGCACAGGCTGGGAGGGCTGGAGAGATGCTCCACGTTACAACACGAGTATAAGGTAGCTGAGTTACACAGAACGCCTGGCTGCTCATTTTTCATCGGGTACGTGTTGGTAAAGTGGTGCCCAACTTCTTCGTGATCTTCTTGCAGGCAGTTCTGCTGACACTACGGTCTTTGCACTGGGAATATCGCACACAGTGGACATACCAGGATTTGGACCACTGATTTTAAATGGAACTGCTTATTAAAAATTGCTTTGACTTTAAATACCTTTACAATTTTAAATAAAATAATTCTTTTAAAATAGTTTTAATTAAATGAGCCTAGAAGTAGAGGATTTTTGATCTCCATATCTGATACAGTTTTGAATAAATAGTTCTATATATACCTCTTGATCTTTCTGGTGATGAAGTGCATAAAAACTTAAAAAGATTTTTTAAGCTGAAATCAACAGTTGTCTCTTTAGGAATAAACTTAATATCCTGAAACACGCAATGCAAAGGTACAGAAACCCAAAATATAGTCTAACTACATAGTCACTATAAATACCTATGTTAACTGAATGCATGCTTTTTAATTACTGTGACTAAATTACCCAAAAATTAAGAATCTCTTTAAATCAAAAACTAAATAAATAAACAAACGCAGACTTCAAATAATAAACTGAACCAGCCAGTAACACTTTAAAACACAAAAGTGTCTTTCCCTTTCTCCTTTAGATTAGCCCAGCATAATAATACTCCGAGGACAACAAACAAAACAACATACCAAACTACCGTTCTCAGGTTTCATTCTGAAAGCAAAAGTTTTCATTAATTTGGGCATTTTAAATTTGCTAGTTTAATATATAGCTGCACATGAGGCTCCCTAAGGTATAAGTAAAATAAGCCTCCACAGTGAAAACAAAAAGAGAAATCATACATGCAATTTATTCTAGAAAATAAACGTGATTTTAACTTTTACTTTAAAAACCCATTGAGTATAACAGTGCATTAGGAACAATCAAGCTCACTAGAGGGACAATTTGCTTGCAATGCCTGAAAGCATGATCATTTAACGTTACAATTCTGAGCAATATCTTGAGGACTTAATTTCATAGTATTTCACAAAATAATATTCTAAACCTGAACACACGGCATCATACAACGTTAGTAAGCAGGGAATCGCAGAGTAGAGTGGAGTGGGCCCCTCCCAAATGCTGTTTCCTGAGGTGTAAAGGAATGGTTTCAGGCTAACCCCTTCAGCAGGGCGAGGCCACCAGGCTCTGTGCAAGAACAGTTGCCACATTTTGCCCAGAGTGTGGCCTGAAGGCCTGTGTATCTAATTCTCCTCTCCACAGTCACGTCAGTGTTTCTCCCATGTACCACACAGGGAGGGCTGAGCACCAAGTGATAGAAATACCCATTTAAAATGACTCTTTGTACCGCTTTAAATTGGTTTGCACAGCTGATAGAAAAAGATTTTACAATACAAGTCTCAGAACCGCAGGGCAAACAGATGCAAATGTGCTTTATCTGCTGGAACGAGTGCCCTGGACTCTTCAACATGCCGGGATCTGCAGCGAGCCTCTGAATCTCTTCTGGTGGATCAGTCCCACTTTAGCTCAGCATTCAGCACTGCGAGAGGCTGCAGCCACACAGTTCAGCGACCCTGTGCACTCATCTGGGATGAATCAGACATGAGCCCTGACTGCAATAAATATTCACAGACAAAGGCAAGGATTATTATTCCTCATTTATGGAGGAGAAACTGAGGCACAAAGTGATTACTACAAGTCAGTGACATAGCTAGACAGAAAACCCAGTTAGCCCCACACCTGCCACCAGATGTTTTAAAATTGGCCAAAGCCACTTTACTATTTAACATGAATAATTTACTAAACATCTTACTTTTGTTTCTGTGTTTAGTGAGACCAGTGACTTCTTTTTTAACCTTCCATTTCTAAAACAGCCCACACAACAGTATGAGCAAAGTTCCAGGAAATTTAGTGAAATCCGCCAGCAGATTTATCCCACTCATGATATTCACCGTAAGCTATAAGCTGCAGGGTCAGTCTGTTAATCACCAAATGAGGGCTCCATGAATGCCGCTGCACTCTTCTCACTCCACCCAAATAATTACATAGCTCACCAGGAGAATTAAAACAGAGAAAAATAGTAAGACTTTGAAGAAAAATAATGTTTCCATAAAACACAGACTTATTGCATGATAGCTGGAGGCAACACCTTTGCACAAACAGCTGTAAATTAAAGCTGTCTTTTTACTAAGCTTCCAGAGATTGCTTACACAACGTGTGGCAATGGGAGAGCACACAGAAGACAGTTATTTTCTTCTTTCTTCTTCACTTACTCAAGTTGTCGAAAAGGTCCTTGTCTAATCTCAAAATGGTGAAGAGAATAGCTTTTTTATTCTCCCATACCACACTGCTACAGCTTACAATGTGAACACTTTGCCACCTGATCGCTAAACTAGAATTTTCTTGATTTCTAAGTAAAAGTGTAAGTACATCATCAAATACACATCACCCGCAGGTGGCAAGGGTTAGAGAACTTGAAATCATAATTTTTTCCTGTCCCCTCCAGTAACCACTGGTGAGCTCTCAATGTGCTGTCTCCACTCATTTCACCTACGAGAAGGCTATCCAGTGTTTAAGTTCCTCCATACGCTGCAATATCTGGGTATAATAGAAATCCATGTTGGCTGCAAAATCAGTACACACAGGGGATGCCGTGTCACCAAAGGTGCAGTACAATGCAGTTCCTCCAATGCTAAGGAAAACAGTTGCTATGCACAGCAGGATCAGCAAAATACAGGAGCCACCAGCTACTTCATCTGTAAATATAAGAGCAGAAAAGGTGAAAAGGGATGATACACAACGCAATATGAACACACGTGAGAAAATCTGAGATACATTTTTACCATGACTGGGTCAGGAGGTAAACACAGTTAGTAATGCTCCCTGTGTCAAAGTGACCGTAATATATACCAGGAACTGTGTGTTTCTCTACCCAGTCTTTTCAGAAACCTAAATGATTACACAGCTTCATTTCTGCAACCTGTGTACCTGACCTTGCTGGTACCACTTGCGGAGTCATTCCACAGTGACGCAAAATACACTTAACTATGAGAATGCTGAACAACCAAAACCTTCCTTCATGGCAATAGCTGACAATGAAGTGAAAGCTTTGAAACCAAAACAAATGGAAACATTCTTGCTTCATTTGTACTGACAGTAACTGTGTTACCATGAACTGCTCCTGTATTCCCTCACGCTTTGACTGTAAGGACAGAGACAAAACCTTCAGGGTAGGCTAATGTGAAGAGTTATTTTACATCTTGGTTATTCTGTGGTAACTCTTTGCATGGTTCTTTATTCCATAGTAAGAGCAATAAAAAGGTTGCAGAGGTGCTGCTACATCCTCACACCTCACTTGTCCTTGGTAACTTGTATGCATGAACAACATCTGCATCTCCTGTCAGACTGAAGAGGCTCTAAGAAAATTTCTGAACTCCCTTCACTCTATATCAGGGAGAAGAAACAGGGGAAAAGAAGGAAAAAAAAAGAAACATTTTTGTATATTTGAAATCAGATTAAAAAAAAAAAAACAAAACCAAACCAAAAAAACTTTCCTTCTGAATCACTAAATTCCTGGGGAAAAAAAATCATTGAAGAAACTCTAATTGAAATTTTATTTAAAACATAAATGATTTTAAAATAATTTCAAGAAAAAGATGGGAGAACCTCCCTTTTGGGCAGTGAATAGATTTTCTTTTCAGCATATAAGACACACTTAACACACTTCTAAGCATTGAAGACCTCCATTTAATACCATTTAGTGGCTGGCACACACAACAGATTTAGAAAGTACTATCATTGGTAACCAAAAGTATTTTTCTTAACGTCTCTTTAGTTTGAATAATAGAGAACTTAAACTCCAAGAAAAGCGTAAAAATAATATGTTGTATTTCTTATGAGGCTATTTAGCCCATCAAAAAGGCAGTAAGGTTTTTAGCCAAATTTAATGACAGCTAGCAAATATATATGGATGTTTAATTATGAAGCAAGGTTAAAATCTGACACCCTCCAAATTCCATGGTCTACTAGAAAGGGTTGGAAAGCTACCTGTGGACAAAGCACAACAGACGTTTTTCTTTTGCATCCCACTTTACTTACATGGATTACATTCAGGGAGAAAGCCTACACCTCCCACCTCTAAGCTCTAAACATTAACGAAAAGACATCTATTAAATGTCACTCGCAAATCATTCAGCCAGAGGAAAAAACCCGTGGCTTCAGTCTCAGTCAAGCTTTAAACCAGAAGTGTACTTACTGTGTTCTGCTGTAGCCTTGTAACCCAAACCTGGTACAGACTAACCTTCGATCAATGACCTTCACTTATTACTTGATGAAGTTTTAAAAAGCCAAGACAGTATGTACAACAAACGCCCACTTCGCTCTTGTAAACAAAAAGATCAACATCATTTGCACCCCAAGAGCACAAGCCATGAATTAACAGCTTTAAATTACCTTGATCCAATGTGTCTTCTATTTCTTGGAATCGCACTCTTCTCTTTGTTTGCCTTTGCTGGACTTGAGCAATTGTTTTTCCTTCCCTGTCATCTCTCTTCTTTAGTATAGACACCAATCCTTCCGCTGGGGCGATCTATCAGGAAAGACAGTGAGTGGACCAAGAGATGTGAGAAATCACACCATGACATCTATTTAACAATGACTTTAGGGATGAAATGAGCTAAACAGCTAAAAAAATGTTTTCCACTCTACTTTTCTTAAACACTGGAGCACTTGTGAAACCTCCTTCTTGAGTACGTTAATTCCTTAACATGCAGGAGAGTTGCAGTATTGTTCTGCTGTCTGCTGACACTACCTGCCCTGAATTGCTATCAATGTTAAATACCCAAACATTTACTCTTTGGATCATACCCTGTATTCACTGCAACTCTTCCTTCGCAAGCTCACGTTATTAAACCGCATAGGTTGAAACAGCGGTGAGGAGGGTTCACATCACAAACACTATCATCAGAGGGCAATAAGAAGTCAATGACACACTGCTGCTGCCTCTCCAAAGATAGAATCCTGCAGACTATCAAACACTTACTGTGAGATTAATTTTCTAGCATCGTAATTAGTTCCCCGGGGTAGACAGCAAGCTACAGTGGGGCCACAAAACCAAAAAGAGAGAACAACAAGGAAAAAGAAAGCTTCAATGGTGTGGAAAGATTCCAGCTCCACATTGCAATAAACTCTCTGGATACAGTGGCAGCTCATAAGTCCTTCCCTACGGGCTGGTCACCCAAACAGCCTGCGCAAACAGCGATATAGTCAGTAAGTTTATAAACCGTAACTTCTCCTTCCTTTGCTACAGCATTTGGCTTAGCTGCAAAAGTATATGCTAAGCCATACTAGGACATTACACCAGCCTGAGCAGTCTGTAATTTCCCAGTTATTAGAGAAATGAAAGTAGGGGAGATATCAGAAGAAAAATGCTTTCCTGAGCAAGCAGTTCCCGGTGTGCTAGAAACAAAGAGATACTAAAATAAGAAGCATATTTAGACTTGTCCTTTTTTAGCTTGAGATTGTCTTTACCTGAAAAAAAGTCTTAAATCATCTCTTCATAAAATCTGAGTAGCACTTTTTAAAACTTATTCTGTAGATCAGCAATAATATCTGTTAAGTTGAAAAGTAATCTGTATACATTTGTGCTACAGATAAGAAAACATACCACATTTGCAACAGAGTTTGGAACTCATTTATGTAGGAGATGACCCCAAATGCCTATAATTTTCACAAAAACTCAAAGTGGAAAAAAAGCAACTTTCCAGGTAACACTGAAGTTGCAGACAACTGACTGCTTAACTGCCCCCGATCTAATCAATTTAGAAGACGTGCATAAAAACTTGCTTGTATTGCAAGTATAAGAGCTGTACAAAACCAGAAAACAAGTGACTTCATAATTTATAATTTATGCCCCTAAACTTGCTTCATGCTACCAGCTTATATAAGGCATCGAGGCATGCTGTAATGGGAGAGATGGCGCACTGAACACAGCGAAACGCAAGCACAACCCCGTCGGCACTGTACCAACTACAGCACTGCGCGTCTGCAACATTTTAACTGGTAGATGGGGCAATTACATTTGCAGGTCTCCAGTCTGGCAGTATTTTATAGCCCTCAACTGGACAAATAACGCTGCCCTGAACAACTCACAGAGTTGGTCACTCTGGGTATATGCCTCCAGTCTAACAATTTTTCGCAAAATCACAACTAAGAGGGTAAAAATGATCTTGGCCACGCTTCTCTCTTTGATATTCACTTTCCCTTTTGATTATCTGCTCAAGAGCTTGAATGAATTTAATGAAACAATGCAAATGAAGTACTTCAAAATTAGTGAAAATGTGGAGGTGGTGGAAAGAAATTCACAGAGTCACAGAATGCTGTGGGTTGGAAGGGACTTTTAGAGGTCATCTAGCCCAACTCCCCCACAGTGAACAGGGACATCTTCAACTAGACCCATACAGCCTGGCCTTGAATGTTTCCAAGGATGCAGCCTCCACTGCCTCTCTGGGCAACCCCTTCCAGTGTTTCACCACCCTCACTGTAAAAAATTTCTTTCTTCTATCCAGTCTAAATCTACTCTCCCTTAGTTTAAAACTATTACGCCTTGAATTCTTTTAAGTCAATATAAGGAGGACCATTATTTGGCCCAAATGAACCACAAATAAGACCCCACAAGTGTCTTATCACAACAGACAAGTGCACTGAGGTGAAGTTTCTTGTGGTAATGTTAAATTAGTCTTGCAGAACTGCCATGAAAATTTATCTGGCCAGCCACAAAATCAACACTTATGCTTCCTTGTTGTGACAAGGAAGGGGGATCATGTAGGACTGCATTAATTTGACTTATTTATTTGGGAGGGTGGAGATGAAATTATGTCTTTTAAAAAGTAGATTATTTAAGCTTCTGTGTATGGCATTGCTTTCAAAAAGAGGACCACCGGCCCCAGCTCCCCCCCCCCCCCCCCCAGTAGGCTGGCTGTTTCCTGGCACGCGTTTGCAAGGCTCGGACTGTGCTTGGTGGGAAAGTCACCCAGGGCCGGAGGGCGCTTGCAGCACTCTGTCCTCAGATGAGCGTGTGGTGGTCGGTTCCGCAAGCAGCCATTTCAAACTGAGACACTTCATTTTGTCTGTTGGCTCTTGGTAGTTTTTGAATGACTGTGTCACAAGCTCTGTCTCATCCAAGCTTAAAACCATACGGCTATCTTTGACAGGATTATGTGGAAATGTGTGTTTCGGTGATTACAGTTACGTAAAAGGCTTATTTTTAAGAATGTCCCCTTTACATGACATGTAATTCATATCTAGACTATTTC
>Ga0181612_105974_pt1 | contig 10498 bp, 7 predicted proteins | sample HoacroProtozoa21_FD_119630 | JGI IMG/M metagenome (GOLD analysis project Ga0181612, IMG submission 119630) | Hoatzin crop microbial communities from Cojedes, Venezuel. Combined Assembly of Gp0051906, Gp0051904, Gp0051908
AAACGCACATTGGTGGCTCATGTCAAGCTTTTCATCCACAAGTACCTCCAAGTCCTTCTTGGCAGGGCTGCTCTCAATCCCTTCATCCCCCAGCCTGTCTTGATAGTGGGGGTTGCCCCGACCCAGATGCAGGACCTTACACTTGAGTTTGTTGTACCTCATGAGGTTTACACAGGCCCACTTCTCAAGGTTGTCCAAGTCCCTCTGGATGATATCCTATCCTTCTGGCGTGTCAACTGCACTGCTCAGCTTGGTGTCATCTGCAAACTTGCTGAGGTTGCACTAAATCCCGCTGTCTGTTTCATTGTTACTTAACAATTCCTTGAGAAATTAGAAAGACTTGTCCTTGCGGGATGCAAACAACTGAATCCATCCCAGAATAGCCCTCAATAGCTTGCAGTCTTCCGGGCAATGTGGACTTCTGGTCAGAAGGCCAGGAGTGAGACACCTTACCACCACCAGTGTGGTTGCAGGCACATGGGTCAGCACTCTGGAGTCCTAGAGATCCTGCCCAAGCCTTGAGACAGCATTTTCTTCTGTTTTTGGTGAATCTCCTATGCTGTGTTGATGGTGAATTGAACTCTGAAAAAATCTGAATGGAACATCCACCTTTCTTGCTTTCGTAATGGGATTCTCCTGCTAAGACCTTTTTTGCAAGATTAGGGCAAACAATCGTCACAGTTATTGCTTTCTGTTCTGCTGTCTGTCTTTCTAACCCCCAGAAGACAACTGGATGAAGTTATTTGCCAATAAGGTTTGTTTTAGATATTTCCTGCAAACAGTATACTTTGCTTCTTTACTTCTATTGCTGTGTCCTATACTGCATAAAAGACAGAACAAGATAAGCGTTGGACAAACGACAAGATAGGTGTCGGACAGAACCATTCAGTTTTGTGTTTACAGAAGCTGCTAATGAAAATAAGCCTAGAAAGTCTAGACTTCTGGCCATCTTGCTGCTTACACACCACGTCTGGCTACACACCCTTAATCATGAGTGAGCTGCACTTTATGAGGTATGAAGGGATCTTGCAGTCTACACTTCTCTGAGCCAGGGTTTTGGGGGCAGCTGTGGCTGTGCCAGCACCGCACCCCTGCAGCCCCCCTGTCCCCCAACAGCCGGCGCATGTGGGGGGAGTCCTGGGCACCGGGAGGTGCAGCCAAGCATGCATGAGGATGCATTTGCTGTCCCACACATAGTCCTCGAGGTTATGCTCAAAATTCAGGCTGAACAGAAAAATACACAACCTCCTTTAATCGTCTAGCCTGGAAGTACGCTGGTTTGGCACGCCGCTTGAGGGCTAGGCACGCAGAGGATGATAGAACAATGAAGGAGAGTGGATTCGTAGAAATATAGCACCTTGGCCACTGGGAAGAAAGCCTCCCGGAGCAGGCGAAGTGTCAGAAACAAGAAATCAAGCATCCCTCTCTATTAGTATGATCTCTCCAAAGAAAAGCAGACATCCAATAGTGTCAGGAAACTTCTGTTAGCGAGTTGCTTTCCCTCCAGCTCGTGGGATTGCAGCAGCTAAAACACAGCTCAGCAATACGTGTTGAGGTTATGCCAGCAGCAAGATGCTATTCAGAAGGGATCATCTGTAAATAAACAAAGATTAAAAAAAGAAAGGAGTGATCAGTGACCATGTGATGATGAGCAAAGATTACTCCCGACGGACTGTGGAAGCAGACTTTTCCAACCCAATTTGGTGTGCAAAGCACTGGCAAAACTATTTTTTCCCCTTGTCTTTATGTCTCCTTGCTGCCGAATAAGGAAATTGTAATTTCGTCCTAATTTTACAACAAGTTTGGAGCAATTCTTTAGCAATATGCATAAAGCTGAGCTGGAGGAAGATTTACTGCTGTGTTTTTAGTTGTCTCCTCACAGAGTGCCATCTAGGGGTAACTCCTTAAAACCTCGTCAAAGGTTGAAAGCTTTGTCTCGTTCAAAATCAAACCAGAAAATGCTTCGCCTGCATGATGCTCCAAGATCTTGCTACAGATACTGAGCACGTTGTTTGCAGTACACAGAGTGGCATTAAAACTATACGAAAAGAGATTGGCAAGAGATTGCTACAGGATACAAATGAACTAGGTTCAGAAAATCATCGTTCCCTTACCTCCACAAACTCCCTGGTCTTTACAGCCAAATCCTCCTGTGCTGTCCAAGTGACTGGCATGCATAATTCAACTTATTGTCCAGTTTGTGAGGAAAACTATGAGCTTTAAGATCCTAGCTTGTAAATGTGCTGATTAAATTGATTAAGACAATTAGTTTTCTTTGTTTGTTGGGCTTAGAAGACAAAAAAGAAAATCTGTAATTACTACAAACATGCAAGGACATTAGCAACCAGATGTACTTGTATTTTTGTTTTATTTCGTTGGCCTATTTTAATCTCCTGTTCCAACTTCACATATTTTTAATCAATGTATATATAAAGTAATATGATCAAGTTTATAATTACACCTCTGCCTAACATTTCCTTCACTTGGCATCGCTTAAGTAGGCTTAAGGAAGCCTGGTTTTTCTCCTGTCTTTCTGGAAGTTATGATAGGCAACCAAATAAATTCTGAGGGTCTCGATGCAGCTAATTATGCTGAGATAATCTGACTGTGTTTGAATTTCTACCATTATTTAATTTCCTAAAAGAAACTTGCTAAAGAAAAAAATCCTTTCTTTTCGTTCTTTTAGACAGACTCCTAAAATTGTTCTAAGCTTGAAGAAACGCACCGAAGGGGCTGTGCTCTTAGGGCCAGCTCTCCCCAGTCCTCAGGCATGAAGCCACAAGCAGGCAAGGTCTCTTTCCCCTGCAAGAAGCAGCATTTGTTCCTTCCACCACCCCTCTCTTGCCTGTTCATTTGTCATCTCTTTTTGGCCTAACATAGTTGAAAACCTGTATCTTACAAATGCTTGTCTTACAAGGCATTCCATAAAAAGGCTTACTCGAGTCAGTAGCCTTGCTGTATCCCCTCTAGCACACACGTTTCCTAACTTTTTGGGTAAGGAACAGTCTTCAAAGTCTACAGAGCTTCTAATCTACACACGATTTGGTCTATGGCTTGAGCTCAGAGGTTTTGTTAAAGACATGTATCTAGAAAGCATCATTCTGCTTGTTTCTCTGATATCATCGTTACATCTTTACATTCAGTTCTTTTCCTGGGGAAAAAAGAGCGGCATTAGACCGGTGCTGTGTTAAATCAGCCTCTGATTGAAGAAGCTGTTCTAATTTTCCCTTCATCTGCACAGTGTTTTTCCTTTACAATACTAATTTAGTAATTTATAAATATTTAATATTTACAAGTACCAATGGAAATAAAATCTGCGTTGGCAAATGTATCAATGTCATTCTGTCATTCGGTCGCCCCTCTCACGTATTCCTAGCACTCCTTTTAGAAGAAATCTCCACTCTCTAAATGACATAAAGTCAACACGAGGATAACAGTCAGCTCCTTACTTTAGTAAGCCTGATTTCTAAATGTGGGATGGAAATCAATTATAATTATGGGTCACATGCTAAAAAAAAATGACATAGATCTGTGATACCTGGAAGAAAATGAGTTGGTAGAAACTGTGTAAATGGTTAACAAGCATTTAGTGTGTTGCTGTTCTAACACTTTTCACATTGCTGAGCTGGAAAACTCAAAGAGTTAATGATGCCAGTGGATGAAATTCCTCCCACTTTCACCTCCTCCCAAGTCAATATGCACTGATTTTTATAGGTCTCATTTTCAGGCAGTGGCGTGCTTCAACTTTGCATATACCCAAGTACACATAGTAATTATGTAAGTACGCATATTACTGAAGCCCAGAAATGGTAAAGGATTTTAGTTTTATTTTAAACTAAATAATAGTGGGCTAAGTTGTGCTGTGATTTATTCTTTCCTCAGTAGCTAGCCCTCTAATGCAAGCTTTCCTTCCTCCCATTTCCCGCTTTTAGTAGAGAAGGATGTGGTTATTTAGCAAGTGGCATTGTCTGCTTTACTCTGTACTAAACTGAAAAATGTAGAAAAATAGTAAAAATAGCCAAAAATTGCAAAGATACAGCCATTTCCTACCTTTTTAAAGAACTGTACAAATATGAATAAATCATCCACAACAGCATATGATTATCTTTTACGGTATCTACATTATAAAAGAAATAAAAGCATAAAGATCTTGCTTATTATTTTGTTCTTCATGTATATTATACTATAGAGAACTGAACAAATATCTACTAAAAGTACATGAAAAACCCCAAAGCTTAATTTTACATACTGGATACAGCTGAAATTATTATTTAATATTGTTGTTAATATTCTTTAATCATTGCCTGGCCAAAACCCTTTTTGCTCTGTGCTTCATTTGTCTTGGAAGCACTCAGGCTCTGATGTGCCTATGTACAACTGCAGAACATTTCTCATTCACCTGACACTAAATTCCAATAAAGCTGTGTTTCAGTCTTAATATTCTGTCATAGAAGAACACTGCATGTTGGTAAGCCTTCCTCTCCCTAAAGTATTTTAAGCTACAATGCCAAGGTGAGCAATTGTATTAGCCAAACACCACCTCACCTGCCAGTAACTGCTCTGAGTGGAAATCAAGTGACGCGAAGAACCTGAACTGGGGCAAATCCCATCCCAAGTGAGAGACTTTGACGCAGGCATCCTGTCCCTTTCTAATTAGCTCTAGCAGTCACTGCGCCTATGCTTCAATTAGCAGTTTGTAATAGTAATTTCATTCTAAACCTATTTTTGATCTTATATAATGCCTCAAGATGGCTAAATTTTTTTTCCTCATGTCAGAAGGGAGTTACTAGCAGGGAGCTGGAACGGCCCCACCAGACCTTCCCTGGCAGCCACTGTGCCTGCTCTGTGAAAATGTACATTTCACCCTTCAGCTAGATCTAATTTAGAAATCTTTTGAGTGCTTAATGACTTCCTATAATTTGGCCTAATTGAATTTAAGTGCTTTTGCATTAAAACTGGAATGCTCAGCTGGGCTGAAGCTGAAAGCCTGTGACCCTGAAACACAGTCCCAGAAACACGAGCCCTCTTCCGTGTTGACTGTTGCCATCTACTGCATCAAAGCCACAGCCATATTCTGTTTCGATCTCGCACTTAAATTGCAAAAATAGTTTGGTTAAGACCAAAGCCTTCCGCAGATCTGAATCATCACCAACACATGCAGCAGCTGCTCCATGCAGTGGGGCTGCTGCAGCCTGAGGAACTCTCCTCTCCAGCCAGGGAGGCTCTGCGACTTGGGACGCTGTGCGCGACTGATCGGCGGGTCAAAAGATCTACCCCTAGCAGGTGGATCAAGCCACGGAGTGGGAAAGAAACCACTTCTGAGCACTGTGCCTAACGGGTTTGGGGAAGGCGACTCGGAAGTCAGCTGGGTGAGTGCCCTGCTGAGGGACAGCCACGGCAGCAGACTCAGCCAAAGCTGCTGGGGCTCCCCTCCATGTCTTCTGGCGGTGTTTGCTGTTGGGTTTTCTCTAAATCTATTTCAGCCACTAGTGAAATCCCATTAGTTTCCATAAGAAATTCTCCCCTTACAGGTTTCTATAGTAGAGGAACATATACTACCCAGGGTCTATCCATTCTCTGTCTTTTTTTTCCCTCCAAGTTCTGCTCTTCTCTTTAATGCTCAGGCAGGAATGAGAAATATTTTCATCGTGTCTCTATTCAGAAGCTTCTTCTAAGAACACCATGCAACTACTACATAGGGCAGCATCTGTTACTGATCTATTAATAACCATAACATTAATATTAGGAAGTAACTATCAAGCATGACTACAGAATATGAACCCATAATCTTACCCCTAATCTAAGAATAATACGAATGACAGTATGAATAATATCTAATAATCATCTAGCTACTAAAATCATATCCCTACAAAACTAGACAGACTTATTTCTTTTATTTAAAGACTAAGTCTAATTAAGAGCACTCCTGATGCATCTAGGAGGTTGGAAGAGCTTAGGCGATTGCTGTCATGCGTTCAAAGTAAATCAGACTGTTAGGCTCTAATATTTACATTTCACAATTTTTGGCTTACTAAATTATATTTCCAAGGTAAATATCATTGCAGTATAGGAAATTATTTACAAAAGAAGAGCTAAGGAAAGCTAATCTATCATTTCTATTTTCTTCAAGGTGAAAAACACGCTGTTGCAATCATGTAGCTGGGCTCAATCCTATGCTCCATTAGCAGGAAAAATTTCCATTGAAGTCAGCGCAGATCTTGCTTTCACAAGAGAAAGTTGTATTCTGTACCAACACCTCATCGTGCTATCAGTAAAGTCAGTGGCAGACATGCTTCTGAAGGTAATGGTAGTAAAATGAGATCTTCAGTGGTGTTTCACAATGTGCTACACCAGCAGGAAAAGAACCATCGATTTCGGGAATCACAGAGGTTTGCATCAAAGAACGTATTTGTTTCTGGTAAAGAAATACATGGGAGTGGGCCTGAAGTTTAAGAAACTTCAAAGTAACCTGCACTGCAGCATGGGAAGGACGTTGGACCTTATGCATTTTAATAATCCCCAGGAGGACAAGTCACCTGATTCCTTCAGTGACTTCAGTGTTCCAGTTAATGTCCATATGCATGCAGTACAGCACCTTAAATTGCTGATTTTGAATTTTACTTACATTTTTAATGAAACTGACTTTGTCTTCCCCAGAAATGTCCCAGAAACTAATGAAACCTTTTGTTCTAAATGAAAGATGTTTCGTTTGACCAGGCAGCAATATTCTTTTCAACTTTTAATTTGTCAGGAAGCAGGAAAATCCTCAGTTTTATCCAAAATTATTTCCTTTTGACTGTGATTTGTTTGCATTTTCCTACTTCGAACTCTTTCACACATGCTAAGCAAAGCTCACAGGTGACCTTCTGAAACAGAAGTCTGATTTGGCAGTTAGAGACGGCCTCTAGCTCCAAAACCACCTCTTCAGTGCTCATGCGACAGTGTGTAAGATTATCTTCCCCCTGCTGTCAGGTACAAAAGCCCTTGGAGCTCTCCCTAGAGAGGTTCACAACGTACAATTAAAGAGGGGTGGCGCATAGAACTCACCAATTCTTCTGCATATCTTGAACTTACAATATTTTCTCTGGACTCAAGCCAAGGAAATAATTTAACTTCTCACAGCACACAATTTTTGTTTTTGGCATAGCAGATGCTCCACATATAATCAAAAAGATCAGCCTACAAAGCTATTGGTTTCAAAGAAATACGAAGTTAATTAACAGAAGTGTGTTGCGGCAATGTTACTTTTAATCAGTTTAATCACAAAATTCTTCCAACTCTTCAGTTTATGCAAAAATGTGTAATATTCATCTGAGCAGATACACAATTCCAAACATCCACCATTTTCGTAAATAATTGGCAGGACTATATACCGGTTGTTCATAGTTTGTTGCAGACATTCTCAAATGCTTATAAATTTTATTGTAAGACTGGGTGATTTTATAGAATTGATCAATACAAAAGAAATGTTCACAATTTATTCTTCAGTTTAAAATATCACTTGTTTATAAAGGTTCAACCTTCATAAAGTTTGAATCCATGATCATTCACGAGCTGAATACCAAGATTAAGAATGTAACAATAACAATTGCTTTCAGGACTCGGCACAGTTTCTACACAGTTTTATTTTCCCGGTGGCTGCTCACTGCTGAGCACCCCTTTGCTGCCTGACCCCGCAGGAGGGCACACAGGCGACAGCCACGCTCGGCTGGACGTCGAGGCTGCGTCCAGGCCCGTCACACTAAATGCACCTCGGGAACGTTTCCAGGCATCGCTTAGGTCACTAAATTTTTAAAATGTTTCAGGGCACGGTTTTAGCCCAACCGGGTGCCCAAAAAATTTGCAGGCACAGTTCGGGGATCAGCACCGGCCACGGACCCATCCATGTCACCACCCCGCTGTCAGTGGCTGTGAGCTCCATGGGCGCAGGCATTCAGTGCCAGCTGGCCTCGGCTGGGGAATAATCCTCTGCATGTTTAACTCACTAGCATCTCCTTCCCTGGAGATATTCAAGACCCGCCTGGAAAGGTCCTGTGCAACCTGCTGTAGGTGACCCTGCTTCGGCAGGGGGGTTGGACTAGATGACTCATAGAGGTCCCTGCCAACCCCTACCATTCTGTGATTCTGTGATGAAGCTTTAGGGGCAGCAGTACAGCTAAGCTAACTTTCACGTCAATCAACAGTGGATGAACAACTTCTGTGAAGATGAAAAAACAAGTCTAATATTTACAACTCGGTGGACTTTGCGCTTGTATTAACTTCTTTTTGCATAAGTAACAATTACAGCATTTACTGACTTTAGATCCTTGGTAGAACAAAAGCAGGTAAAAAGATCAGTGCACCTTAAACCATCTTTTCTTTGAGATTTGTGAAAAACTGTACCTTTGAGTTGCTGCTGATTCCCATTTGCAGTTGCTATCTCTCTCTCACAGCACAACCCCAAAAGACTCTGCTACCACATAAATGGTGCACAGACCAGGCAGCGATATGGTACAGTGGAGAAAAACAAACATCAAGAGAAGGAGGAGCTGGGGCAGGGAAGAAGAGGGAAGCAGGCAAATGCATGAAAATTAAGGCATACAACGCAGCGCAAATCAGCTACATAGAAGTATGAGCTACAACAGGAACTGCATGAAACATGTTCTGCATCATCTGCCATATCATCTAATGTATGCTCTGTGGGGCTCCAGATGGAGCACTGAAGCAGGATCTTACCGCAGTCAGTCACGCTGCCTTTCCCACAAAAAGTTTCTCTCCACCTTCCACTTGAGGGGAAGACCCACAGGGGAGTCAGGATGAGAGCTCCACTGGGTCCTGGTGAACTTGTGGGCCAGGGCAAAGGGATCAGCCTGACCATGGTCCCTCATGGGCCAGCTGCCACTGACAGTAGGATTCATGGAGTTGGGAGGTGGAACAACTGAGAAGTAAATCTCAGCAAATTTTACTCGCCATCCCTTCTCTTCAGACTTCTTGTGGCTTTTTCCCTTCCAAGCAGAGTCTGCTTTATCCTTTGGCTTCTCAGTTATACCCTGTTGGAAGTCAGCCACCTGAAATGGTCATCCTGCTCCTCCAAGTGTATATGGCAGTCTGGTGTGGGCATCAGGAGTGTGATTCATCAGACCAAGCATGGACATATACATCCGAACTAGCTGTCTAGACTCCATTTATCATTCACTGAAACAGATACTTCTGCCAAGTGACTCACCTCACGCCAGAGTTGCTCTCTGGCCAGAAAGTGTCTGTTTCCTCCATTAATTGCAATGGGAGTTCAGATGTGCTTCAGACATGGTCACAATATGACAGACACCTAAAGTCATAGAGGTGAAGCCCAGACATTCTTACTCTATATAAGGAACAAAGTAATCTAGAAATGAGAATATCACAGTCCAAGTTGTGTTACAGCTGAATTAATACAATCAAAGTTTTATTTAGAAATGCATTGTATTTCCCATAGTGTGTTTCAGTTTTCATTTAATCTAGTAAATAGGGTTGAATGAAATACTGTGGTATCTCTCTTAAGTGTCCACTTGACAAATCAGGATGTACCACAACCAGAACATGAGATGTTACATAAACTTTCTGTAATTACTTCACAGTTCAACCATCAGTTTCCTCAGGAAACACTGTCAATCTGTTTAGGCCAATAACCATCCATGTCAGATGCAATGTGCTATACTTAAATTACAGGATTAAAGATTTATCTTTATGCAAAAATATTTACTTGTTTAAACTTTTAAAATACAGACGTCATTTAAACTCTAACATTTATAATCAGCTTTATATTTACATTTGAGGTATGTAACAGACATGATGGAAGGTGACAGAAGTTACAGACCTGAAACAAGAGCGGTATTTGTGGGATCAGAGTCACCAGGACTCCTACCAGATAAACTGAAGGCAAATCCCCTTCCAGCTTGTTTGGTTCTGCTGCACAGGAGATGCAGGGTGGTTCAAAATTTCTCTATTGCTATAAGTAGGTGTCAGCTTACTCGTTTCTAGGGATCAGCTATGCCTCCTTGCCAAGCAGAAAGCTCATAGTCCTTGTAGCCTTCTGCTTCCTCACAGCTTTTTGGCCTGGGACAGCTGAGCCAAACAGCCACTCCCAGCCCAAGGGAAGAAGAAATCGTCGCAAAGGGTGGTGTTCTGGGAGGCTCCCACCCTCAAGTTTTTTCTTCACCACATTAAAAGTGCAAGTATGGCCACGTGTGTCATTTTTGAGTTTCCCAGAACAGTACAAATTTACAGAGACACACAAGGAACACCTTCAGACCAAAGCCGTATTTATCCCCTTATCCAAGGGACAAACCAAGATTTGAGAGGGATGTTTCTCTTCAGGCAGAAGAGAAAGGTGCATAGAATGTGGAAAGAGGGACAGGCCACTTGGGAAGAGTACAGAAACGTAGTGAGAGCATGCAGGGATGCGACGAGGAAGGCCAAGGCTCACCTGGAATTGAAGCTGGCAAGGGATGTCAAAAACAACAAGAAGGGCTTCTTCAAC